>VOFI01000705.1_pt1 | contig 13934 bp, 24 predicted proteins | sample 5384131 | NCBI WGS metagenome assembly VOFI01 (sample SAMN12384728, study PRJNA508395) | human gut metagenome | isolation source: healthy gut H | host: Homo sapiens
AATTGAATGGACTTTCGAGGGCAGCCTGAAATCAGATAATTGAGAGTATGGTTTGTCGGGAACCAAACCCGTTATCAATAAGGGATGTATGTTAGTACATAAAAGAGGACAGGAAACTGTTAAAGTTGAGTGGTACCGCGTTAGTAGAAGATATTAGTCGCCTCAATCCGTAGAAGGATTGAGGCGTTTTTTATTTCATAGGAAATTCCGAAGGAACTTCCTATGAAATAAAAAAGTCTCCGGCAGGATGTTACATATGTATTCCTGTTGTAGTACGGCGCGGAATCAAGAAACACCTTCTCTTGAAAGCTAACAAAGAAAATTATTTATCAAGAAGAGGAGAACAAAATTATGAAAAAGAGAACAATCGCAGTATTATTAACAATGGCAATGGCAGTAACAATGATGGCAGGATGTGGAAGCAAGTCAGATTCCAAGACAGCAGATGGAGAAAAGAGCTATACAATCGGTATTTCCCAGTTTGCAGAGCACGGATCTTTAGATAACTGCCGTGAAGGATTTTTTAGAGGGACTGAAAGAAGAAGGTATCGAGGAAGGAAAGAATCTGAATGTTGAATACAAGAACTCGGCAAAGAGATATGGGAACTGCATCACAGATCGCAAAGCACTTTGTATCCGATAAAGTAGATCTGATCTGCGGAATCGCAACACCAAGTGCACAGACAGCATACAATCGCGATGGACACGGATATTTCGGTTATCTATACTGCAGTTACAGATCCGAAAGCAGCAGAGCTTGCAGATGATAAAGGAAACCCGGTTGGAGAAGTCACAGGAACCAGTGATAAACTTCCGATTGAGCACAGCTGAAAATGATCCGTGAACTTCTTCCGGATGCAAAGAAGATTGGTATCCTCTATACAACAAGTGAGGCAAACAGCGTATCTGCAATTGCTGAATACAAAGAAAAAGTCGGTGACTATGGATTTGAACTTGTCTGGATAAGGTCAAGGGACTGATTTACGGAATCCTTGCATTGGGAATTTATATAACATACAAAATTCTGGATTTTCCAGATCTGACCGTAGATGGCAGCTTTCCATTAGGAAGCTTTGGCCGTAACGGCGCTTATGATCACAAAGGAGCGAACCCGTATTCTGACGGAATCCTTCCGGCCGCATTTGCGACTTTCCAAAGAGGTGTACTTATGCGACCGGTATCTGTACCGGACTGATCCATGTCAAATGCAAGGTAAGAGATCTGCTTTCAGGTATCATTATGATGACAGCGCACTGGACGATCAACCTTCGTGTCAGGATTTTTCCGCTTACTCTACATTGCTCATCATTCTGATCATTGCGTTAATTGTGAAAATCATTCTCGACCTTTACCTGAATACCAAGTCGGATACCTGCTCCGCGCAGTCGGAGATAACGATAAACTGGTAACTGCAATGGCAAAGGATGAAGGAAATGTGAAAATCCTGGGACTTGCGATCGCAAACGGGCTGTGTTCGCTTGCGGGATGTATTTTCTGCCAGGAAGAACGTGTATTTGAAATTTCCAGTGGTACAGGGGCGATGGTAATCGGTCTTGCAAGTGTTATCATCGGAACCAGTATTTTCAAAAAAATCAGTTTTGTAAAAACAACGACAGCTGTATTGATCGGTTCTATCATTTACAAGGCCTGTGTGGCAATCGCACTGAAGAACTTCGAACCGCAGGATATGAAGCTGATCACAGCCGTTTTATTCCTGATAATTCTGGTGCTTAGTATGGAGAGAAAGAAGAAGGTGAAGAAGAATGCTGGAGCTTAGAAATATCCACAAATATTATAATCCGGGTACAGTCAATGAGATGTGTCTTTTGAGGACTTCAATCTGACGATCAATCAGGGCGAATTTGTATCTGTAGTAGGAAGTAACGGTTCTGGTAAAACTTCGATGCTGAATATCATCTGCGGAAGTATTCCGGTAGAATCCGGACAGATCCTGATCGATGGAAAAAGATATCACAAAGGGTAAAAAGAATACAAGAGAAACCAGAAGATCGGACGCGTGTACCAAAATCCATCTATGGGAACCTGTCCGTCCATGACGATCTTGGAAAATATGTCTCTTGCGGACAATAAAGGAAGGTTTTACGGACTTGGACGGGGAACTAATAAGGCACGTATTGATTATTACAGAGAACAGCTCGCCCAGCTTGGTCTTGGACTGGAAGATAAGCTTCATGTCAAAGTCGGATCACTTTCCGGAGGACAGCGCCAGGCGATGGCACTGCTGATGTCTACGATGACACCAATCGAGTTTTTTGATCCTGGATGAGCATACTGCGCGCTGGATCCAAAGACAGCAGAACTGATCATGGAGCTGACCGATAAGATTGTAAAAAGAAAAAAATCTGACAACGGTTATGGTCACACACAATCTCCGCTATGCAGTAGAATACGGTAATCGTCTGATCATGATGCATCAGGGACATTGTGTGATGGATAAGGCAGGAAAAGATAAAGAGGATACCTCGATCGATGAAATCCTGACGATGTTCAATGAGATCAGTATTGAGTGTGGAAACTAAAAAATACAAGATTATGAATTAAAGAGATAGGCAGAAAAGGAAACAGTTTCGGCTTATCTCTTTTTGTATCGCCAAAGGTTTTGGAAAAATTGTTCGAGGATTTTCAAAATGAAAGGCTATTGTCTGAATACAGAAGGAGAAGCCTGTCCGGTATAAAATGTCAATGGATTTTCAGGAATATGCCTGTAGAAGATTTGGCTGTCTGGCCGCCTGGAAAATTGGTTATTTTCACAGATTGACGCTCTCTCTGTGATAGTGCTAAAATAGAGGGAAACGGTCAAGATATAGTATGCCTTTTAAATAGAATACAATATATTGTAGTTATCAGAAAGGAGAAGAAGATGAGCTTAAACAATGTGAAAGTTGTAAAAAAAAAGATGGGACAAAAGAAGAATTTAACGTGCAAAAAGTCGTTGTGGCAGTCAATAAGTCTGCATATCGTGCACTGATCAAATTTTCACAGAAAGATATTGATTTTATCTGTCATTTTGTAGAAGAAAAGGTAGAAGAACTCGGAGTGCATGAGATCCAGATTCCGGAAATGCACAATATTGTAGAGGGAGCGCTTGAGAAAGTGAATCCGATCGTGGCAAAAAGTTACCGGGACTATCGGAATTACAAGCAGGATTTTGTGCAGATGCTTGACGAGGTTTATAAGAAAAGCCAGTCGATCATGTATATCGGGGACAAAGAGAACAGTAATACAGACAGTGCACTGGTATCGACCAAGCGAAGCCTGATCTTCAATGAGCTGAACAAAGAATTATATAAGAAATTTTTCCTGACGGTGGAAGAATTACAGGCAATCCGGGAAGGATATATTTATATCCATGATATGTCAGCCCGAAGAGATACGATGAATTGTTGTCTCTTTGATGTGAAAAGCGTACTGACCGGTGGATTTGAGATGGGAAATCTGTGGTACAATGAGCCAAAGACGCTGGATACGGCATTTGATGTGATCGGAGATATCGTACTGAGTGCGGCAAGCCAGCAGTACGGAGGATTTACCGTGCCGAGCGTAGATGAGATCCTGGAGCCTTATGCGAAGCGTTCCCATGAAAATCATCTGAACAAATACAGAAGCCTTGGACTTTCGGAAGAAGTAGCACAGGAGATTGCCTGGAAGGATCTGGAAAAAAGAGATGGAGCAGGGATTCCAGGGATGGGAGTATAAGTTTAATTCCGTATCCTCAAGCAGGGGAGACTATCCTTTTATTACCATGACCAGCGGAACCAATATCAGCGAATACGGAAAGCTTGTTACAAAGACGATGCTGGAAGTAAGAGCAGGAGGACAGGGAAAGCCGGGACATAAAAAAACCGGTACTTTTCCCGAAAATCGTGTTCCTTTATGATGAAAATTTACATGGACCTGGAAAGCCGGGAGAAGATCTTTTTGAAGCCGGAATCGAGTGCTCCAGAAAGACTATGTATCCGGACTGGCTCAGCCTTACCGGAAAAGGCTATGTGCCGAGTATTTACAAGCGCTACGGAAAGGTCATCAGTCCGATGGGATGCCGTGCATTTTTAAGTCCATGGTATGAACGAGGCGGAATGAACCGGCAGACGAGAAGGATGCTCCGGTATTTGTAGGAAGATTCAACATCGGTGCGGTCAGTCTCCATCTTCCGATGATCCTTGCCAAATCCAGACAGGAGAACCGGGATTTCTTTGAGGTACTGGATTATTACCTGGAACTGATCCGGAAGCTTCATATCCGTACTTACGAATACCTCGGAGAGCTGCGTGCTTCTACGAATCCGCTTGCCTACTGTGAGGGTGGTTTCTATGGCGGACATCTGAAGATCCATGACAAGATTAAGCCGGTGCTGAAATCGGCAACCGCTTCCTTTGGAATTACGGCGCTCAATGAATTCCAGCAGCTTTATAATAAAAAGTCCCTGGTAGAGGATGGAGCATTTGCCATCAAGACCATGGAATATATCAACATGAAGGTCAATGAATTTAAAAAAAGAAGACGGCTATCTGTATGCGATTTACGGAACACCGGCTGAGAATCTGTGTGGTGTGCAGGTACAGCAGTTCCGTAAGAAATATGGAATCGTGGAAAATGTATCGGACAGGGCGTATGTGAGCAACAGTTTTCACTGCCATGTAACCGAGGATATTACACCGATCGAAAAGCAGGATCTGGAAAACCGTTTCTGGGATCTGTGTAACGGTGGAAAGATCCAGTATGTAAAATACCCGATCAATTATAACAAAGAGGCTATCAAATCACTGGTACGCCGTGCAATGGATATGGGATTTTATGAGGGTGTTAATCTGTCGCTTGCCTACTGTGATGACTGTGGTCATGAAGAGCTGTCTATGGATGTGTGTCCGGTATGTGGAAGTAAGAATCTGACGAAGATTGATCGTATGAACGGATATCTGTCTTATTCGAGAGTCAAGGGAGATACCAGACTCAATGATGCCAAGATGGCAGAAATTGCGGAAAGGAAAAAGTATGTAAATGCGTTACCATAATATAACAAAAGATGATATGCTCAACGGGGATGGCCTGCGGGTTGTCCTCTGGGTTGCAGGATGTGACCATTGCTGTAAGGAATGCCACAATCCGGTGACCTGGGATCCGAATGGTGGGCTTTTCTTCGATGAAAAGGCGAAGGCAGAGATTTTTGAAGAACTGGAGAAGGATTATATCAGTGGGATCACATTCAGTGGAGGCGACCCGCGCATTCGGCAAATGCCTATGAGGTCATGATGCTGGCAAAAGAGATTAAAGAAAAATTTCCGTCAAAGACGATCTGGCTTTACACCGGTTATGAATGGAAAGATATCAAGAATATGGATATTGTAAATTATCTGGACGTTCTGGTGGACGGAGAATTCGAGGTTGAGAAGAAAGAACTGGATCTGCACTGGAAAGGCAGCGCATGAACCAGATGGTCATTAACGTACCGGAGACATTAGGAAAAGGAGAAATAGTATTACATGAAGAGAATTGCTAAATTTCACAAAGTAAGTCTGGAACAGTTTATGGAAGGATGGAAGGATACCTTTGGTGAGCAGTATACAGAGGATCAGATCAAGGCTTTATATGAAGAAATCAAATTGCCGAAGCGTGCAACGGCAGGAAGTGCAGGATATGATTTCTATGCACCGGATGATTTTGTGATCGAGCCGGGAAAGACGATCAAGATCCCGACAGGGATCCGTGTGGAAATGGAAGAAAACTGGGTGCTCAAATGCTATCCGAGAAGTGGACTTGGATTCAAGTTCCGTCTGCGACTGAACAATACGGTGGGCATTATTGACAGCGATTATTTCAACAGCGATAATGAAGGTCATATCTTTGCGAAATTGACGAATGATACCAATGAGAATAAAACGGTAGAGCTTGGAAAAGGGACAGGCTTTATGCAGGGGATTTTTGTTGAGTATGGAATTACTGTGGATGACGATGCGACAGCAGTCAGAAACAGGGGATTTGGAAGTACGACGAAGTAGGGTTGTAAAAAAAGAGGCGTTAAAATATAGGTTGTGTTGGCGACCGGGATCAAAAAAATAGTGTTCAATTCCATTGTGCAAGGGCATTACGATGAACCTCTGAGAGCGAAAATTGTGTCAGCAAAGGCTTTCCACAATTTTTTGAGTTTCATCTCCATTGCACAATAAGTGAATTGAACACTATTTTTTTGATCCCGGTCGCCGACGTTACTGTATCGATAGGACACTTTTTTACAAGGCTGGACTGATAACCGGTTGAGGAGATTTAGGTAGTGGTGGGAAGGGGGGAGTTGTGGAAAGGTGAAGGTTATGTAGGTGTAGCCTGCAATTTTGTTGCAGGCTACAGGGGATTAGTTTAATTTTACGTTCAGGTAACTATGGCCGGATAGGGGTTTTGTTGAAGGTGATGCAGAGGACGACGATGAGGCAGCCAGTGAGGCATCCGGGGAGGTTGAAGATGGCGGTGAGGATAAGGAGCAGGAGACGCATGAATTTTAATGCGTAGCCGAGTTCGAAGTTGGGCTGGGTGTAGTTGGCGATCGTGACGAACGCCATATAGAGCATCGTCTCGCTGTTGAACCAGCCGGATTCGACAGAAAATTCACCCATGACGATACCGGCGATGACGCTGAGTGGTGTGCTGAGCATGCTTGGGGTGTTGAGGGCGGCGAGGCGGAGTCCGTCGATGGCAAGCTCCAGGATCAGGATCTGGAAGATCAGGGGGGATGTTGACCGTATCTTCAATCAGAACGAAGCGGAAGATCTCCGGTATCCATGCCGGGTTCTGCATAAAGAGCAGAAAGAGTGGAACCATGAAGACAGTCAGCAGTGAGATCAGTACACGGGATATTTTCAGGTAGATTCCGGTGATTGGCGGAAAGTAGTAATCATTTGCCTCTTCGATCATATCAAAGATGGAGGTTGGCAGGATCAGTGCAGATGGGGAGGTATCAGTAAGGATGATCACTTTTCCTTCCATCAGGCAGGCACATGCGGTGTCCGGACGTTCGGTAAATTTATATTTTGGAAAGGGATTGTACCATTTGCGCTGAAAGAGAGCTTCCGCAAGAGATTGCTGGCTCATTTTCAGATCCTGGGATTTGCTTTCTTCCAGTTTATTCTGGATCGTGGTCAGAAGTTCGCGGTCTACACGGTCGGACATATAGCAGAGAGCTACGTCGGTGCGTGTGGAAGTGCCGGCTTCATACATTTCCATGATCAGATGCGGATCGCGGATCCGGCGGCGCATCAAGGCAGTATTGAATACGATTGTTTCCACAAAGCCATCACGGGAACCGCGCAGGGATTTGTCTTTATCGGGTTCCTCGATCTTTGCGGGACGGGTAAGTACGGCAGTCGATGGCAATAAGCGGCTTCATAGCCGTCAATAAAAAAGACAGGTGACACCGGACAGAAGATTTTTTTGAAAATGCTGTCAAAGTCACCGAGAATATCAACTTCCACATAGGGGATGCAGCTTGTAGAAAAGGAAGTTGCATCCTCTGGCATATCATCGGCGGAAATATTGAGGAAGGAGTCCATAAGTTTCAGCATGGTTTCATCCTTGGTGAAACCATCAATAAAATAAAAGGCACTATTTTGACCGCCGATGATCAGATTTCGTTCGATAATATCAAAGCTCTTTTTTTACGGGAAGAGCCCGGTTCATATATTTTGTATTGTCGGTGAGAGAAGCACTGACAGTATGTTTTTCCATATTGAATCCTCCATTCAGAGATAATTTAAAGTTAAGAAAATCTGGAATCCCGGAAATATTTTACTGCCTGGATTCTGCATAGATTTAGCATTTCACAAAAAAAAAGGAAAAATATACCGGATTATGACAAAAGTTATTAAGAAACTTAAGATTTTTTTAGCATGGGAAAAAGATTTTTGCTATCTTGCGGAAAAGAGGGTATACTGTACATAATTATAAGTAATATATAAATCCCTAAAGGGATGAAGGAGGGCACACTTATGAGTGAATATATAATCATGACAGACAGTACAGTGGATTTACCGAAGGAATACCTGACCGAGGAGCTTGGGGTTCCGTATATTCCTCTTACTTATCTGATCGATGGACAGTCTTATGAGGATATGATTGGACTTACCGGGGAAGAATTTTTTTGCAAAAGTCAGGGCAGGGTCGATGCCGACTACTTCTCAGATCAATCCGGAGCAGGCAAGAGAAGCACTGGAACCGTATCTGAAAGAGGGAAAGGATATTTTATATATTGCTTTTTCGTCAGGACTTAGCGGAACTTATAACAGTATCCGGATGGCGACAAGAAGAATTGCAGGAAGAGTATCCGGGCGGAAGCTGATCGTAATTGATTCGCTCTGCGCATGCATGGGAGAGGGGCTTCTTGTGTACAAAGCTGTTCAGATGAAGCGTGCAGGAAAGAGTCTGGAAGAAGTAGGCGCCTGGGTGGAGGAGAACAAGCTTCATATCATGCACAACGTTACGATTGATGATTTATTCCATTTACATAGAGGTGGAAGAGTATCAAAGGCTTCTGCAATTGTTGGAACGATGATCCAGATCAAGCCGATCATCCACATGGACGATCATGGCGAACTGAAGGTTATTGGAAAAGAACGTGGCAGAAAGAAAGCATTGACACACATCGTGGATATGGCAGTGAAGCAGTCCGAAGGTTGGGATAATGATATTGTGATGATCACACACGGTGACTGCAAAGAAGATGCGGAATTTGTGGCAAGACAGGTGGAGAAGAAGATGGGAGTCCACAATATTCTGATTAACTGCATTGGAACGGTGATTGGGTCACATACAGGTCCGGGGTTGTGGCTGTGTTCTGTATGGGGAATAAGAGATAAGACTTTGTGAAGACGAGGCATACAAATGAAAGAATTACGGAGACAATTGAAAGAGCTACTGCAACAGGCAGGAGCAGCTGTATTTGAAGGCCAGGTTTTTATGACAGAAGAGGAGCTAAGACCATTTTTGGTTGCTGAAAAAGATGTCCTTAATGTCGTTAAGAAGAAAGGAAGATAAGAAAAAACCAGAGCAGACCTGGCAATCCTATTGTTGAATAGGGAAGCCAGGAATATCTCTGGTTTTATGTTTGTCAGAACAGAAATTTGTTTTCTCCATCTACTGCATGCTTAATGATATCCTGCTCTTTAGAGGTAAGATTAAATAATTTAAAAATCAATTGGTCAAGTTGCTCGTAGGCAATTTGTGCTCCCTCAGGAGGCAGTCCGTTAATTAGTGGTTCGACAGCTTGGATGATACTGTTTTGCATGCCGGCATTAACATCCGGAATCGGAATATTTTCAATATGAGAGCGCAATACCTTCACGGAGTGAAACTCCATTTTGTAAATAAACTGTGCAACCCTGGAATTAAGAATGGCAAGAATATATTTTATATGCAGTCCTTCAAGCTTGGGAATGACTAAGTTGCAGCTATTCAAAGAAAGCGTTTGTTTATCATCATAAGCAAAGACAAGCTGGCTGCTGATAAAACGATACAAAAGCTTTTCTGGCGCACGGTACATTTCTATAGGTGCTACCTGCTGAAAATTCTGTGGGTTAAACACGATATAGTTTGAGTTCGGATTAGTATGGTACTTACAGATATCGGAGCCTTTTAAAATAACTTCGTTATCTTTGTTTTTCACGGAAGAAATATATTTTTATTATTTCCGGTTACAATTCCTAAAGCAAAATCCGCATTTCCGGCAAGGAATTTTGTTTTAGGAATATGCCGAATTTTTTTCAAGCGACTGATATTCAGCATCCGTTGTATGAAAGCTGAAATATTCGGCTGAAATTTTACGATTTGTCAGAATGGTTGTACAGTGACTACAGTCGGATACTTCCATTCCGACTGTCGAAAGTGGCTTTCCGGTGTGAATGAGCGCAATATAATGCAGGGACACTGAACTTTATCAAAGGCATTTCCCAAAAAATTAAGATATCGGATGGAATTACTTTCCATAATGGCAGTACAGACCGGTGTATGTGCCTTTACATTAAGTATTGCCTCTGGAAGAATAAAAAGAGTTGTCCGTTTATGGACAAATTACGTAGTGCTTTTTCAATAAACAAATCATAAGACTCTATATTTTTCCCGGAAGCAGTCCGATAGTTTTTGCGAAGCTTTTCCTTTTCCGACTCGGAAAATTCATATCCCCATGGCGGATTGCCGATGATATACTGATAAGAGGTTTTTGAATCGGATGCAAGATAATCGGCTTTGGTTATATGCTCGTACAGAGTTTTTGACAGAAAGAATGTCATATTTTAAAACCATGTTCAACCGGGTGATTTTTACACTGATTGTATCGGTGTCATTGCCATAAATCTGGTCAAAACGAACATGTGCTGGAAGCTGCAATAAAAAATTTCCAGTTCCACAGCAAGGGATCCAGAATTCTGGCATCTGATGCAATATCCAGCTTCTCAATCAGCTTTTTGACGATTTTGGTAGGCGTATAGTAGGAGCCGGTTGCCTTGCGGCTGTCGATATTTTTACAGGAAATGTAAATGAGACCAAGAATATCTTCAGCAGGTTCGTATACATAATCAAAATCAAAAAGCGGAGAATATTTTTCACAGAAAAGCAGAGCCTGCTCGGAATCTGCAATCAAAGCATAGATCAGTTCGTCGTATAGAGACAGGGTGATTTCTTTTTTTAAAAATCTGCTCAGCAACGCTTTTTCATGCTTGAAAGAAAGATCATATTTTTGGGCGAGCAAATGCAGGGCACAGTCAGCAATGAAATATTGAATCACCTCCGATGAAAGAGCAATGGATTCATCGGTTACAATTCGGAGAATCTCTTTGCAGTGGTTCGATATTCTGACAATTTTCAGAAATATAGGCGCTGTAAAGAGAATTTCCACAGACAAATTTCTTGTTACGTCTGCTTTTCAGCGATTGATTTTTGCCTGATTGCAGTTCGGCTTTCAACTTTTCGGTATATTGTTTTGTAAAATAAGGCTTTCTTTTATCCGTATATTCAGGAATAAGTTTGCCAAGCTTGATCCAGTTGCGCCCGGTTGCGGTCGAAATGGAAAGTATATCACATAATTCTTTTAAAGAGAGATAATCGGAATCTTTCGGGAAATTCGTCATTCGCTCATCGGAAGGTTTAGTGGCCGAGGCAGGGATCAACCAGATGCCGCTGACCATTTTGCAACCCTCAATCCGGTTGGTTTCGCAGAGTTTTTGTATGCGGCGTTCAGATAAATGGAATTTCTTCGAAGTTTCTTTTACAGAAATATAATCCATAGTCGTGCAGACTCCTTTTTTTGTATAATAATGATGTGAGTGTCAAAAGTAAATTTTGCCGCTCACTGGTGTAATCAGATTGCTCCATTGCGAAGCGATTCCGCAATCCTTGAACACCTCAAACTCCCATAAAATGGCGTATTCATATCATTTTATTTCGTTTTCAGTGTTCGGCGTGTCAATAAGTATCAATTGCTTATTTGCGCGAGCACAAACGCAATTGATACTTTTGACACTTACATCATATAATAAAGATTATATACGGCAATACGAATGAAAACAATATTAATTTAAAGGATTCAAATTTGGACTGGACGATTGTTTGACTCATGCTGATTATTGGAAGGTGAATTGAGCGTTACTATCAATTTATATAGTTGAAAAAGGGAAATTCCTTTTCTGATAAGAAATTTTCCTAAGTAAATGTCATTTACTGTGAACAGTAACTAGTTTTGCTCTCATAACTTGAAATTCATTTGACAGTATGATTTATCCTGCTTATAATTATATACAGGCAATTTATAAATTCAAGTACCAACAAAAAAGACAGGTACTATCTAAGGAGAAAGCGTTATGATAAAGAACTATATCGAAAATGCAAATTTTGAAGATACAGGCTTTGCCTACACATTGTCCTTGATTTCCGGCAAACATAAGATGGTTATTCTATACTGTCTGATGGAGTTTGAAACGGTACGGTTCAATGAATTAAAACGGTATCTGAAAACTATTTCCGACAAAACACTCAGTACCAATCTCAAAGAGCTGGAGAAAGACCGACTGATTATCAGGACGGAATATCCGCAGATCCCGCCGAAGGTGGAGTACAGCCTTTCAGAAAGAGGGAAGTCATTGATGACTGTACTGGATCAACTTTGCATTTGGGGAGAAGAGAACAGATTGGTGAAATGATCAGTTCTTATTTTTTTATGTGAAAAGAAGGTGTTATTATGTGGATGATATTTGCTGTCTTATCAGCGGTATTTGCGCGTTAACCTCAATTCTTGCCAAGATAGGTATAGAAGGAGTGAATTCCAACCTGGCAACTGCAATCCGAACCATTGTTGTAGTAATCATGGCATGGGGCATGGTCTTTCTTACTCATGCGCAGAATGGACTGGCAGAAATCAGTAAGAAAAGCTGGATTTTTTTAATCTTATCTGGATTAGCAACAGGAGCTTCGTGGCTGTGCTATTATAAAGCTTTACAAATGGGGGATGCATCAAAGGTTGTACCAATAGATAAAATGAGTGTGGTAATCACACTTATATTGGCATTTGTGTTTTTACATGAACAGTTTACTGCAAAATCACTCATTGGCTGTATTTTGATAGGAGCAGGTACATTGATAATGGTGTTATAAATTTTAATTAAAGCGGAAAGATTTGGTGAAATAAAAAGAGTATATAATTCGATGGTTGGAGGGATATATGAACATTGTAATTATTAACGGAAGTGCCAGAAAAAGGAAACACGCTGATCACAATTGATGCATTTATAAAAGGGGCATCAGAAAAGAATGAAATTGAAATCATTAAACCGGAAAATCATTGTACATCGTATGAGAGCGGTAGAAAATGCAGATGGAGTCAGCGGACTGGAAGCTGAATGCGAAATAGATTTACATTTTTATAATTCTTGCACCACCGGAGAAAAAAGGCTATACTCATATTATAGGCATAGAGGGAGGGCGCATAAAATGGGACAGTTTTTGAATAATAAAGAACCATATGATAAATACAGAACCGTCAAGAATGAAATTTATTTTTTGTTGATAAGTCGGAGATACTTGAAGAATTGATTCCGGCATTGCAGCAGGAACAGCGCTTTTTCTGTATTACCCGTCCAAGGCGTTTTGGGAAGACGATTATGGCAAATATGATCGCGGCTTTTTGAAAATACAGAGGAAGAATCCTTATTTGATGATCTTTATATTTCAAGGTATAAGCACTATAAAGAACAGGCTGGCAGGCATGATGTGATCTATATTGATTTCAGTGAAATGCCGAGGGGATGCAGAAATTATCAGGAATATATCCTCAGAATCCAGGATGGTCTGATCCGGGATATTGAAGAAGCGTATCCAGAGCTTGAGATAAAATCTGATGCAGCAGTATGGGATATTTTATCGCATGTTTTTGACAAGACAGGAGATAAGTTTGTTTTTGTAATGGATGAATGGGATGCTGTTTTTCATATGTCTTTTATTACAGAGCAGGACAGAGAAAATTTTTTTCTTCTTTTTCTGAAGCTTTTACTGAAAGGAAAAAGCTATGTAGAACTGGCATATATGACTGGTGTTCTTCCGATTGCAAAGTATTCGGATGGATCAGAATTGAATATGTTTCTGGAATATAATATGGCAACAAGAGTAAGGTTCAGTGAGTATTTTGGATTTTCAGATGAAGAAGTTGACGTGTTGTATGACCGTTATCTGAAAATACGAAAAAACCACAGATTACCAGAGAAAGCCTGAGAGAGTGGTATGATGGATATCATACAGCCTCCGGAGAACGACTGTATAATCCACGTTCTGTAGTATGTGCGCTTACCGACAATCAATTATCGAATTACTGGGTAAGCTCTGGCAAATATGATTCGGTGTTTACTTATATCCGATATAATGTGGATCAGATTCAAAATGATCTGACA
>VOFI01003876.1_pt1 | contig 13930 bp, 26 predicted proteins | sample 5384131 | NCBI WGS metagenome assembly VOFI01 (sample SAMN12384728, study PRJNA508395) | human gut metagenome | isolation source: healthy gut H | host: Homo sapiens
AAAACATCTGTACCGCCAGCCGCGGAGAGATCATCCTGGTTCTCGACGGCCTGATCAAAGTCATGAACGAAGCCCTCTCCGACGGCGAGTCCATCCACTTGGGCGAGTTCGGCAGCTTCCGCATGGTTGCCGGCAGTAAGGGATCGCCCACCATCGACGGCTTCAGCACCGCCCTCTTCAACCGTGCCCACATCGTCTTTTACCCCGGCACAATGCTGAAGAACATCGTCAACACCGTCTCCTTCGAACGCTACGTCCCCAAAAAAGACGCCTCCAGCGAATCGGCCGGCAGTGGCGGTGGCACGGATGATCGCCCGGGAGAACTAGTGATCTCGCCAGCGAGCATCACAACTATTTCGGTCTCACCGCCTACGGCCGCTCCAACGTCTGGTGGAAAGGCGCAAGCATCGAGTTGGGCGCCCATTCCCTCCGTTTCCGTACCTACGACAGTCCCGGAGACTCGTTCATGGACTACGCCCGCCTGATCCGTTCGGTCTACCAGATGATAATATTTCCTCATGAACAAGAGATAAACCACAGCCAACAAAGCGATCACTATTCCCAAATAAACCCAATGAACAAGCACCCGATCCGGTAACGCATACACCATGACCAAAGAAACGGCTAACTGCAAGACCATATAAACAAGGCTGACCACCGGATGAGACATGTTCAATTCATTCGCCATCAACTGGTATGCATGTTTACGGTGTGCCTCTCCCAAGTTTTCATGAAGCATAATCCGATGGCAGATCGTAAGACAACCGTCCACTCCGTACACAACAAGAAAAGACAGCCAAGTTATATCTCCGGTCTGTATCACCAATTTCCCGATAGAAAACAATAAGATAAAAGCAATTCCGATACTTCCCACATCCCCGGCAAAACACTTCGCCCGGTTTTTCGGACGGAAATTGAACAGGCAAAACACCACTACGGACAAGATCGCGACAATCAAAAACGAACTCTCCATAAACTGGATCTTCCGGTTCATCAACAGCAGCGGAACAAGCACCGCCAACGAATATCCCCCCGTGATTCCATTCACCCCATCCATAAAATTGATGATGTTCGTCGCTCCCACGCACACGATCAATGCAAGAATCACGATCCACCACATATCCAAATGCAAAATATCCAACTGATGGAACATCAAACCCCATAGTTACAAACTGCGCTCCACAAACAAGACGCACTGAGTCTGGCAAACCATATGAATATCATCCACAAACGATATTGGCCAGACGCTCCTTGTTCAAGGGCAGATGCAGACAACCTCCGGCACTCGCCACCATCTCCATCATCTTCTTGTTCAAATGCCAGATATGCGCCCTCCGTCCCATAGCCTCACAAATCACAGCGATCAGTTCGTTGGTCGACAAGGCTTCATCGTCAGCCATATGATAGACTCCCGAAGCCACCTCTTTGGTCAACAGACCTTCCACAACATAGCACAAATTATCGATAGAAGTAAACGTCCGTTTATTCTCAAAAGCCCCCAACGGCCATGGGATTCCTTTCTTCACCACATTATAGAGCAAATTCAGATTTCCTTTGTTTCCCGGCCCGTGAATCATGCAGGGACGCAATATATAGACTGATTTGTCAGCCGGCCATTTTTCCTGAATATATTCCTCGGCCTTGATCTTGCTCTCGCCATAAGGTCCTTTGGGCGAAGGCACAACCTCTTCGGTCAGGATATCCCCCTTCACCTGATCGGCAGCCGCTTTCACCGAACTGAAGAAAACAAACTTCTTCGCAAAAGAACCCAAGAAATAGTCATAAATCTTTTGTGTCAGCCCTGTATTGATATCAAAATAAACCTGCGCCTTAGATTGATTCTTCGTATCATGCGCCTTCCCCCGCCAGATGAATAATGGCATCCACCTCCGGAATATTCCTTTTTCCAAGATCATCCCAACTATAAGTTTTTACCACTCCATCCTTTTCAGGAGCAACAATATCTAATCCGTAAAGAATATGTTTTCCTTTTTAATGCATTTACCAAATTAGATCCCACAAAACCATGGATACCGGTTATTAAAATTTTCATTTATATAATTTTTCTATTTCACACCAAACCTTTCGACAATCAAAATACTCTTTTACCCATTCACGTCCGAACCTACCATCTATACGATGTTTCAACCGGATCTCATCTATCTTTTCAACTATATCTTCCGGATCATGGGTAATAAAAAGACCACTCCTGCCATCACAAATGGCATCACAGCAACCGTTACACGGGTGGTAAGCACGGGTAATTCCATTGCCTGAGATTCCAAGACACCAGTAGGAAATCCTTCACGATAGCTGGGTAATACATACAGATTCATCAAGGAATAATAATATTCCATTCCTCCATTGACAAATCCGGTATAAATGATACGCGGATCATTCTCAATCCTTTCCTTTACATCCTCCGGCAAAGCATCCCGGACCTCAAACATACCTACCAACAAAAGCTTTGCAATCGTCTGCATCTTCCAGCATGTCGAAAGCCCGTACCAAAGAAATAATACCTTTATCCCGTACAAGACGACCGGAATATCCAATCACAAAATCACTTTCTTTAATCCCCCACCTCTTACGAAGGTCAGCCACTTTCTGCCGATCCACAAGGGCCGGATTAAATTTGGACTCCGTATCAATTCCTCCACAAGTACCATGTCCCAATACTATTTGTTTATTGGCAGGCGCCAATCGATCCTCAATACTACGCTTAAGAACCGAAGGACTTACATACGATCTCAGTAGCACAAAATGATGCCAGCCTGTCCACGCTCATTAAAATAAAACGTTTAAGACCACGACTCGTCTCATAAACCAACCCATGACGAAAATAGATACGGTTAGGAACTCGCATCAGCCAAGCAGCCACCATAGCCAAAAAAGTCCTCCTTTCGGAGTATGTCCCACTACTATATCAATATCTTTCTTCCTAATGAATTTACAAATATTCCGAATCGTAATAAAATCCTCTTTCAACGAAATACTACGATTAACCGGACTCTCTATATAATCAAAACCTTGTTTCTTAGCATAATCAGCCAAATACTCGCTCGGACTACACACAACATTCATATTATAGCCTTTACTTTTTGAAGTATTTGAATTGATCACCTATAAAATATGGAAGAACAAAGTAGATGTTTACGACGTGTAGGATGTTCATAAATACATAATATAGAAACACATAAATTATCTTAAGTTACGACCTATTAAGGAAAACAAAATACCTTTGAGTCTTTCTAACCTATTTGTAATCGTTATTTCTACGGAAGAGAATAGTTGTATCCTCATTTTATCAATAAAAATACACGATAAATAAAATAAAACCATTATACAAGGTATCACAACAATAACTGTCCATTCACTATAATTTTGCTGTATATAACACAGTCCTCCATAATAAAATCTATTTATAACAAGTTGTTCCGATATAATATAAACTGCTAATACAGAACTTGCAATCCAGTTAATTTTTTTTGATTTTATATTCAATTGGGTAAAAAGAATAAACAGAAATAAAGAAACAAATATGACTGAAGGAGAGTTATATCGCATCGAATAAACAATAGCTATTGGAGAAAATACCATTTTTATCATGTGAAACATTGTCATCAATAAAACCAAGAAGAAATCCCCCCCACAACAATCTTAAATTACTGATTTTCAAATTGATAGACTTAACAAAAGAACCCAGATAATAAATTACAACAAAATGAATAAGATGATATCCATCAATCGTTATTTCTTTACTTTGGTGCATATAACCTAAATATACATCAATAAAAGTAGACAGATTAAAGTAATAATACGTTGAATTTTATCTTGAGCATTAAATGCTGTATTCAATAATGGAGACAATAAAAAAAAAGTCCAAAATATGTAATTAAAAACCACATATTTGTTTCTGTTAATGGAAAAATCGATCTTATTACCATTTCTTTAATATTCATTTTCCCCATAAAAAATGCAATCAACGAAAAAAATAAAACATAAAAGAAACAAGGTGATAACAATTTCACAAATCCTCTCCAACTCTGTTTGATCTGGAAATATCCACTTATTAAAACAAAGCAATTCACAGCTAATACACTCGCATTCATAATATAGACACGAATTTCATTTGGCAAAGAAAAATTTGCAGTATGTAGATCATACATAGCTGTTAAAGAATGCGAAGTAAGTACACCAAACATCGATAAAATTCTAAGCAATTCTAAATTAGATTGACGTTCCAATTTAGCCATAATAATTTATTATTTGATAGTTTTTAAGAGTTTAAACAATAATATAAAAAGCCACGACAAATGATGTTCAACAAAAAAAAGTCGCATTCTACCTTTATTAGAAAACGCATTTTTATCAAAGTCTTTTGGAGGGTGTTTAACTTTAGGAAATAAAGAATTAAACTCCCGTATTCCCGAAAACTCAGAAGTTATAAGATTTATTTTAGCCAAATATTGTATAAACTGCACGCAATTTACAAATTCAGCAGCATCCGACTTTGATTCAAAAAATTCAGTAAGCAACGATGCACACTCAATCATCTGCTCTACAGCCTTACTTCCATATCCTGTCGTAATAGAGCCTTCGTTACATCGATTATAATTATAATAAGAATCTCTCACTTGAGCCAATCCATTCGCATAATAAAAAACACGATACATCAAGCCATTATCTTCCCACATGTTTATTCTCTCATAAGGCAATAATTTATTATCAACAAGAATTGATCTACGGACTAATTTATTTGCTGTACTTAAATGAAAATAGTTTTTATAAAGTCTTTTTATTGTCTCTTTTGCATTAAAACAAAATTCCGGATTATAATGTATAACAGAATGAGTTTGATAAACATCTTTTAAATCACATACCACAATATCCGCCTTGGCCTGAATAGCCTTTGTATACATCTTCTCGTACAAATCAACATCAACCCAATCATCACTATCACATTGTATAACAAAATCACCCGTTGCCAATTTTATACCATGCCGACGAACGGCGGCCAGACCGCCGTTCGTCGGCATTTCCAAAAATTCGAGTTTGAAATTTTCGTTTTGGATAATCCTCTATTACCCTCGCCAATATATTCATACTACTATCTGGAGTACAATCATTAATAAACAGATACTCAATATCATCAAGTGTTTGTTCAAAAGACTACGAGCACATCTCTCGATATATTTTTCTACCATATATATAGGAATTACAACAGAGACCTTTGTCATAATTGTATTTTTTCTTTTAACTTTCTAAGAAACGGTACCATAAATTGAGGAATTAATATTTTACATAAATGCAACATTGGATAAAACCAATAAAATGAAAGCCCCAAACCTTTTGTTATTTCTAAATCTGTACTAAAACCACGCAATCGATCCGCAATATGTCGCCGGGCTATTGCGTTCTTATCATCTCTCATTTTATAATAATGTTCTTGAAGATTATATCCAATATAACCAGCTTTATATATTTTTATACCATAGATAATAATCTTCCATCCGTTCAGTTTTCAAAGCTACAGTATATCCATCAACTGCTTTTAAAACTGAAGTACGTATCATTACAGGAGCATGACAAAAGGAGAAGCAATCCGGAATGATTCTTTTGTCGGTTTTTCTATTGCTTTTCCTCTTTTCCATTCTCCTTTTTCATCAAAATGAATCATCGGACAACTAACCAAAGCATATTCAGGATGTGCATCTAAAAAATTAATTTCTTTTTCAAAACGAGTAGGAAGTGAAATATCGTCACCATCCATACGAGCAATATATTCCGTATCTGCATATTTCAAGCAATGATTAAGAGTTGCCGCCAACTTCATATTTCTTTCATTCTTAATAAGTATTATATTATCATACTTATCTGCATATCTTTTAGCAATTTGATATGTATTATCTGATGAACCATCATCACATAGAATAATTTTAAAACTTTTATAAGTCTGATTAATAAGAGAATCTAAAGCTTCAGATAACGTTGCTGCACAATTATAGATTCCCATAAGAACTGTGATACGATACATATATATAATTAATGATATTGGCCTGTAAAAAGGTAATTACTGTAAACATCATATGCAATAACATAACAATAGAAAATTGAGAATATCTTTTACTTCCCCATGCACACTCATCATCCAAATATGGATAAATCAATACGATTGGATATATAAGCCATGATAGATACGCTATTCGATTCGTAAAACCTGCATACATACACAAAGCCATAATCCATTAACCAGAAGATAAAAACACAATATTTCATTATATTGCCTAGATATAATTCCCTTTTTGTATATGGCATACCAACCTATCAAAATAGGCATCATACTATACAATACAAAATCATATCTAAATCCGATTTCTCCACCCCATCCTGCTAAATTATTGGAATCTAAATAAGAAGCACCTTTTTCATCAGATATATTGACAAATATATTTTGAAAATAAGAGACATGTGCTAAAGATAATAATAAGCAAACTACCCAAAATAAGAAATACCACTTTGGTCTACTATAAAAACAAATAACAAAATATGCTGCTAAACACACAAACATAGAATGATGAAAAGTCCATGATAAAACAGCCAAAAGAATAGATATTTTGGGATGATCTTTTTTTATAAGCAATAGCACATAAAAAAATATAGCAGAAGCAGCTCCTGCTTTAATTCCATTCACTGCGTAAGAAAAAGTAGAAAATGCTATTAAAAAAACCAAATAAGCTGCAAGAGTATTGTTGTGAAAAAATTTTCTACAAGCAATATAGGTCCCAATAAAATAGATTACAGCAATAAATATAAAAAACAATTCATATCCTAATCCTGATGTCGCAAAAAAATGTATTATATTATCAAATACAATGTTTTCAGGATTTTCTAAAAAAAAAAAAATGTACTTGGTGTTATATATTTGAAATAAGTAGCATAACCAACAGTATCAGCAAATACAGCATCAACAGGACGTCCTCCGATAAACAAAAAAAAACAATAGCTAAAAACAAAGCATAACCTTTTTTTATCAATTAGCAACAAACCATGATAAGATCTATACTTTTGAATAACAACTATAGAACTAAAGATCACTAATATAAGATAAATAGGTAAATAAGCTGATCCGGGTATCATCTTCTATTTACGATTTTTTTCTTCAAATTATCTATTAATTTTTCCGCAACAGCATTTGCATTAAAATTAGTTCTTACATATTCACACCCAGTCTTAGCAATTTGTTCCAACTCTTTTTGGTGTTCTTCTTGCTGATAATATTCAACTACTTGTCTCAATCCCTCTTTTTGTACCATCATAACTGATATAATGTACTCCAGGAATTAATCCTAAATTTCGATACATAGGTGAATCCAATCCTATATAAGCACAACCACAAGCCATACCTTCAACATAGCCAATACCCGGTACTCCCAAGATCTCTTCTCCAACCAAGCACATTTTATACTCATTAAACTTCTCTACCATATCAAATGAGAAATAGGCTTTTTTGATGTCCAGTATTAAACCGGTTATGAATTTTTTATATAAACGGACTATCTTATTATCTGTTGGTAAATAAGGTTTCACATCGCTACCTTCCAAATAATCACTGCTATAACAGTCCACGGTATCTCTAAAAAAATCAGGATTGTCTTTCACGAATTTACGTGCCGGCTGATCACAAGGGTCTTTATATACAGAAAGGAATTCTTCATGTTCTTTATAGGTTATTGTACCAGTGGAAAATACCCTATTTTTACGTTCAGCAAAAGGCTTTATCGGCTTGAAACGTTCTTGATATACAAATGGATGAACAATCCAAGGTTTATCTATATGATAATATTTCCGAAACAACTCCGAGCTTTCCTGCAAATTGACCTCGTTAAAGAAGCAGTTGATATTAGCCTCTTTAATCAAAGCCTCTTCTGTCGAACGTCCGTGAAAAATGTAACATACTTAATGCTTTAAAAGCTTTTTACATTGGACATGCCTCGATAATTATCAGTCATTATATTATAAAGAATAACTATATCATCTGGACGGATATCTTCCAATCGTTTGATAACTGTTATCTTCTTAGGATCTATTCCGTTTTTCTTCAAAAATAATTTTATGCTCTAAATACTTGAAGAGATTCAAAAACTTCAAAAGGTTTCATTTCCTTTTGTCAAGATTGAAAAACCTCGATCGTTAATATAACTACAAACTTCGTATTCCGGATGATTCAACAGATAATCCAATAAATACTTATGTTTTACTGCTGCTGAAAATTTAAAGATAAACACAGATGAAGGTTTTACCAACATCCAATCTGTATGAAGATTTACAAATACGATTCTCATGTTTCTTCTTATTTTTTTGAAATATTTGTTGCATCTGTTCTGTCATACACTTAATCGAGAACTTTTGCATTTTTGATTCGTTAACTTTCAATATTTTTTCACCATCCAAAATTTTATTAATAGAATCGATCCAAGTCTCTTTCTTTTCATTTAAAGAAACATATTGACAAGCTCCGCAGTTGGCTTCTATAGGCACGACATCAGAAACAATACAAGGTAGACCAGCAGCCTGAGCTTCAATGATAACAATCCCCAATCCTTCAAAAGCACTAGGCATAAAAAATAAATCACAACACTGCATGATTTCATTTACATCTGCTCGCCTCCCCAAAAAATGTATTTGATCTAAGACATCATAATCTGCCAATATTCGTTTACACTCATCTTCTTTGGGACCAATTCCAACCCACACAAAATTACAGTCAACACGCTGTCTTAAAAAACGACCAATTGTATCGGCAATAAAAACGGAATTTTTTTGAGCAGAAAAATGCCCAACAGTGAGCAAATTATATTTTGCTGTTAAACCCAGTTCTTTTTTCTTTAGTATTTTATCCTGTTCTTTGAAATTTCGAAACCTCTCTATATCGATTCCATTATTGACAACAATAGGATATTGGTCCTGATGCCAGTCATGTCCTTCGAATAAAAAATCCATAGCCTTTTCAGAACAACCCGAATAACGATTTGCAAAATGCCAACACAGAAAACGCATAAAATTTTGATATAAACAAACTGCCAAGGTATTTCCCTCAATAAGTTCGCGTTCCTGCATACTATTATGAGAATGACAACACCTAATTGGAACCCCAGCTAACCATGCAATAAACAGATTTGGACCATTAAAAAGGTCTACATTTGTCTGAAAAACATCAAACTCTCCTCTTTTTAGAATGTGATACAACATTTTCAAATGTTGTATCTTATCCTTTAAACCTAAACCCACATCACTTGTGTAAATTAACTGCACTCCTGTCTCTAACAAATCCGATTCTCGTACATTCTTCTCAGGTACTAAACAGGAATTTACAACCGTAATATCAAATTTGTCTTTATCAATAGCCCTACATAAATTAATCACAAAAGTATCAGTTCCTCCACGAGCCAATCCATTTTGTAATATACATACTTTTATCTTTTTATTTTTATTCATTATATTTTGTGAACCTAACTACTATATTTCGAAATAGATCCTGTAATAAGAAATATCCTATAAAAACCAATATTATTATTAATACTACAGATTCAGCATTCTGAAATGCAAGAGTGTTTATCCCCAACAGAAAAGCAACTTCTAAAATTGAAAAAACCAAAATATGAAATAAATAGATATTTGTTGCAAACTTTTTACCTACAATAATCAGCGGATTTTTCAAATACTTACTGATATTCGGGATAGGATATTTTATGCATAATAATATTGAGGCAATTGCCAACGGATATGTCATCATATTATAATCAGCTCCAGAACCATTAACATCGTAATGACTAAGTAATAACAATTCAATATAAGCAAAAGCTGATATTAATAAAAAACACAACTTACGTTTCTCAATATATTAATCTTTACTTGAATCTTAATGTATATTCCCATCAATACAGAAGGGAAAGCACAAAATAAGACACTCCTACTTATTTCAGTATCCAATACTTGATCTGTCAATATAAAAGAATATCTATTCAACAATACACTTAGTACGAACAAAATAGGGATAAGTATGTATATATACCTTAATATCTTTAATTTAGAAACTATCCACAAAATAATTAATACCTGAAAATAGGCAGTCAGATACCAAAAAGGATAACATATATTATCTCCCTTGAGTAACCATTCCAACCAAAACTCCATCAAGCCCCACTTCTCATCGACTATAGGTAGTAATAAAAGATAATTACTAAACATTTTCCATAGTAAAAATAATCCATTATAAAATAAAACTAAATGAACTACTTTTTTAATTGTATAATTACTTTATCTCTATCTAAATCATTATTTGATACTAAATAATATCCTGAAATCATGAAAAACAAGGTACTGCAATACGCAAAAATGGTAAAAACAATAATGACTCCTTTGAAATTCCAGGTAAATGAAGAAAAACCACCCAACATGCACAAAATGCTTTTAAGATATAAAAGGCTTCATTCCCCCCTATCTTTTAATATATTTAACATATATAACTATTTGAAAATATTATTTATCCGAATAATTCTCCCCTATTTGGTACCATCGACTAATAATCCAAGTGAAAATATATTTTTTCATCCCCAACAAATGAGATCTCCTTATATTCTTCAAATTTTCCCTGAATATTTTTCTGACGAAGTTGTATATGTTTATCATATTTATAATCAGAAAGAGAAGCATAATACAATGCCCACATATCTTGAATTGCAAAACGAGCTTTTGCTATAGTCAAATATTGAGGCCACCATTTTTCTGTATCTGAACTAATAGCTTCCCATACTCCATGATCTGTTCCTTTTTTTTTTGAGGACTCCAACTTTGATGACTAATACTCGTCTGATTCATCCGATAATGATACAATTGCCGATCAGTATAAAGTAATGAGTTTATATTTTGGAAGAACTGCCAACAGAAAAGAGCATCTTCCCCATAGGAAATTCCACAATGAAATACAATATTGTGTAATAAACTCGTCTTGACGAGTTTATTACACAACGAGCCTGACAATTCTTTATGGAATAAAAATTTTTGAATAGCTACTTCTTGATTCCAACATTCCTGTTTATATTCCTTCCTTACTGCCGTGTCATTCACTACCATGCCACATGTAACAACATCTACTTTATATTTCTCGATTTTACTTATCAAGAACTCTATCATATCCAATTCTAACCAATCATCAGAATCAACAAAAAAGGATATAATCACCTTTTACATGCGAAAGTAGATTATTCCTCGCTGCTGCCACACCTGCATTTTCTTGATGGTAGACTTCCACAAATGGATATTTAGCAGCATAATCCTTCACTATAGACAATGAATTGTCACTTGAACCATCATCCACAACCACGACTTGTAATTGTTGATAGGTTTGATTGACAATACTATCTAAACACTTATGCAAGTATTGTGCTACATTATATGCAGGAACAAGAATTGATACTAATGGAAACATATATTTTATAATCTTAAACCAAGCATTCTTTTTGAACCCCAATCCTCATAATTCTTTACCAGAAAAGGGCGAAATGTTTTTTTATCCAACAAAATGGCATAGATGATATGTGACAAATACAAACGATCATAATGGCGTAAACTAGTATAATATCTACAAAACATATCACAATCTTCAAAAGCATATCCACCAGCACTGATATAATGACCAATCACTGATTTTTCTATTATATTCGTAATATAATACATATCATCTACAGCGACATAACTCTTATCACGCGGGTCAAGCATTTCCAACTCTTCAATCGGATAAATTGCAACCCCATTTCGTATCTCTTCCTTCGATTCAAAATAGCAATCGGCATCTTTTATGTATATACTACCAGAAATCCGTTCTTGTTGAATCGTCATAAACACAGTTTCCACCTGATCGCGTGTAGGTTCATCAAGAATTACAATCTTGACATTGACAAGTCCCAAACGTTTACACTGCATCCGTAACGAATCGGCTATATAAAAAAGATCATCATGTTTGCGAAGAACAGTAAAATAAATATTATCAAATCGATCCAAGGGAAGTCCCAATACAGATTTGATACAAACGATTATGCCATCTTCACCTAAAGCAAACACATAAGGAAAGCTTATTACTGTATTCCGGCTTATCAGCTGCTACAGGTACAATCAAATTACTACTCATGCAACAAACTATTTAAAATATTTTTTAGATAACAAACTACTTTTTCCTCATGTGCATAAGGTAGAATACGCAATATATTCATAAGTTGGACAGTTCTATAATGATCTGTATACCACTGATATTTATTCGAAAAATATAGATCTATTTCATGGTCAATCTTATCGCAGATAATACCTAAGCGAACTGCATCATACCGTTTAGTATACATCAATTGAGACCAACGATATGCCGTATCCTGACGAATCTTTACTATATCTTGCAGTGGAGTTTCTATAAAACTATCCAAAAAATCAATCAGATAATAATTATTGCCATTAAAAAGAATATTTGAGAAAGTCAGATCGCCATGACATACACCAATGGGGAGCAACATCTCTTGAAGGTGACCAAAATAAGATTGACAATCTTCAATAATACGAACCACTTGGGCATCTTGTTGAAAAAATGCATTCTTCTCTAACTTCATACGGATGTCGTCAAACTTCGCACGAAATATTTGAGGAGATACGACTTGAAGCTTACATTTGTTAATTTCATACTCAATGAAATATTTCAAAGCCCCAACCAAATAATCGATTTGCTCAAAACCTGCTTGTTCAAAAAATTCAATAAAATTCTTTGAATAAACATATTGCATCTTTACAATCGTTTTCTTATCCGTTCTTTTTTAATTCATAAATAAGAGGTACACGGATATGCTGAAACTCTATCAAACTGGCATTACGTTGTTTTTCAGCTTGTAAAGCAAGACGATTCAAATATAAAGGATCCGCTGTCGATTTATAAACAAAAATCTGCCCTTCTTCGGAAACAACATCTATCTGGCAGCCGGAATGGCCCTTCACTTCTATTTCCATTATCTCTAAAATGTTATTTTAATGAAATAAGCACCGGAGGCTTTTTGCAGCCTGAAGACCAACTTCTGAATCTTCAAAAATAAGAGTATCCGATGGTTGAACTTGAAGCTCAGCCATCGTTTTATCATATATTTCAGGTGAAGGTTTCCCATTCTCCACATCCTGTCCTGTATAAATCAGATCGAACAAATCAACAATCCCCAAGTATTTTTAGCGCATTCATTAAATTTTCTTTACGAGCCGTTGATGCAATTGCTGTTTTCCCCCAAAACATTTAAAACTACGAATCAATTCAATTAGTGCATCATTCGGATGCAAAGATTCAAAAAACAGTGGATAATAATCTTTCTTCAAACTCTTTTATACGAACTATGGTTTCTTTTTCAGAAATTCCCATCACTTCCATAAACCGATCAAAACGAAAACCGAAACATTCACGATACTTTTCTTCACTCAACACCACACCAACTTCTCCAAATGCTTTTTGGTAAGCCTTTAGATTTGCATCAAAAGTATCCACTAATGTTCCGTCAAAATCGGTTATTATTGCTCTAATCATAAATATCGCTTAAGTTCTTCAGGAGTTCCATAACTATAATATTCTTCCATAGGAGCAAGCCAAACCTTTTCACCATCTTTTAGAAGGTAATTAAAAAGAAGGCTCACATAATATTCCGGCTTAGTAAATGCAGGCTCAGCCAAGAGCAGATGGGCAATTTGCTTAAAACGTCTACCGGAAGCAAAGAAGTAAGCTCCGCAAAAGAGCATGATTACGATAACCTCTTTTTCTGCTGTACGAGCTACAAAAACCGTCTTCCCCAAGTGCCGCATAGCTATATCGAGGTTCATTGATTCAAAAGAGACTAACGCTCCACTGTTGCTT
>VOFI01003867.1_pt1 | contig 13927 bp, 17 predicted proteins | sample 5384131 | NCBI WGS metagenome assembly VOFI01 (sample SAMN12384728, study PRJNA508395) | human gut metagenome | isolation source: healthy gut H | host: Homo sapiens
CCAGTTTATGCATGCGGGTATCCCTGCAACCGTGAAACATGTATCGGACGGCTTTGCCCGTTTCATCTCTGACGATGGATCAGAAGCCGGTTCCATCGCCGTAATCGCATTGGTCAATATGGCCAACCGTACTATCTAAAAACTGAAATTATGAGTCGTATATTAGAATCACTGAATGACAGACAGCGTGAGGCTGTCCAGGCTACAGAAGGCTACTTCCGTATCATTGCCGGAGCAGGCAGTGGCAAAACTAAGACTTTGACACATCGCTTTGCCTATCTGGTGCAGGAAATCGGTGTTCCTTCCAACCGAATCCTCTGTGTTACCTTCACCAACAAGGCGGCAGCTGAAATGCGTGGCAGAGTAAAAGCAGCTTTTGGGCGAGAACATCACTGACGAATACATCTGTACTTTCCACAGTTTCTGTGTGAAGGTTCTCAGACGCGAGATCCAGCGATTGGGATACCAGCAGACATTCAGCATCCTGGATATGACTGACCAGAAATCATTGATCAAAGAGGTATTCGAAGAAATGGGTCTTTCATCCAATGACGGCATTACAGCCAAGGATGCCCTGAAACACATAGAGATGTGCAAGACCGGAGAGGGATGGGAACATGTTGTCAAGCTGCTTGTCGCTCCCAATGACCCTGTCATCCCGGCAGAAGCAGAAGTGAAAGACAGGATCCTGCTGAATTACCTGACCCCTGCAGCGCAAGAACTTGTCCTTGGATTTCAATGACCTGATTTCCTTTACGCTGTATCTTCTTCAGACAAACCATCAGGTGCTTGACACTTGGTCAAACGCTTTCAGCTATATCATGGTTGACGAGACACAGGACAACTCCAGACGTCAATGGGCCATGCTGGAATTGTTGGCTAAAGCTTGCCGGAACTTGTTTGTCGTAGGGAGATCCTGACCAGGCCATCTATTCTTTTAGAGGGGCACGTCCCGAGGGGTTGGTCAAGTTTGACAAGGTGTTCTCCCCATGCACCACGATAGTGCTGGACCAAAATTACCGTTCAACACCTACTATCCTTGGAGCGGCCAACGACATCATTGTACACAACCGTTTACGTGTGAAGAAGGAATTATACACCGACAACGTTGATCCTGGGCAGCCCGATTGAATGGATTCATGCCGATAATGACAAGAACGAGTCACTATATGTGGCATCCAAGGTACAGAGTTTACTTGAAAATGGAGCCAAGTCTGATGACATCGCCGTATTGTTCCGTGTGTCTGCCCCTCTCCCGTTCCGTCGAACAGGCGTTCATCCAAAATGGTATCAAGTATCAGGTGTTTGGTGGTATGCGGTTCTTCGAACGCAAGGAGATTAAGGGATGTCATGGCTTATCTGACCATGGCCGAGACTCCCGACAATGACATGGCTTTCCTTCGGACATACAACTATCCGTCCCGTAAGTTGGGAAAGGCTTTTATCAACCGGATTAAGGAACTGGCCAAAGCGGACGGAAGCTCATACTTTGCCGCCCTGCTCAAGCATTATGGTTCTGTCAAGGAGGTCACCCGCTCCGGTGCTGCCGAATACATCAAACTGGCCAATCAGATTCAGGGACTAAAAGGCGGCTCAATTTCTGACTTGGCAACATATATTTTGGACCAGACCGGTATCATGAAAGAATTACGGGAATCTGAGGATACCGAAAGGCTGGACAACGTAGTAGAGCTTCAGAACTCCATCCTGTCTTATGAAAACGAGCATAAGGATGATGAAGATTTTTCATTGAAGACATACCTTCAGGACATTTCCTTGTACACCAACGTGGATGCCAAGGATAAAGAAGACAGCATCAAACTGATGACCATACACCAGTCCAAGGGACTGGAATTTCCCTATGTGTTCCTTATCGGATGCAACGAGGGTGTCATGCCCAACCAGCGGTGTGTGTCTGAGACCCGTCGTGAAGGGTTGGAAGAGGAACGCCGGTTAGCGTACGTGGCCGTAACCCGTGCCAAACTGCAACTGTTTATCACCGAGAACGAAGGACAATTCTACGGTGGCGGCAACAGGGTGCCGTCCAGGTTTATCTTTGAGATAGACAGCAAACGCATCCAACGTAATGGGTATGTGCCCGAATACCTGGCAGAGATGACCCGGAAAATCATCCAAAAAATGAAGGACTGAATTTGATTCCAATGGAGATTATGATGTGCTGACAATCGGAACACGTGTCAAACATCCGGCATTTGGTGACGGTACCATTGAAAAGGTGGAAAGTTCCGTAATGAGTATCTTATCCGGATGGACCGTACTGACAGCCTGATGCATATCCGTATGGACTATAAGGGACTCACAGTGATTACAGACGCTCCCAAAGACGATAATACGACTGACTGTTTACCTGCCGATGAACCGGAATCCCAACCAACGGAAGAGGTGGTTGAACCCACTGCCCCGGCTCTCATGTGGAAAGCCGGAGACGAAGTAATACACCCGCTTTTCGGTCTGGGAAAAATCATGGAGGTGAACCCAGACATTTGACGGGCTGAGAGCCAAATCTTGAAAAATTAGTTTCTTTCGGTTTATTTTTAACAATAGAATTATGAATCGAAAAGAAGTATTTCTCAAGTGCCAGCAATGTATCAATGACATTCAAACGGCAGCAAACTCAAAGACTTTTATCAAATACCGCAAAGAACAAATTACTTTGCGGTATTTTTTTGTCCGTAACAGACAAATGCTGTCCGTTATACAGACAGATGCAGATATGGTTCCCGTCCTTCACTTTGTCTTTCTGACGAATGACATAAGGGCTGTGCCGGTCTATATGTACCAACTGCTACCCGGTGATTTCCCGTTTACAGTCCCCCCCTACCCTTCCCTTCATCGTTCTCTGGAGATTGCCAGTACGTTCATCCGGTGGCACGAGCTGTCCGCAAATTTCCAGTTTGACATCAGATGGTATGACTGATACGCCATAGGAGCCGACACCGGCTCCTTCCTCCTACTCCGAACAATAAATGGCCTGCATGAAAAAGTTCGAACTCAGGTGCACACAGACATTCAACAACAATATAATAGCTTGCTACACAAATAAAAAAGTATTTTTTGTATAAATCAAAAGTTTAGATTATGAAAAGAGCAAGAAAAGGCGTAATGCCCCATCCACCCCTCTGGCAGCATTTCACAAAGGTAGCCGGGATGCGGAGATACAGGCTTTCGGCAAACCGGTACCACGGCACAATGTAGTCACCTCAAAGAAGGTGTATCGTCGGAATCGCCGGGTAGATTTCGATTGACACGGTTGTCTTCCTTCTTCCACCCGGAGAACCATACTGTCCTCCCTATAGATCGTTATTGATAGCTTGAATGAAAAGAGTTTCACTCCCCTATCCTAAATGCTAATATTCTGTATAGGTTAGGAAAACTTATATAAATATACTATATTTGTGATTATTAATGAATTAGAATATTAACCATCAAACTTTAAGAATATGAACATTAACGTAGAGATCTTCAAGAGATACTCCCCGAAGAAGAAAATAGAAATCATCAACACGCTTACTCCAGCCGAGCTTTCCATGGTGGAATATGCGACCTTGGTAAGAGTCGTGAAGGAAGCCGGTTATGGCAGAGACAAGTCAAGAAGTAAAGATTTGAATATTCATCCCGACAGAAGAAAAGGCAATAATTGGGACAGCTTAGTCGAAAGGCTGTCATGGTGCAACGGGAAATTATATGTAGATGTGTATTTTCAATATGAGAACACAGACACAACGGTGTGTGTGATAGCCCAAGAGTTTTTCAGCCGGGGAATATAAAGGCAGGGTGAAACGTCTGAATCACCATTGTGACGAACAGACTTATTACTTCAATTATTCGGAGGAAGAGAAAAGAGAGGTAATGAGAAGTATCCTTCTCGAATATGTCTATAAAAAGTACAAGGACAAACTATCCGGAAGGGGAAGAATAGTCTATATTGGAATCCGGACAAGGCAGGCTGACACAGCTTTCCTTGTTCGGCAACAACTCACACAGAGGGGTATCGGCATGTTTTTCTTGCCAACGCAGACCGACCACGGTCTGCTGAAATATGGGTGAAATATCGCCGATCGTGGGGTATTTATGGTATCCGCAATAATGGAAAAGTCCGACCTGATACTACTCTTTCCCTTTTGTTTTCCGGAACTATGAAGACTCCCTATATTTCTGTATATTTGCATCATAATCAATGAGATAAAAGATGATAAACTTCAAGAAACTTAAAAGCCAGATTAAGCCCTTCAAACCGGAGGCCAAACATAAGGGTTACATCTTCATCGCAACAGATGAACAGATTGCCAACGGTGGATTTACCGTAGCTAAAGTAGGCTCAAAACGGAGCCTGATAGATTGTATGGCATTCTACATCAAGAAAGAACCGGATGTATGGGCAGATTTGATACTCTAAAAACAATAACTATGGGACAGTTTAGCTGGTTTACACAAGACACCAAGCGTAGAATCCGGAACGGAGTTCCGTTTACGGTATATATGACGGATGATAAGGGCAACAAGTACAAAGAGACTTGTTACGGAGGTTATGGTGTGTTCGGTGGCAAGGATTATTATGAATTGCTTGCAGAGATGAACGGTATCGTGGATAGAAATAAAAGTATCTTCGTCAGATAGGCATCGAACTGGCTTTCAAGAACTCTCCACAGGGATACAACCCGGAAGTGAAGCACCCCTCACTGACCGAGAATGGTTCCTATTACCAAGGGGTAGCACCGATTTCAGACCCGGACCAAGGTTTTCCATTAGATTACCACTTGGCCGGGGTACCTTCCCATGTCCTTACAGAAGGTATGGAGGGTTCTATTGCCAAAGGATGCGACCTTTATTGACGTGAATGGCGTTAGTATGTTCTTGCCGACATTGAATCTCTATGAAACTATCACTGTAGATGATATGTATCCGTTCGGGAATTGTCTGGTGCAGTCAATCAGGGAGGACAAATCAATCATGCTGAAAGACCTTACTTCCGGACTTGAATTTCGGTATTCTGGAAATGTGTTGATTCGGTCAAACGAGATTGTTCATTCCTACATGGGAAACAATAATAAAGGTGATCTGGTATTTGTGTAACGATTGTGAGACCCTTTTGTTGGTTCCCATGGGTACAGACATCTGTCCGGATTGCCACTCCGATGGCTGTCTGACTTACCCGGATGATCGTACCGATCACGTTCACGCCACGCAATCAGGAATTAAAAGAGAACAAGGCAACATTGTCATAACCCATGATCGTCCGACAGACGAAATGCTATATTCTTGAATTATGGAAAAGGTTCACATTTTAATTAATTCCGGATACGGTCGGTTATCCGGACATTCGGACAACCAACATAGGGCGTTCGTACAAGAGGTTACCGCCATATTTGAGTCATTAGGTTGGCAGGTGCCCCAACAGAAGCAAACACCGTTGGCAAAGTCAGGATATAACAGGTTTTCCTGCATCCCTGTTTCTTTACCGGCTACATCAATGACAAGAAGATTGTGCAAACCATTATGGATGCAGCCAAAAATGCCAAGACCTTTAGCATATACGGGGTCGAATACAATTATACCGGAAATATATCCGGTCTCTATTTCCCATCTCTGACTCTCAATTAACTGCTAGGGTGATCCGGTCATTCGGAACACCCTACTCCCCTATTTGCAGAACCTGACCATCAGGTTCTTATCTGCCAGTAATATGGAGTGGCTTTAATGGAAATGTTTCAACCATATAGGGTGAAAGAGCTTTCTTAATTTCTATTTCATAAACACATTGAATTTAAGTAACTTTGTGTATATCAAATAGATAGATATAATAAAGAACATAATTAAATAGTTATGAAAAAGATAATATTCTCCACCGAAATCACAGATGAAGATCTGAAATGCGCAGAAGAATGGTTACAGGAACAAGGCTATCCATCCAGTGAAATGGCTATTTGTGAAGAAGCCGCTGAACAAAAGCGGAATTGGCAGGATGACGAAATAAGCAATCTCGATATGTTTTTGGAAGGAAACATCCTTCTGATAGCGGATTTAGGCTTGTGGAACGGACGAAAATCGGGATACCGGATAATTGACAATAATGTTGGCAATATATTGTCTTCACTATCTGAAGGTGAAATAGAATACTTTGCAGACACTCAGACCAAACAGGTGAAAGCAGTCCAACATCATCATGACGGAACAAACTATATTACATTCCGGGAGATTAAGCCAGGTGTGAACATAGATAACCTGACAGAAAAGATTTACAACGGTACATACACACAAAAGGATATTTCTCGATACACCCGGAGCTTGTACCCTCATGTTGCCAAGGTTTATGGATGGTAACGCATTCCAGCCGCTTTTTAGCGGCTGCAGTATAAAAAGTCTGGTGGAGGAGCCAAAAAATAAAGCCGGAACACTCGTACAGGGACGGGGAAAAGTCGAAGCAAGGCACTAAGAAAGAACCTGTCCCACAAACAACACACACGCCAAAACGACACAAACGGCTGAATAAAACAGGACCTGAAATTGTAATGCGCATTACAAAAGCATAAAAACAGATTTCCTGCTTGTACTTCGGAATAATAGCCTTTTTTTTATGTGTACCAACTTTGGTACACATAAAAAAAGAAAAGAACAGTATGCTACAAGTAACATCAAGGGAATTTAGGGACAAGCAAGCCTCTTGGGTTGACATGGCAGATCAAGGCTAACAAATTGTTATCAGACGCAGAGGCAAACGCTCCTACATGCTGACACCCGTCTACGACAGTGATATTACAACCACCCACAAATTTGAACAGAAGATAGAGGAAGCACGTAGGCAATACAAAAACCGGGAAACAATCGTCTGCAATACCAAAGAAGAACTTCACGACTTATTGGATACGTTATGATGTACAAGATTGAATTTTCAAAGGGTGCGACAAAACCACACCCAAATACAAAGTCCAATCTTGTACTCTACAAAAAAACTGGTGAGTCTTCTTGAAGAAATCATGGCCCCCTGTACAGGGACCGGACACCCGGAACCTTTAAAGGCAGGAAACTCTGTCAGCTATTCAAGACGGACAACGGCACATGACAGGTTGATATATGACATCTATGATGAAACCGTTACCGTCATGGTTATTGAAATAGAAGGACACTATAAAGATAAGTAAATGGGAATGATAAAGACACAATTCCCCTGCGGTATGCTATGGCTAAGTGAAACACTTGGCGGTTATGATACCATTTGCGACCATGACGGAAAGATTTGCGGTGCGGTCAACTACCAAGATGAACAGTTCCAAATCATTCAGCCGGAAGAATGCAAGAAGCACAAAAGGGACACAATGAAGGAATTAAAAGAAGCTTTGCAACAGGTCAAAGATCACCTAGACGGTAAAATACAACTCAAATCGATAGAAGCCTTGTTAGATGAACTTTGAGTTTGTTTCATCTGATTTATTCGACCCATTTAATTTGCCCTTTCGGGAACGCGCTCACGTTCCCTATCAAGTATTTTTACCAAAGTAAATGGATTGGCTTCAATGAGAGAGTCACGACCTACTTGCTTGATATTATAATCCGTTTGGTTTTCTTTTTATGTCCAATGTTTTTTATATTTTTGCATAGAATAAAACAATGATTATGGACACCTTAACACTCAAAGAAAGATATTTCTCTGCCATTCATAGCATGAGAGAAGCACTTAAATATTACGTTTCCGAGAATGGAAACGATTATTCGGATTCTCCCGAATATTACGCAAACGAGTTCGGCATTTATCCGGACAAAAAGGAACGACCATCTAAAATGTTGGAACTAAATTGTACTTATGCCCATTATGTAGAGGGCAAAGGAGTAGAATCTGTCCAAATCCAACTATTATATACGGTTGCTGATGACGAAGGTAATGAGGAACTGATGTATTATGGCTTCTATAACGGTAGAGAAGAAATCGAAGATGATTGTGAACCTATTCACGCTAAAGCCATAACTTTAGCAGATGAAGAACTGATGAATATAATAAAGGGTATCGACAATCCTGCCAACTGAGATACCCCTTCGGGGGGTATGATATAAATTTGTCCTGTAGAACAAGCAAATAGCACTAATAATGAACCGATTGAAATACAATAATAATAATTGGCACGAAAGAGACAACCACATCTTTTTCGATGAAGAACCGCATATTTATACCCATGACAGACTAGGTAAGATGGATAGCTGGACGGAAATCATTGCGTCCTATTTTTGCTCCTTTCGATAAGGAACGGGTAGCCTCATTTGTAGCCCAGAGACGGGGTTGCTCACCGGAGGAACTGATTGCCGAATGGGAACACCAGACCCATTTGGGCACCAAGCTCCATGCCAATATCGAAAACTATTTGCTTTCTTTGCCGCATGACGAGTCAGATGTTTTCTGGCAGTTCAAGAATTTCATCACAGAGCATCCGATGGTTCCTTATCGTACCGAGTGGACTATCTATGACGAAGAAAGCCGAGTGGCAGGTACAATTGATTCATTGGATTTCCATGTATGTAACCTGATGTTGGACTGGAAGCGGAGCAAGAACCTGATAGAACAGGATGGGAACGTCATCCGGGATTCCTACAATCATACTATGGGATTGGGAGTACTCTCACACCTCCCGGATTGTTCCTACTATCACTATGCCATGCAACAGTCCGGGTACCGGTATATTCTCAAGAAGAATTACGGCATCGAAATCGAAGCCTGTTGGCTGGCAGTGTTCCATCCGACACTCTTAACTACAAATTGATAAGACTCCCTATCTGGAGGAAGAAGTAAAAGCAGTACTGGCTGAACGTGCTGCCAGATTTAGATAAGCTAATATGAATTACTACAACTCAAAAGTTGTAATAATAAAAGTCAAATGCCTATCCCTTTCATCCCTTTGAGAATACATTATGCCAAGACAACTCTGCTCACGGCAGTTTTCCAGTACGCTTTATTTGTTCTCCCGGGGACGTACTCACGTCCCCTATGATCCCCCTCCTTATAAAGTAGATGCAGGTATTGTGACTGCTCTGCTTATATGAGAATGTATGAACCTGAACATTCACCGGAGGCATTTCATTATCTATATCATTATAATACAGCATTTTAGTATCTTTGAATATGAAAGATAACCAAAATTAGTCATGGGAATAGGAAGAGAAAAATAGACTGGGATGATTTCTTACTAAATGAAATTTTCAGCCCTCATTGAGGGAGCGATGATGTAAGACCGGAAGATAACAGCGAGTATTCTTGCACTACAGCTAAGTATGTATGCAATTTTTGTGAAACAGAATTTTTTAAAGAACATTGATATGGGAAACATGGAAATAAAGAACTTGGATGAAGCACGTAGAATTCAAGAAGGGGTATTGAATTATTATATTGGAGTCATTTGCTCCGGACTCTACCCGCAGAACAACTTGCCACACCTGATTTTCTTTGTAGACGTGGACGATAAGGGTGAACCTGTGTTCCGCAAAGCCGAGGTTATCGGAAATCCTTGGTGCAACTAAAGAAGTTGTCATTAAGTACAAGAATGGAGAAAAGGAAACGATCAATCTTTCAGCCATCAATATTGACTGGCTTCAGGACTTGGCAAACTACCAGTTCCGAATGTACGATTTACTGGAACAAGGAGAGCCAGACACTTTACCGGGATGCATAACATATCAGATTATCCTTTCTGAATTCATCGACAAATATGGATGTGATGACCATGAAGGAAGAGTCTTAATCGGCAATAAAACCAATGGAGAGATTATAACGCTCATGAAAGAGCTGGATGATCTTAGCATCGACAACCAGTCTGACATTACATTTGAATGTGGATCATTCCGGGTATTGGAATATTCCCAAGGTGATGCGCACTATAAACTATCCGAAGAGAGTTTAAGCCAGAAACTGATTGATCCTGGGATCAGCGAGCCATACAACAAAAAATGTACAGCGTTGGATGATGAATTCAATTCTACGTTGGCAATGATTTTTTGGGGAGAAATCCACCTTGCAGAAAAAGCTGTTCATCCTTCAAGAAATATTCGATGTAAAGCTGTGATTTTTTATATATACGGTTGTTCCATACAAAGTACGGTGCAACCAGTTTCACTCTGCATTCCAATTCTGGCGAAACTTGAACCCAAGTTTCTTTCAGTGTCCCCTATTTCCCTTTTGCTTATATGGAATAGTAGAACCCTGCCACAGAGTTCTGATATGGTGATATATATTGGGTAATGTGCTGGGATTTCTGTAACTTTTACAATGTTGAAAGACAAAGAATTATGAAATATTACATCGTTGTATCATCGGCAGGAGACACAAAGGTTGTCGTTTTGCCAGCAAACTGGGACAATGGCAGTTTGAACGTCTGCCTGTCAAGATTAAAGACAGATGCCCAAGGCGAATTCAGAGGTGGGATGAAAATTTTCACAGAGATAAATCAAGACGAGTACCGTAAGGTAACAGGTGATTCCTATCTGAGTAGTAATTATGCAAGCCATCCAAATTTTTTAGAGGGGATATCTTGCCAGAAGACTGGAGAGAACAGGCGATGGCTGTCCTGACATCAGGCGGTTGGATTGACCAGTTAGGCTGGGAGGATGACCTTGCCAAGCTGGTGGACGAACAGATTGATTCAGCCCCAAATGTTCGACCTCATGCAGGCACACATGACAGGACTGGATCCCGTTTTGGAACTGGAGGCATACGACAGGTGGTTATATGGAGAGGCTCTGGCAGCCCAAAGAAAAAGAGACCGAACAATCAGTTTCAAAGGAAGAACAATCCGTCTTCACCTTCTTGGTCGATTGCCAGTACAAGGTGTGGGAACGCCATACCGTTACCGTAAATGCCGACACCTATGAAGAAGCCAAGCAACGAGTAATCAACTTGGCAAAGAATCACCCTGTAAGTATGGATGACGGCGAGCCTGGACTGGAAATGACCTTTGAGACTCTTTACGAAACAGAAGAACTGATTGAACCCGAAAATGGTAAAGAAGCAACAGTTCAAGTAATGAACTATGCACCATTCAGTGAGAGAAAGGTCTTATACGAGAACGCCAAATAACTATTCTTCAAATGAGATAAAGGGGGTCAACGGTGTGCGAACATAGTTGACCGCACAAACACTACAAAGTGTTTGGTATTTAGTTAATTGTGAAATGGACTGCCTGTATGTGAATATGGGCAGTTTTTTCTTTTTGACTTAGGTATATCCCCGAGTCCCACAACGGACTCCTATTGTTACCACCTATGGGGATAAAGATTGAGATCCTTTAAGAGGGAGAACTTAAGCATTTGGTTTTGCTTAAATGAGAATGTTTTCATCGCCCACCATTAGATCTTTCTTATTGATGTCATTATTTAATAGAACCATATTTATGTATCTTTGTATCAAACGATTAACAATAAACACATGAGACATTTAACATTAAATCAAGAATACCAAAACCAGACAGCGCAACTTATGTTTTCCTTTGGAGAGGAACAGCAATATGATATACCAGTTAGACAGGTTACTACCTGTTCAAAGACTGATACAAAATTATCTACCGTACCAGAGTACCTTAATAATCTGAGCAAGGACTGTTTTTCTTTAGAAGAGTTGCTTGGCAAAATAAATGCAGATACGGTATATTTTGGTCGTAACAAACGTGGACAAATTGCCAATGTTAATGGAAATGTTATTTTTTGCGGGCGGTATGGCAAGCCGAATATTGCCCAATGCCCTTTTACGGTCAGTTCCTAATGCTCTGGCTCAAGGCGAGGGATATTTGGAATTTGACACATTTGTGGTTACTCTTGGCTATTTTGATGATTGTGCAAGATTGTGGAATGCAAAATTAAATATTGTACTTGACAAAAAATGAAATTGAGTTCATTCTATAGTTCCACTTACCCTTATAATTGCACTGAGTTTTCATTGGGGAAATGGTCAATGGTAAAAGAAGCAAAAATTTACAATATACCACTATTTCATTCAGTCCAAAGAGGAACTTACAGGAATTCTTGAAAAGAACGCTCCCTATACTGCGAAATGGGCAGCAGAAAAAGGTGCTGATGTACGTTGTATGCTCCTTGCTCCTCAAATAGAAATACTTAGCAAAGCCGGATATTTGTTTGCTGACTCATTCATTGAATATGACTCTATTTCCGAAGAAAATTGTGTAATTTTCAACAGGCTCTGCCAACAGGGACAAAACCAAAGGATATATTTAAAACCAGCAAAATGGTGTATTCTATATTAAAGGGGAATTGGATCTTGAAATTTGGGATTGCTATCGTAAACTGGCTAAGCTCGGAAAGATTGACGCAGACCATATCCAACAGGCTTACGACCAAAATTTCAAAAGGCAGATTTAGAGGGGTTAAACTCCATTCTTAGCAAACAATATGACGGAAAACCAGTGTTTACTTGGAATAGTCTGATGCAGTATTTAGTTAGACTTGACACCTTTGAAGCAATAGAGAAAAAGGAAGCTTTCATGTTGCTTAATGATTATTTGTCCATGTGCAACCAACTCAAAATGCAGCCCCGCATCAACGGAGATAGTCTGAAAAGGGAACACGACATTGCAGCACGTAACTGCCGTAACCGAAAAAACAAAATCATGGCTGAACGTATGCAGAACAACTGCGAGAAAATGAAGAAATACGACTACACAGAGGGAGTCTATTTTGTTCGGGGCATCCGAAGTCACGATGATCTTTTGGACGAAGCCAACCAGCAACATAACTGCGTGGCAGCGTATGGATCAAGAATTGCCAACGGCTCTTCATACATCTACGTGCTGAGAGAAGTCGCCAAACCGGACAAGAGCTTAATCACCATAGAGCTTTCTCCGGACGGACGGAACATCAGACAAAAAAGTACCTTGCCTACAACCAGCCTGTCCGGAACAGGTCGCAAAGTGAGTTCATAGACCGCTGGATGAAACACAACAGACTGGTAGGTTAACGAATAAGGTTCCTGCCCAATTCGGGCAGGTTTCTTTATGTCCGTATGCCGTGTTCGGAGCCCCACCATTGGGCTCCTTTTAGCTTATAAAAGGATAGGAAAGCTTAAATGAAAGAGTAGGTATCATCCCCTATCCTACTATTCCCTTTGGCTATATTTCGTTATGAGAGACCATTTATATATCTTTGTATCAAAGAATTAAATCAAACAAATATGGAATATAAAGAATTAGTGGAGCAGGAAAGCCAGCTAAAAAAGAGCCAAGTCTTGTACATCAAAGAGGTTCTCGCCCAAAACAACGGACGGGTGGAAATGAAATACAAGCCCCAAGAAGAGTTTGAGGACGAAAGTGATAATGAAACAGACTGTTTCTACGATCAGTTCCCGGTCATGATTGCCGTTCCGGTAGACACGGTACGTTCAATCTCCATGTAACTGCGGTTTATGAAGATCATAACGGAAGCCTTCGTTGCGAAGGTATCAACGACAATACCGACTCTTTGGAAAAGAAGATATACTTCTGCGACGAATCCTATTCCTCTATCGCATATTTTCTGCATCAAATAACAAACAAATAATCCTTATTGTATGAACAAGAAAGAGATTTTACCACAGCAAGTTGTTCCTGGAAAGACCTATTCATTTTCCGGTGACATCAAGAACGGATGCTATGCCGACGGTACACCACGTATCTCTCATGAAGAGGTCACCAGAGAGGTGTCCTATGTAAAAGATAACCTGATTGTCTGCGTGTGCGGACGCCAATTTATCATTAACGAGAACTTGAAAATCCAAAAAGTTCCCTTATTAAAATCCAAGACAAACAAATAAGCATAAGTATGAATATCGAGAATTTGAGAAATAGAGTGGATGCTCTTCAAAGACAGAAAATACACTCTTAGTTCTGGCAATGCACAAGGCGGGATTGAAAAATGTGAATTGTTCCGACAAACAACTGAATCT
>VOFI01002885.1_pt1 | contig 13924 bp, 28 predicted proteins | sample 5384131 | NCBI WGS metagenome assembly VOFI01 (sample SAMN12384728, study PRJNA508395) | human gut metagenome | isolation source: healthy gut H | host: Homo sapiens
ATATGATCGTGCCCGCAGACGACAGAAGCCGCGCTGTGCGCGAGAAACGGCGGCCTCATCGTGAAGCGCCCGACAGCTCGACATTCCGTGCACGATCTGGACGATCCCCGAGGGGACGACGCCGTCGTGCCCGCAGGCTGCACATCAACCCCTTGATCTGGCTCTTCCCGTCCTTGAAGAAACCCCAACGTTTGGCGCTCAACGGTTCCGGCATCACCCGACCCCTTCCTAAAAACCGTCGTGCAACCATAGATGAAACTAAAGGCGCCAGACCGTCGCGCCCCTAACCCTCGTCCGACCGCAGGTCGAAAGAAACCGCGTCGATGTGGCTTCCCAATGGAGCTCGACGCGGATGATGACGGGGCTGCTCCCTCTGCAATCGAGAACCGTCGAGGCCACGCCGCTTTCCCGCCATCTCGTCGACGAGAACGCAGCCGACCTGCGAGGGAGAACGCTGGATAGATCCTCGTGGCTTTTCGGCGCGGGGCTTCCCGAGAAATTAGCGGATGTGGCGGCCAAAGGCGACGCCGTCGCGCGCGCCAGCCCGAGCGCCGTCTCGCTGCGGGCATGCGCAACCCGATGGCGCCCTCCTTCGAGCGGTAGGCTTGGGGACCTCCTTCGACGCCTCGACGACCAACGTGAGCGCGCCCGGCCAAAACGCCCGCGCCAAAGGGAAACCGCATAGGGAGCGACGTTGCGCCCGTAGCGGCTCAGATCATCAAGGGAGCCGACCAACCACGCGACGGGCTTTCCCTCGTCTCGGCGTTTTCAACTCGAACAACCGGAGCCGGAGCGTCGACGTAGCGCACCGCGACGCCGACTCCATAGACCGTGTCGGGGTTGGGGAAGATCACCGCTTCTCCCCGCTTCAGCGCGCAGGCAGCACGGTCGATCGCTTGGTCGTGGCGACAGCCCACGCAGCCCCCTCTTTCACGACTGCGAGACGTCCCCCCCGCATCTCGCACGGCGCGACGTCCCCTTCGCGCCATCGAATCACATGATGAAATACAGTTATCACAAAACAAATGATACCGCAACAAATCATGTAAGCACGGCTTTTACATAGAGTTTCGGATATCGCGCAGGGCGCGATGGGAAAACGGAAGGGCGAGAAGGGAAAGAGGCGAAGGCGCCGCACGAGGAGGCAACGCGAAGAGAGCACACGGACGCGCAGGGTTCAACGGAGAGCGGAAAAGGTCGAGGCTGCTGCCGGGCGCCTGACACCGCGCGGTGCTCGCGCGGCCGTCTCCCCAGGCGCCTGCTCCTCCCTATCCCCAGCCTCTTCCCAGTCGAAACCGGGCGGCGGGCCAAGCAGGGCGTCGTCTTTCGCCGGGTCCCATGCGCACAAAGAGAGATCGACCCGACCGTCCTCGAGAAAAGCCACGCCCTCCTCGGCAAGCATGGCCCGCTGAACCTCAGGCCCGCCGAACGCGAAGCCCGGCACAAACTGCCGTCTTTAAAGACGACGCGATGACAGGGTATGTCGCCGCATCGGCGCCGGAGCGGGATTCGACCGCAGGGGCGTAGCCGACGTAGCGCGCCGAGCGGCCGCCCCATAAGGCGAGCGATCTGCCCGTAGGTAGCGCACTTTCCCCGAGGGATGCGCCGAACCTGCTCGAACACGCCTTCCGAGAACTCGCCCATCAACGATCGCCTTCCCCGCAAGCAGCTTGCGACGCGAGAAAATCGGCCGCTATGGATTCGGCCACGCGCAACCCGTCGACCGCGGCGCTCGTGATGCCCCCCCGCATAGCCTGCCCCCTCGCCGCACGGATACAGCCCCTCCACACGGGGGCGCCTCCTTCTTGGCAGCCGCGTCGAGCACAGCTTCGCCCGCCGTCGCCATACAAGCCTGAAACGCCTCGTCGCGCACGATGCGCACCGGCGAGGAGCTACGCGCCTCGACGCCGGTGAGCACGGCCCCGGGTGCGCGAAACCGCGCAGCTTGCGGTCGAGCAGAGGAAGGCCCCCTCCATGGCCCCGGGGTCACGAACGCGGGCAGGCACTCGTGCAGATCGGTCCACGCAACTCCGCGCGGGTAAGTCGGAGTCACAAGCGTGCTCGCACCGCCGCTTCGGCCCGAAAGAAAATCGCCCACGGTCTGGGCGGGAGCCGTGTAGTCGGCCGCCCCGCACGCACGACCTGCGGCAAACGCCGCGTGCTCGATCTGCAGCTGGAGCGCGACGCCCGCGAGCACGTCGTCACCGGGTAGATCGGCAGGGTCGACGCCGACGAGAAGCGCGCTGTTCGCGTTGGAACCCGCACGGGCATGACGGCTCATGCCGTTGACGCACACGCCACCCTCCCGCTGGCCGCAGCGACCACCTCGCCGCCGGGCACATGCAAAACGTGTACACGCCCCTGCCCGAACGGGTATGCACCGCCAGTTTGTAATCGGCGGCCCCGGAGCGCGGGATGCCCCGCCGCCGCGCCGTACTGCGCACGATCGATCATCTTTGCGGATGCTCGATGCGCACGCCGACGGCGAAGGGCTTGCGCTCCATAAGCAGTCCCGCATCGCGCACCATCTCGAACGTGTCGCGCGCGGAATGACCGCAGGCGAGCACGACACGCGTCGCCGGGATGCGCTCCTCAACGCCGCTGCGCTCGTCACGCAAAACGACCGCCTTCACGCGGAACCGGGTCGCTCGCCTTCGGAGCCGCCCGCACGCAGCATTGCGGCATCGCCGCCGCCTTCGCAACCGGCCAGCTCCACGTCCGCCAACTGCGTGAGGAAGCGGACCTCTCCCCCGGCATCGATGATCATCCTGCGGAGGTTGCGTACCACGCCCACCAGCTCGTCGGTCCCGATGTGGGGCTTGGCGTCGACAAGGATATCGACGGGCGCGCCCGCCTCCACGAACGTCTCGAGCACGTGACGGATATGGGGGCTTTTCGTGCCCGTGTTCAACTTCCCGTCCGAGAACGTGCCCGCACCGCCTTCGCCGAACTGGATGTTCGTGCGCACGTCAAGAGGTCCGCCCGCGTCGAACGCCGCCACGGCGGCAACGCGCTCGTCGACCGCGGCACCGCGCTCGACGACGATCGGGCGCATGCCCGCACGAGCCAGATACAGCGCGGCGAACAAACCCGCAGGCCCGCTCCAACGACCACAGGACGCGGCTCGCCCGGAAGCGGCGAAGACCGCGGACGCATCGGGCACTGCAAGCGACGCGCGCGGCGCGTGATCCTTCACGCTCACGCCGCGCACGGGGCGCGGCTCGCACCCGTCGCTCAGCTCGACCGCGCACGTCATGACGAAATGGACGTTGCTCTTCTTCCGCGCATCGACGCTGCGCTTGAGCGCGACGACGCTCCCGACCGCACGCAGCTTCACGCCGAGGGCGCGCGCGACCCACGACGCAGCATGTCGCCGTGCTTCGGGCAGCGCCGCGTCCAACGACACGGGAACGTTCGAAACCTCGATCATCGCGCACCGCCGTTCTGAATCTCGCGGTGCGCATCGGACCCGCAATCGTCCGTGAAGCCGACCACGCCGGTCAGCAGCTCCGCCGCGCTCCCACCCTGCAAGCAAAACCGCTCGCCCACGCCCAGTGCAGGTTGTAGCCACCGCAGGGCGCGTCGACGTCGGCCAGCTCGCCCGTCACGTACAAACCCGCAGCTCACGCGCCTCCATGGTGCGAGAATCGAGCGCGGACACGCCAACGCCCCCGCGATGCACCTGGCACTGGCGTGCGTCGCCTATGCCCTCCACGTGAAGCTCGAAGCCCTTCAGCAGATCGACCAGAACGGCCACATGGCCGCGCTCGTAGCGCGTGCGCTCGGAGAGACCCGCGCTTTCCAACAGCACGTGCGCCACCTGCGGTAACACCATTCCACGCAGCATATCGCCGCATGTCGGAGGGGATCGTTTGCGTGCGGACGCAGCAACTTGCGCCGTCTGTTGAGAAACGATTCCATGTCGACCGCGCGAATCCACGGGATGAAATCGACCATGAGCGCATCACCCGGCTGAGCGAACCGCGATAAATTGAACACCGCGATACCCGACACGCCGTACTTGCGGAACAAGACCTCGCCTTCCTCCCACGCGATTCGCTTGCCCGCACGGCGAAGCTCGAGCGCCGCCTTCACGCGGATGTTGTCGAGCTGTCTGACCAGACGCGTGTCGGTCGCAAGCGGCCCAAGAACGGGACGCGGCTCGATCCAGGGAAGCTGCGCGGGTAAGCGAATCGCGCTTTTTCCCGCCCGTCGCCAAGATGACGGCGTCGGCACGCTCGAAGCTCCCGTCATGCAAGTGCAAGGTGTAGCGCGATCCGGCTTGCGCGGCGGCTCGAGCGCGTCCACGCGAGCATCGCAGCGCTCCTCGACGCCGGCAGCAGCGGCTGCGGCGCGCAGCACCTCGAGCACCGAGGTCGCCTTGTTCGCCAGCGGATACAGCCTTCCTCGCTCTCGCCGCGCCAACACAGGCCGCAATCGGAGAAGAACCCGAGCACGCCGGAGCCGTAGGACGTCGACCTCTTGCGCTGCGACGTCACTTCAGAACAAGCGCGAATTTCGAAGTCGAGAAGCGCCGACCCCACGAAATCGGCGTTGCGGTACAGGCCCGCACGTACGTCTTCGTTGGAAAAATTGCAGCGGGCCGTTTCCCGTGGCAAGGATGGTCCTTCCACGCGGTCGTCCGCCTCGTACACCACGACGCGCACCTTCTCCGAAGCGCTGCTCGCGCCCCATGCGCGCGAGCTTCTCGCCCGCAGCTACGGCGGCCGCCAGACCAGACGCGCCGCCTCCTATGATCGCCAGAGTTTTCATAGGCGTCATTATATCGAAGCGGGCGATCATGCGCCCGCCGTGCTACATATGCTGGTATTCGAGTTCGGCCATCTGGGCGAACTCCACCGCCTCCTCAGTCGCCTTGCGGCTCTTCCGCACTTTCCAGCTGAGCCAAATCGCGTAGGGAACGCCGAACAGCATGGACAGCATGACGAGCAGCAAAGCCGCCAGGGCGAGGAACAGCCAACCCGCGACGACGAAGAAACCGTTGTTCACGATGAAGTTCTTGATCGGCGTGAACCCGAACGGGAAGAAGAAGGCGTTGAACGCGCCGAGCGAGAACAATACGGCGTGGGAAGCGAGAGAGCGCATAGGGTCTTCCCCCACGCCCACCGCCAACGATCCGGTCCATGACGGATACATCATGGCGAACAGCACCGCGAGAACGATGCCGACGACAAGGCAGTTCCTCCGGCGCCTCCGATACACCTCATGGTCTGCGGCGTTCAGCGCGGCAACCTCCCGGCGTCCCTCACCTGCTCGGCCTTGTCGGCGAGCTTGCGCTGGTAGCGCGCGAAGTCGGCGGCGCTTTCGGTATGCGGGTAGGACGTTGCGATGGTCGCGGCAACCGCGGCGACCGCAGGCGCGCTCCCGGCACAGGATCGAGCATCACGGGCTTCGCCTCGACGAGCGCCGAAGCGGCCTCGCCCGCGCATCCGCTCATCGAGGTACCGCACATCTTGCAGTACAGGGCTTCCCTTTCGTTTTCCGTCTGGCACTTCGCGCACTTCATCATCGGCTCCTCACGAATCGTCTTCCCTTCACGAAAAGAATTTTACGAAAGGATCAAAACCCGAAAAAGGTATTTTGAAAGGGCCAAAAAACAGTCTATCCTACCCGCCTTGACTCCCTCGCAAAAAAATGACCCCCTTCAGAAACCCTTTGTCGATACATCGGATAGACCTAAGATAGATCGAAACGAAACATCGGATTCGATCGTGCGAAAACGCAAGAAGAGGGTGCCCATGTTCTGCGCGAAATGCGGCAGCAAGTTGGAAGAAGAAGCGAGGTTCTGCACGAAGTGGCGCGCCGATCGACGAGAGCCGCCCAGAAGAAGGGCGCGACGAGGACGGGGCGGCGCCTTGCTCAGCGGAGCGCCCCAAGACAGCGCCCGGCGCCGAAGACGCCCCTGAACGCGACGCGCCCGGATGTCGCCGCGCCCACCGACGCGAAAGCCGAATCCACCTGCGCTCCATCTTCCGCACCCGATGCACTTGCTGAGACGACGGACCCTGGATCGGACACGCTCAAAGCGGCGGTGGAAGCGACCAAGCACCGCAGCCGTCGCCGCGTTCCCCTCGTGCTGCTGATAGCGCTTGCGCTCACGCTGATCTCCGGCGTCGCCTACGCGGCGTTTTGGGTGTACACCGAGGTCGTGCTTCCGCAGATCGAAGCGTCGCAACAGGAACCCGCGACGGACGAAGGCGAAGACTCAGACAGCTGACGCCGCCGACGAGCAGCCCGCGCAACCGCAGGGAAATCCGCGGCCCATCCTTCAGCTGGCGGGGATCCCGCCATGGAAAACACCGTCGACATCCCCGCATTCCTCGAAAGCCAGGGACTTGCGATGCACGAGGAGAACCCCGTCATGGGCGCGTCTCCCGACAGCGGCGCCTTCTGGGGGGTGCGCTGCAGACGACACGGCCCCCCCTTCACCGCTTTGAGCGATGACGGGTGAGCGTCGAGGTGCAAGACTACCCGAAGTCGTACGCCTCCACGCCCGCCGACGAGACCGCCGACGGAGCCTCGGTCATGTTCGGCGTGGACGTCATGCCCCCTCACGGCATCGGGCTGTACTACGACATGGCGTCTTTCACCATCGACGAGGGCGATCTCCTCAACTCCACGATGCCCAACTGCGTGCTGGTGAACAACCTTCCCCTCCCCTTTGCTCGACGACGAGCAGGCTGCCGCCCTCGCCGAATCATGCGGCCTCGCCCATCGCGCCTCGCAACGTTCAGCGACGAGGGAGGAGGGAGTGATGGGATCGACCACGGCGCGGGTGGGCTTTCTCACCATCGACGGAGAGAAGTATTGCTGGTACCTCTGCCAAATGGACGTGAAGGGCGCCCCGACCTCCGAAGGCGCAACGCCCGCCTACGTGCGAAGTTTCATCGGCTGCTGCCCGGTAGAGCAGGCTTCAAGGCCGTCGCGGACAACGCCCTTCACACCGACGAGGAATGGGCGGTTGCCGACGACAGCGGAAGGGCGCTCATGCTCGCGCAGTCCATCGTCCAGGGCATGCACATCACCAACGGCGGTTACCGCACCAACGTGATCAGCGGGGAGATGGAGTTCAGCTATTTGGAGGAGAACCCCGATGCGACCGGCGCGGACCCCTATGTGAGAACCTGGATGACTAAAGGCGAGCTCGCGGCGAAGGAGGGCGCCGAGACCGCCGAGCGGGTCTTCGGCGCTGTGGGCAATCAGGGCACGGGCAACTGATCGGGCGCGCCATGCAGCTTCACGATCAGATCAAAACACCCCAAGGTCAGATCCCCACCGCCCGCACGCGCATCGTGCGCGAAGAGGGATGCACCCGGTCATCGAGTTCACGTTCAAGTCACCCGAGGACATCGCGCGGGCGAGTCGCCTTGCCGCCCGCTCGCTCGAGCCTCCGCCGAGCCTCGAGGACCTCTCCGTCAGCGCGCCCGGCAGCGTGGAAGACCTCGCCCGCCGATGCGGGCCCCTCTTCGGCGGGTCGACGCGTGAGAGCGTTCTCGACTGGCAGGACGCCGCCGAAGTGGCGCGCATCACCGTGCTCATGCAGCAGGCGGTGAACGGCACCCTGCCCCTTGAAGCCATCGACGACATCCTGCCGAAAACCGTCGTGCGCAACACCGAAACCGGCAGCGTCTTCTCCATCATGGCGGCCACCTCTCCCTTGCAGGCGGCGTCGAGGGCTCTTACGTCTCCCACATGCCGTCGCTTCCCTGGTTTCGCAAGTTCGGCGGCGACGACTGCTACGAGTACGTCTTCATCGCCTGCGACGAGGACGAAGACGGGGAATACCTCGCGACGCTGCTGTTGTCGTTCGAAAGCGAGATAACCACCGCCGACTTCCTCGCGGTGCTGCGGTGCTTCTTCGACGAGAACGCGGTGCGCGACATGCTGCGCACCGCCCGGGGCGACGTCGACCTGCTCGACCTGCCGTCCATCGACGACGGCACGATCGGCCTGCTTGCGAAGCCGGGTGCGCTCTCCATCGGCACCGAGAGCCTCGAGGCAACGGATCTGGAGCACATCCAAAAGCTCATCCACGCCATCATCTCGCTGCATTTGCAGGGGAGTCACCCTCGATGTGTTCCGCTCGTCCGAAGGGGACGATTTCCTTACGTTCGACACCTACCTGAGCTATCTGTGGTACAGCTTCTCGCGCAAGCTCGGCCAGTGAAAATCGGGCTGTGCGAGGTGTGCGGCAAAGGTTCTCGCTCACGGGGCACCGCGGCATCAAGCGGCGCTTCTGCAGCGAGGGAATGCAAGACGAAGGCGAAGAACCGGCGACGGAAGGAAGCGACCGTTCGGGTTCGGGAGATGTTCGCGGAGGGCATGAGCGTCGCGCAGATCGCAGCGGAAATGTATCCGAAAGACGCCGCCGTCACCGGCGGAAGAAGGTGCGAGCGCTGCTCGGACAATGGGTCGAGCTGAAGCACCGTCTGGCCGCCGAAGCGGCCGCAGGCGAGAACCGCCCGCTCGCGCTCCGCTGCGCCGAGGAGGGCGTGCACGTGCACGAAACGGGCGGGCGGCGCTAAACGGGGAGGGATCGTTTTCCCTCAACCGGGAATGGGCGTGCCGTCCGCTTCGTCGAGGTTCTTGTCGTAGATGCAGTGCTTCGTCTCGCGAGCGATCATGCGCGAGCGCAGCACTCGACAGATCGAACCACGCGGAGATGCCGCCCTCCGTCATGATGAAAGGGTTCGCCAACAGGGCGGATACGAGCACGATGCCGAGACGAAAGCGGCAGATAAAGTTCGCGCGTCTTCCTTTAATGCGCCGAAGGAAGAGGATTGAGCGAAGGCAAATGACGACGCTTCGCAAAGACGCAGGTCGAGCAAGCGAACGGATAAAAGATCGCCGCAGGCGGCGCGAAACCGCATGCGGCGATCCATTCAAAGCAAGCTGAAGCACAGCGCAATCAAAGGCGACACCGCCCCTGCACCCTACCGCGCGTCGTAGAACTCCTCGACCGCGGCGAAGAACGCGTTGATGTTGTCCCATGGAGACATAGGGGGCACGTCGCAACCGGTGGAGATGACGAAGTTCGGGTACTTCGCGCAGGCGCCCAGCACGGAAAGCGTCGCCTCGCGCACGCTCTCGGGCGTCCCGTTGCGGATCTCGCCCGCAGGGTCGACGTTGCCCATCACGAGCGCGTCTTCAGGCATAAGCGGCACGATGTCGGCCATGTTGATGGCGTTGCCGAAATGGAAGGCCGCCGCACCCGTCGCGGCGACCGCCTCGGCCGCATCGACAACCGACGAACCGCAATTGTGGTACACGATGCTGAACTCGTCATCCTGATGCGCCTCCACGATCCGACGCACGTAAGGCGTGGAGAACTCGGCGAGCAGATCGGGGTGAGAGCAGGCCCGCGAGCGGCTCGGCGAGCACGACGCCGTCCGCGCCCGCCTCCTTGAAGGCGGCGACGTAGGAGATGATGAACTGCGTCACCTTCCGAGCACGGCGTGAACCAGTTCAGGCTCCTCGTAGCACAAGATCATGACCTCGTTCACGTCCATGAGACGTCCCGCCAAAGAGAAGGGGCCGATGGCGCCGGCGAGCACGGGGCGGTCGTCGATGAGCTTCGACACCTCGCGGATGGCCTCGATGTAGAGGCCCGTACGGCCCGCCCCCCACCTCGGGCACGACGAGATCGTCGGGGTCGGAGTCCTCGTCGACGATCGAGCCGACGACGGTGGGCACCTCCTCGTCGGAGACGACGATCTTGCTGCCGAACGCCTCGGCCTCGACGGAGAGATCCATGAACGAGACGCTGGCTGCGGTATCGAGCTTGTCGGCGATAAGCTTCATGGCGCGCGCCTGGTTGTCAGCCGAGTTGATCAACTCGGCGACCGTGATGCCCATGTCCTGCACCGCAGGGAACGAAATGACGGGCAGGGGGCCTTCTTCCTGTCAGCGGCGATGATGTCCGCCGCCCACGTTTTCATGTTCATGTTCGATCTCCTTACTTGAGTGGTAAAAACCGGGCCCGGCGAGATGCCCGCCCGGAAACGTTGTTTAAGCCTTGACGAGCTCGACGGCACGAACGGCGGCGGAACCGGCATCCGCAGTGTAGGCGTCAGCGCGACTTCGTCGGCGAACGCCTGGGTCACGGGCGCACCGCCGATCATGATCTTGACGCTGTCACGCAGCCCTGCCTCCTCGATGGCCTTGATGGTCACGCCGATGTTGGGCATGGTGGTGGTCAGCAGCGAGGACAGGCAGACGATGTCGACATCGTTGTTCTGAATGTAATCGACGAACTGCCTCGGGGGACACGTCCACGCCGAGGTCCTCCACCTCGAAGCCCTTGCCTTCGATCATCATACGGACGAGGTTCTTGCCGATGTCGTGCATGTCGCCCTGAACGGTGCCGATGACGGCCTTGCCAAGCGGCTCCGCCCCGGCCTCGGACAAATACGGCTTGAGCACCTTGGTGCCGGCGCTCATCGCGCGTGCGGCCACGAGCATCTCGGGAACGAAGATCTCATTGGCGCTGAACTTGTCGCCGATGATGCTCATGGCGCTGATCAGGCCCTCGTTGAGAATCTCGTTGGGGTCGCAGCCCTGCTCGAGCGCTTGCTCGACGAGCGGCGCAACCTCCTTTGCGCTTGCCACGCTGAACAGCCGAGGAGATTTCTTCGAAGATGGTCATGATGCTTTTTCCTTTCAGTGAAGACTCCAGGGCTCTTCATCAGTTCGGCGATCCGACTTTGCGCACGAGCGCGTTTACGGTTACTGGCTTAGCGCGGGATTCCCACCCGCATTCTCCGAGGTGACGCGCGCCGCCCTGCGCCCGCAGGCGCATACCGATGATGCCAAGTTGACAAGGTTGTTCGTGCACAGTGCACGAATGCCGGACAGCGCCTAAGCCGCAGTCGCGAGGCGGCGCCGTCTCGCTCGCTTAAGCGAAGTAGATCTTGCTGTAACGGTCGATCTCGTCGTGGATGGTGTCGTAGACACGGGGGAACGTCGAGATGTTCAGGCCCCTGGGTCGCGCAGGGGATGAAGCTCAGAGGCCCGTTCTGCTCGCAGGTCTTCTCAACCTCGGAGCGGATGAGCTCGGGGTCCAGTTGGGCACGTCGACGACGGTGCTGTCGAGGCCGCCCATGAACGAGATCTTGTCGCCGTACTTCTCGATGAGGGCGGGGATGTCGTTGACTCGCATGACGCCCTGCCAGATGTTGACGCCCATGTCGATCATGTAGGGCACGAGCGTGGCGGCGTAGGAGTCGGAGTGGTGCACGACCAGGTCGACGCCGTGGTCGGTAGTAGCCGTAGAGCTCCTTGTAGGAGGGCAGGAAGAACTCCTCGAACATCTCGGGCGAGACGAACGTGGACACGTCGGTGCCCCAGTCGTCATGATGGAACAAGACATCGGGCTTAAGGTATTTTGCAGATTCCCTCGGCGATGGTGAGCTTCCACTCGGTGATGTACTTGATGAGGTCCTTCAGGTCCTCGGGGCTCTCGTAGAAGGCCATGAGGATGTTGGTGATCTCGCCGAGGTAATGGCACAGCTCGAAAATGCCGGAAGCTCCATCGCGGTCACGAAGCGCTCCTTGCGGTCGATCGCCTCGGCCTGGGCGATGAACGGCTCCCCAGTCGATCTTGGCGTAATCGGCCTCGGCGCCTTTGACCGTCTCGCGCCACCTCGACGTCCGGCATCACGATGGTGCCGGGCTTGTGCACGGGGAAGGCGCCGGGCTGGCCCTCCTCCCACGAAACCGTGCAGCCCCAGTCGTTGATCTTGTTGATCTCGCCGCGCGTCGCCTGGTTGCGATGCGCGAGGATGGGGTTGCGGATCATCTTGAACGCATCGTACTGGTTCGCGAAGCGCTCAGGTTTCCCCTGTGGATAACCTCCAGGAGGTTCTCCCTCTCCGTCAGCATATCTGCTCCTCTCAGTCGAATCTGCCGACTCATTTGACAGCAGCGCAAGCGCCCTGAGCCGATCCGCGCAAACGCGGTATCATACAGCACAAAGCGCAATTGAGGCTTTTGAGTATAGACAGCCTCGTCCTCTTCGGCACGATGCGCAATGCCCATACTTGTCGACAAGTGTTTGTGCGACGCTTACAAAGGGGGAAGAAAATGGAACTATCGCTACGGTTCATCACGAAAAAGCTCGGGTCTGATCTGTCGAAGAGCTCCCGAGGTTCTCGGCGACGGATCCGCGCGCTTCTCCACGGCACGCTACGCCGATCGCAACAGATTCGTCTCGCCGAAGCCGGGTTGGCTCGTCGTGTGCGACGACGAAGACGGCGATCAGAACCTGCATCGAGAACGCGCCCGGACTCGTGTGGATCAACGAAGCCGAACCGCCGGCGGGCAAGCCCGCTATCTGGATTCCGAGAGCGTATAGACGCCCTCCACGTGCTGAATTACCTGCTCGACATGTTCGACCTGATGAACTCGTGGTCGACGCACGTTCAGCAGCTTCTGCTGCGGAAGGAGAGCATCGACAACGTCGTGCAGACCCTCTCCGAGGTGACCAACAACCCCTTCTACTACTGCGATGCGAGCTTCCGCACCATCACCATACGTGACGACCAGGCGCTCATCACCTCAAGCGACATCTACCGCTACCAAAGTGCATCACGGCAGGCACCCCGTCGAGGCCATCGCCTCCATGATGAAGTCGGGCGACCTCGAGCGAATGAACAAGCGACGCGACGCATGGCTGTTCGAAGACAGCGCAACCTATCGCATTCCCTTCGTGTCGAAGACGGTGTTCTGCCACGGAAGCGTCTTCGGCCCACATCTTCGTCATCGAGACGAACTCGAGCCAAAAGCGTCTGCGACATCGACGTGCTCGGAGGAGCTCGGCGGCAACCTCATAACGCTGTTCGTCGAACATCATTACCGAGCCTACCCGCTTCGGGACGCCATCACGAGCAGACGCTCAAAGACCTGCTGAGCGGCAAGAAGCACCTCTCGACCGCGAGGAGGTCGACAGCCTGCTGACGCTCTTTACCTGGGGAAGGCGACGATCCGCTGCAGGTCCTCGCATTCGAACTCGAGCAAACCCGAGGCGCGCGACACCGGCAACGTCAAGTGCAGGTCATCGAAGGGGCTCTTCCCGCGAAAGCGCTGTGTTCGGCAGCTGCGTCGAGCATCCTCAATCGATCCGAAGCCCCGCGGCGTGCGCGACCCGATCAGCTTGAATCGCTTTGCAAGCAGTTCGGCTGGAACGCCCGGCGTAAGCGACGTGTTCGAAAACATCGAGCGAATCGAACCGTACTGCGAGCAGGCCTTCGCCGCCCTGCAGATCGGCTCGAAGTCGAAGCGGACGAAATGCTGCACCATTACCACACCTACCTTCTCCCCCACCTGCGCGCATCGCTGATGTCGCAGATGGAAGACCCTCCCCTGCTGCAGCACTGCGACGTCATCACGCTCGAGCGCCACGATGAGAAGACGGGGTCGAGCCTCGCCAAAGACGCTGTATTCGTACTACTTGCCTCCGCAACGAGCGCATCATGTCGAAGACGTCGGCCGAGCTGTTCATGCACCGAAACTCCGTGATGTACCGCATCGAGAAGATCAAACAGCTCATCGTGTCGGATCTCGACGACCCCGACAACCGATTGGCCCTGCTCATCTCCTTAGAGGTTGCGAAGGCGAAAAAAGAGGCGAGTGAGCGCAGGCCCTATTGACAAACGAAGAGGCGCCCGCGGGGATGCCGCGGGCGCCCGTGACCTCACGCGCCTGACGAGAAGGCGCGTTCGCAAAAGGTTGAAGCTACTTCTTGCTCTCTTCGCACCATGGGGCTTGAACAGCAGGAGCAAGACCAACGCCACGGCCGCGAAAAACAGCGCTCGTGATGAAGTAGATCTCGGTGTTCACCGCCACACCGCTTTTTCGGTCAAGCCGCCGAACATGGGCGCGAGCACCTGGTTCGCGAAGCGGAACG
>VOFI01000487.1_pt1 | contig 13914 bp, 15 predicted proteins | sample 5384131 | NCBI WGS metagenome assembly VOFI01 (sample SAMN12384728, study PRJNA508395) | human gut metagenome | isolation source: healthy gut H | host: Homo sapiens
AGGTTCAAGCAAATCCTTTAGTCGAGTCTCTCGAGCCATTGCCGAAACAAGTTCAATTTCCGCGCCTGCAAGCTGAATTGTAGCCGGAATGATAAATACGCGCTCACACACTGTGTCGTGGATCAACTCCTCGGCAGGCACATCATGGAGAAGTGCATCGTATATGCACTGCGACAGCTCTTCTTTATCAACACCGATGCCGCTCGTGCTATTACCCTGTGGGTCAAAGTCAACGATGAGCACCTTGCGTCCTTGTTTTCCGAGTGCTGCAGCTAGATTCACCGTCGTTGTGGACTTTCCAACACCACCTTTTTGATTGATGATCGCAATGGTGTGCATTGGCTTGCTGCTTTTTGAACGCTTTATGTCTCGAAAACCCACGCTGCCTCCCGGATTGAAATAGTTGCGTTTCATGCTACATTTTCAGCAGTTTCACGTGAAACATGGCTCAAATTTCCTACGTTCCAAGCAAAACATCCCATCAATCATATTATGTTCCACGTGAAACCACCAGAGTGTAATTCTTGATTCTCAATATGCATGTTCAAGCGACTACAAGCAAATGCAATTCCGATAATCAGGCAAATGCGTATATAACAACTAGTTTTTGAGAGCACTGTCAAGCATCTTCACATAACGAGTAGCAATTTGTATTTAAACATAATCTTGCAAGCTCACGCTTACGCTACTCATTTTACGCTGCACGCTGCACGCTGCACGCTGCACGCACGCTGCACGCTGCACGCTGCACGCTGCACGCTGCACGCTGCACGCTGCACGCACGCTACACGCACGCTGCACGCTGCACGCTGCACGCTGCACGCTGCACGCTGCACGCTGCACGCTGCACGCTGCACGCTGCACGGCACAGAGATTATGCCACGCTCTCTATTTCAGTACTAATTATCTTTTAGAACCTTCAACAATTCGCATCCATGCATCTGCGCGGGATTCGTTAATTCAAGTACTCACTTCAAGTCGAACTTATACCATTAATCGAGGTAGATGGTCACATAACGAGACAGCACACTCTTTATGAAATGATCTCAATTCCGGTCTTTAGCATAATGGGGTTCTATGTTTCGCAACACGCCAGAATATTCTAGAGCTGAAGCTTCTAGTTCTCGAGCTCCAATCAGAGAACACGCACCTGATCTCAACCATCGTATGCATACCATCGTTTAATGCTCAATAAGTCAGTGACAATCCCTTTGTTTCACGTGAAACAAAGGCCGCTCACATGGAGCGGCCTTTAAAAAATGAAACATCTCAGCTATACGAGCGGCTGCTTCTTTTGCCAAACCAACGGGTCGCGGAAGCCTTACACGAGGTTCCATGACTTTTTGATACAGGAAGACCGTACGGTGCCCAAGATCACGTGGCAGATCAAATTCATCAACACCAACGAGCTCAAGACCGCATATCTCTGCCGTGCGTTCCGCAAGACGTTTCTCATCATGTGACGGATTGGCTTTCGCAACAATCAGATAGCCGTCATCCTCAAGAAATGGTGCCCCATACTCGACGATGAGATTCATCTGGCCGACGGCACGGGCAAAGACAACATCAAATGAAGCCGCCTCATTCAGGGCATAAGATTCACACCTCTCATGGACGGCATGAGCATTTGAAATGCCCAGCTCGTCAATAAAGGCATTGACAGCGTTGACCTTTTTACCGACAGAATCCAGCAGGATACCCTCGCACCCCGTATATACGGCAAATGGAATACCAGGGAATCCAGCGCCCGTACCCATATCGAGGAAACGCTCAGGTTCAATGGGAAGATCGCGAGTGAGTGCAAGCGAATCGACAACGTGGAGAACAAGCGCTTCGTGAATATCCTTAATGCGAGTCAGATTCATATACTGATTGACCTGGTTCACAAGCAGTAGATGCTGCACGCACGTCTTTGCACAGGCAAGGTCAATGTCAATCTCCATAGTATCGCACAATGATACAAGCTCTTTAACGAGCTGATCGACCAGCTGCTCAGACTCAGTTAGGGGCTGAAGCTGAATGGTACGAGTTGTTTCTTCGGCCATAATCCATCCAATCGTTTGTGACTGAAATCAGTGTAACAAGAACTTCAGTCATAAAGAAAAGGGCACCCGAAGGTGCCCTCAAGGAATACGTTGGTATTTGCTAGCGGAGCGTAATGACCACTCGACGTTCGGGATCGACACCTTCGGAGTGCGTATCGATCCGATCATCGTCACGAAGCGCGATATGAACAAGACGACGCTCGTAAGCACTCATAGGAGGAAGGTTCACCGTGCGACCTTGTGCCACAGCACGAGCGGCAGCGCTCTTCGCCATCCCGATCACCTTATCGTGGCGGCGGCTCTTATAGCCCTCGACATCAATGGAGACAGGATAGCGGAAACCGAGCTTACGGCTTACCAGCAGGGAAACCAAAGTCTGAAGGGACTCGAGCGTGCGACCATGACGACCGATCAAGACGGCGAGATCCGGAGCGGTGATATCGAGGATCAAACTCACCCTCATCGCCCTCGTACTCATCAATAGGAGAGTCATCGGCATCGAAGTGGACGAGGATCGAACGCACGACCGAGATGGCCACATCTGCAACCGTATCCAATTCCTCATCAGTCAGCTCAAGACCGGCCTTGTAGTGAGCAGCGATTTCTGGATAATCACCAGCGATCTCATCACAAGACGGCGCCGGGGTCTCGTCTTCCAACTCTGCAATACGCTCGTCAGCCATGATGTTCTCCATTGTTAGGTACCTAATAAAGACTGATTCCCGGTACTTGAGTACCAGAGACTAGCGGCTCTTATGCGGGCGCTTCTTGTGCTCGCGGCGGACGACGTCGACCTCGATGGGAGCATTCGCCATGCTCCTCCTCCTCCTCGGCCTTGGCCTTCTCGATGACCTTCTGGGTCACGAAGATCTGCTGGATGACCTGCCATGCGGAGGACACGTCATAGTACAGCAGCACGCCGGCGGGAAGACCCCATCCCATGAAGAGCATCATGATCGTCATGACGACCATCATCATCTTGGTGCTCTGGGCCTGCGCACCCGTCTGGTTGCGCGTCATATACATCTGCGGGATAAAGGTGAGCACGCCAAACAGGATGAGGGCCAGCAGATACGGCAGAGCGGCGCCAAAACCGTCCGCAAAGGCCTGCGCGGGGGACATGACGAGGTTAGGCAGGATGTTGTAGAAGGAGAAACCCTGCTCGGCGGCATCCGGGAAGTAATGACCCAAGTCGCGCAGCAAATTGAACAGCGCAATCAGGATCGGCATCTGAATGAGCAGGGGCAGGCAACCACCCAAGGGGTTGAACTTGTTCTCGCTGTAGAACTTCTGCATCTCCTCGGCCTGACGCTGAGGATCGTCGGCATAGCGCTCCTGGATCTCCATGAGTTTGGGCTGCAGTACCTGCATGCGAGCCGTCGACTTGGTCGACTTGAGCATCATGGGGGTCAAGGCGAGGCGGATAATCACCACCAAAATGATGATGGAAAGACCCCAGTCACCCGCGAAGCCCTGAATGAGCTGCAGCGCCTGGAAGAGAATCTGAACAATCCAGTCCCACATACAAACAATCCTATCGTTAGGAACCAATACTTACGGTACGGGGTCATATCCGCCGGCATGAAAGGGATGGCACCGCAAGATGCGGCGCATACCCAGCCAGCAGCCCTTGACCACGCCATATTTCTCTATTGCCTCAACAGCATACTGAGAACAGGTGGGGATGTATATACATGCATCCGGCAAAACGGGTGAAATTCTTCGCTGATACCAGTGAATCGCGGCAAGAAAAAACCGTTTGATCATCGCTGATCCGCTACGAACGCGCAGAGGGCGCAGCCACACGGGCGCGTCGCAATAGCGTCTGGAGCGCCTCGCGCATCTCCTCGGGCGATGCCGAACGCGTGCGTGGCGTTGCGAATAGGATGATCTCACGGCCTTCGATGGGCAGCTGGCATGAACGGGCGGCCTCGCGCAACACGCGTTTGGAGCGGTTGCGCACCACGGCGTTCCCCAGCCTTTTTGGCAGCAGCGAAGGCGACCCTGAGCCGGATCGCCTTCGCTGACACAATCACATATAACCATGCGAATCAGGGGGTGGTTGAGTCGCTTCCCCTGAGTGAATACCCGCTCAAAGTCCTGATGGGACTTGATGGTCTGCATGAGAGCTTAGTTGTCGCTCACCGTGAGACGCTTGCGGCCCTTGGCGCGACGAGGGGCGAGCACGGCACGACCACCCTTAGTGGCCATACGGGCACGGAAGCCATGGGTCTTGGCACGCTTACGCTTATTAGGCTGATACGTACGCTTCATGGTTAACATCCTCCTGGTGCGTTTCGACTACTCGAAAAAAGTACGCGTGAGCTAAGAGATTGTAGGGAATATGGTGCGGGAATGTCAATCTTAAAGCCATGAAATGCGCACACTTTCCGGACGTAACGCAATTGGTGTCCACGGGAGTCAAAGCGTCACGAGTATCTTTCAGAACTTTTCACTCAGTTTTCCACAGGTTGTTAGCTATTTGTTGATAACTTTTCAGTTCTTTCCAACACTTTTCAACATATTGGGAAAACTTGTTGAAAAGTTTTGAAAGCTTCCACTGTGACCTGCTATCCTATGCTCACGGCAAACGTAGAAAGAACGCACTATGTCAGAAGACTTCTACCCTTTTGTGGATTCCGGAGACCCGGCTCCGGACAATATGCACCTCGTTGGCGGAGCGCGCCGCGCGGAGCCGGTGGCGATGGGGAATCCACCGAGGCGCTGGAAAAGCCCACCTACACCACACGCATATCCGTATATGACGACATGTTCTCGACGCCGCGGGTGATCGTGGTCGAGCAGAGCGATGTGCGCACGTACCTCGAGGATGTGACCAACACGGTCCACCGCACCATGAAGGAGCAGGGCGGTCACCTCTCCCTCATGATCATTCGCGAGCTTGTGGAGAACTTCATCCACGCACAATTCAGCGAGCCGGTCATCTCAATTCTGGACGACGGCGATACCATCAGGTTCGCGGACCAGGGCCCCGGCATCAACGACAAGGAGCGCGCATTCGAGTTTGGCGTGACGAGCGCCGACCGCTCGAAGAAGCGCTATATACGAGGGACCGGCGCGGGGCTGCCCATGGTCCAGCAGTATGTCGAGGCGGCGGGCGGCGCCATCTCGGTGGAAGACAACTTGGGGGCGGGCACGGTCGTCACGGTCAGCGTCAACGCGGCGCGCGTGGCGGAGATCGAGCGCGCCGTTTCACGTGGAGCGGCGGTGCGTGGCGGGCACCACAACGACGGGGCGCCCGAAACGGCAAACGCGACAATGCCTGGAAACCCCACGTACGCGCAACCGAGCTCGGCGGCGATGCCGGCAAATCCGGGGCAGATGGCCGGCGTTGGAGCATTTCCCGATGGGATGCCGGGCATGCCCGAGGCAATTGCCCTGCCTCCCGAGGCGCAATGGCCTGGGGCGCCCGCACCGAGCATGATGCCGGCAGGCATCGCAGAGCCCGCGGGCATGCAGCCTCAACAGGCGGGGAATCACGCCGCGATGACGCCTGGGGCATTCGACGGCACGGGGCAGGCGCACCCTCAGCACGCGATGGGCACGGCGCCAGGGCAGCCGGCCTACGCCAATCCGGGCGCGCAGGCAATCCCGGGCGCGCCATACCCCGGGTACTACCAACAGGGATATCCATGGCCGGGAACCGCACAGACGGGATGGCAGGCATACGGGAATCCCGCCAATCCGTACACCATGACAGGCACCTACGGCGCGGCCCAGCCCTACGGCGCGCTCCGGGGCTGGCAGCAAAGCGCAATGCAGCCCCCTCAATATCCCGCAGCGGTATCGCCGTCGAACATGGGCGGCGAGGCACCGGAGGGCCCCAAACCCCCAAGCCCGTACGTCACCGAGCGAGGTTCGCTGGCCCTGCGCTTCATCGCGCAGAACGGCAAGGGCGGCCCCACCGACCTCACGCGGGCGTTCGGCAATTCGGATGCGACCTGGTCGCGCGAGCTCGACACGCTGGCGGGAACGGGACTCATCTACAAGCGCGGTCAAAAGTACGTCCTCACCGAGCTTGGCCAGGGATGGGCCCAGCAGCAATGACGAGCGCCGAGGGCCGCATGCCGGCAACAAGGCGCAGCGAGCACGGGCATCACCAAACCGCCCAGAGATAAGGAATGTGCAAGATGGAAAACGAAGCGCGGATTCTCCTCGACGACGTGATCGAGTTCTGCCGGCGCGACGGGCGCGAGCCGCGACTCATCAACATGCTGGAGCAGTGCGGCGCGTCGGACTTTGACGATGAATCTCACCGTCGCGGTGCCGAGCCGCTTTGCCTGCACATACCTGGAAAAACAGCGCGAGGTCATCGAGAGCTACCTGGAAGAGATCTCGTTTATGCCCATGCGGCTCGAGGTCGTCGTCGAGGATCGAAACGCCGGATGCCGCGATGCGGGCAAACGGGCCGCAGCCGCGGTCGAGGCGACCCCGGGCGCGGGCGAGCCGACCCTGGCGAGCATCCTTGCACAGGCAGAGCAGGATGACGATGCACCCGAGGACATGGCGACGTTTCCCGGCGTGTTCGACCACGTTCCCGCATATGCCGAGGCGGGGCGCGTCGGTGGTGCGCCCGAACCGTCGCCCGGGGTACGCGCCGGTCGCCCGAACAGCGCGGCGGCGGGCGCGATGAACCCCACGCCCATACCCTCGCCCGCGCTCGCATCGCCACACAAGCAGGGCACCGAGGAGGCCCGCAGCGGAATCAACGTGGTCAACACCGTATCAGCCGACACGTTCCGCCGCATGATGCAGGAGATGCGCGGCGCGCAGGCGAGCGGAACCGCCGGAGCGGGCGCGAGGGGCACCGACGGGCAGCACGGGCCGTCGGCGGCAAGCAGCGGGAGCGTCACACCGGCCACGCGGGCGGATGACGCCCCGGTTGTCGACATCAACGCCAAGTACACGTTCGAGAGCTTCGTGGCGGGAGATGAGAATCGGCACGCGTTCAACAGCGCCATGCGCTTCGCCGCGTTCGCGGAGGAGCCGGGGCAGTGCCCGTCGCTGTTCATCTACGGCAACTCCGGCCTTGGCAAAACGCACCTGCTGTTCGCGGTGCGCAACTACCTCGCCAAGGAAAAGCCCTACATCCGCGTCAAATACGCGAACTCGCAGGCCTACCTCGACGACTACATGAACGAACTCGGCACGCAGCGCGGGCCGGGCAGCCTCATCATGCGCGAGTACCGCGATGCCGACATCCTCATCATCGACGACGTCCAGAACATCGTGGGCAAACAGGCCTCGGTCGAGTTCTTCTTCCAGCTTGTCGACAGCTTCATTCGCGAGGGCAAGAAGATCGCCTTCGCCTCAGACCGCGCGCCCAAGGACCTCGCCATGGACGAACGGCTCACGAGCCGCTTTAGCCGCGGCATGCTGTGCCTGGTGTCAGAACCCGGCTTTGAGATGAAGTACGTCATCCTCAAGCGCTACTACGAGAACATCATCAACGGGTCGGAGAGCCTCGACGGCCTCAATGTCGACACCTCGCTGCTGTCCATGCTGCCCGAACACGAGGGGCACCTCACCGACGAGCACCTGCGCCACATGGCGGAGATCTCGGGCAACAACATCCGCAACCTCGAGAGCTTCTGCGAGCGGTGCGCCGGCCTCGCCGCAGAGCGCGAGGCGGCGGGCGGGGAGCTCTCGGCCGAGGATATCGACGAGACGGCCAAGACCTACTTCAACACCGCGCGCAAGGTCATCCACATCGACACCGTGCAGCGGGTGGTGGAGGAGTTCTACCACGTAAGCCACGAGGGAGCTCATAGGCCCCGCCGCACGGCGAGCATCGCGTTCGCGCGCCATGTCGCGGTGTATCTGGCCAACAGCCTGTGCGAGATGACCACGCCGGCGATCGGGGCGGAATTCGGCGGGCGCGACCACTCGACGGTGCTCAACTCGCTCAAGGTGGTCGAGAACAAGATGCGCGAGGACCGCAGGATCTGCGAGGACCTGCAAAACCTCAAGAACACGATCATGCTCAAGTCGTGACCGGCCGCCCAGGCGCATTTGGCAGGGGCGGCGGCTGGGCGACGCGGCCCACGTGTCCCGGGCGCCCATCGGGATGCCAACGCCCCCGATGGGCGCCTCGGGCACGCGCCCAACTGTCCTACAGCCCCAAAAACGCACCCAAGGCGCGTGACGGAATCCGCAAACGCCGTGTGGATAACGTGTTGGAAACCGGGGGTAAAAGATGGGGACAAACCCCGGCTTTTGGTTGAAAGAAAACGGGGCTAAATCTGGATGGGTAGAACTGCGGGGTTGTCTACAATGGATTGTTGAGAGAAATCGCCACGACCAACTGGGCAAACAGGAGTAGTCCACACCGTCCACTGGGTTATTACTGTTATTACCTATATATATTTAAGAGAGGAATAATAAAGAGATGAAGTTCACGGTCAGTCAGTCGGCACTATCCGATGCCATCGCCGTCGTCATGAAGGGCATCGCGCCCTCATCGACCCTCCCCATCCTCTCCGGCGTCCTCGTGCGCGCCGCCGACGGGGTCCTTGAATTCCAGACCTCTAACTACACCATCTCCATTCGCCACCGCATCGCCGCGCGGGTTGACGAGGAGGTGCAGGTCGTCATCCCCTGCAAGATGCTCTCCAACATCGTGAAGACCCTTCCGGACGCGCCGGTGGAGTTCGAGCTGTCCGAGCGCCAGGTTACCATCACGTGCGAGCGCTCGGCGTTTCGCCTGAACACGCTCGACGCGGGCGATTTCCCCGAGTTCCCCACCTTTGCCCCTTGAACGCTCCGTCGAGCTGCCCGCGAACATCCTGACCGAGATGGTCGGCCGCGTGTGGCGCGTCACCTCGACCGACAAGAATCGCCCCGTGTTGAACGGCGTGCACATGAAGGTCGAGAACAACACCGTTCGCCTGGTGGCGACCGATTCCTTCCGCTTGGCCGTGTGCGATACGCAGGTCGAGACCTCGACGCTCGAGGGCAGCTTCGAGCTGAACGTCCCCCGCCGACGCCTTCAACGACGCGCTCGCCATCACGGGCGGCCAGGGATCTATCCTCATCGGCTCCACCGATACGCAGGTCGTGTTCGTGGCGGGAAACACCACGTATGTGGCGCGCCGCATCGAGGGCGTATACCCCAACTACAAGGCCCTGCTCCCCGCCAGCTGCGCCACCAAGGTCAAGATCGACGTCGCGGCGCTCACCTCGGCCCTCAAGCGCGTGTCCACAGTCGCCCAGGCGAACTCCGCCGTCAAGTTCGACATCTCCACCGAGACAGGCTCCATGGTGCTTTCCGCCATCTCGAACGACCAAGACGCCGCCACGGCCACCGTCGACGTCGAGGTCGAGGGCGCGTCGGGCGTCATCGCGTTCAACTACCACTATATCTTCGGCTGCCTGAACGTGCTCTCGCGCGAGAAGGAGATCACGCTGGAGCTCAAGAGCTACTCGCAGGCGGGCATCTTCAAGTCCTACGACAAGATCAACTACCTGTACCTGGTCATGCCGGTCCGCATCTAGAGCGCGCGCGAGGGGAGCCCGCCGCATCCTTGGCCCCGCCCCGCCGCCATCGCCGCCGATTATTTCTCACCGAGGTTGCCCCATCATGACCATCGCCGCGACGGAGCTGTCCGTTGTCCAATATCGCAGTTTCGCCGAGTACGCGCTCCGACTCGACCCGCATGTGACGGTCCTGGTGGGGCGCAACGCCGTGGGCAAGACGAATTTGGTCGAGGCGCTGCAGCTACTCACCGCCGGCTCGTCGTTTCGCAAGCCGTCTTCTGCGGAGCTGCTGAGGCAGGACGCTCCCGCCGGCCCGCGCGCGCGCCTGCTCCTCGAGGGCGAGGGCCGGCGTTTGGAGATGGGCCTTGAGCTCGCCGAGGGAAAGCGATTCTTCACGCGCAACGGCAAGCGCACCACCGCCTCCGGCGTGCGCGGGGTCTTGCCCAGCGTGTTGTTCTGCCCGGACGACCTCGATATGGTCAAGCGCTCGGCGTCCGCCCGCCGCGGCGCGCTCGACTCCTTTGGCGTGCAGCTGAACGACCAGTACGCCAAGCTGCTCTCGACGTACGAGAGGACGGTCGAGCAGCGCAACAATCTCCTGCGCGACTGCCCCCTGCGGATTTGCTCGAGGTCTGGGACGAGTCGCTGGCCGTCACGGGCGCCCAGCTGCTCATGCACCGCCGCGCCCTGCTCGCGCGATCCGCGGGCATTTCGTCGAGGTGTACCGTGCGATCGCCCCGCATGAGGCGCCGGACGTGGCGTATGAGTCGACGCTGGGCGAGCTGGGCGATGAGCGGGAGGCCATTGCGGAGCAGTTTCGCCGGAGCTCCTCGCCCGCCGCGCGGATGAGCTGCGCCGCGGCATGACGCTCGTGGGCCCGCATCGCGACGAGATCGCGTTCACCATCGACGGCCGCGCCGCGCGGGACTTTGGCAGCCAGGGGCAGCAGCGCTCGATCGTTCTGGCGTGGAAGATCGCCGAGGTGCAGGTGACGCGGGACATTTTGGGCCGCCCTCCGCTCCTGCTCTTGGACGATGTGATGAGCGAGCTCGACGCCTCGCGGCGCGAGGCCATCATGGGGTTTGTCGCCGATGACATCCAAACGGTCATCACCACGACGAACCTCGGCTACTTTACGGACGGAGTGCTCGACCGCGCACGCGTCGTGCATGTGGGCACCTCAAATTAGGGACTATCCTTTTTTGAGGTGGCGGAAAGGTGGGAGCGAATGGGCCGTGTGACCGAGAAGGGCCGTCTCAACGCCACGGTGGGTTTGGGCGATTTCATCAACTCCGAGCGGAGCCGGCTGTATGACGGCGCCACGCCCGAGCGACGGCAGCAGTTCAAGCAGGCCGAGCGCCGCCGCGAGGTGTTCCACGCATGGAACCAGATCTGCGCCAACACCCGCGAGGGCAAACACGTGACGGGTCTGCATTACGTGCCCGAGCGCGACGAGCTCGTGGTCTACACCGACGGCGCGTCGTGGACGCAGGAGCTCACCATGATGCGCGAGATCATCCGCGCGCGCATGGAGCGCTTGGGCGGGTCCGTGGGCAACATCGTGGTCAAGACCACGCGCCCCGGCTTTGCCAAAAAGTCCGAGGGTAGCACCTCAATTTAGGGACAGTCCCTAAATTGAGGTGGGTGCGCGGGCCGCTGCGACGGGCTTGCGGCGGCACGTCGGCGGTGAACCACCGATTGAGGGCTCATGTCCCGCAAATCGCCTCTCAGTGGCTTGTAGAGGTATTCCGAACCTTTCGCGCGCCGCGTTTTACCATTGGATCATGAGATAAACTGTCAAGGTTAGCCATATTTCACACTACAAAGGGAGAATACGTGGCGAATGAGAACGAATACGGCGGAAGCGAGATCAAGGTCCTCGAGGGCCTTGAGGCGGTTCGCGTCCGTCCCGGTATGTATATCGGCTCGACGAGCGCCAGCGGTCTGCATCACCTGGTGTGGGAGATCGTTGACAACTCCGTCGACGAGGCCATGGCCGGTTTCTGCACCGAGATCCAGGTGACGGTCCACGCCGACAACTCCATCACGGTCGTCGACAACGGGCGTGGCATCCCCGTCGACGAGCACCCTGTTAAAAAGATCCCGACGCTCGAGGTCGTCATGACGATCTTGCACGCCGGCGGTAAGTTCGATAACAAGGCCTATAAGATCTCGGGCGGCCTGCACGGCGTCGGCGTCTCCGTCGTCAACGCGCTCTCCAAGAAGATGAACGTTCAGGTCCGCCGCGACGGCAAGGTCTTCGAGATGGAGTTCTCCCGCGGCAAGACCACGCAGAAGATGCGGGAGATCGGAACATCCGAGACCACGGGCACCACCACGACGTTTTTGGCCCGACGAGGAGAGATTTCGAGACCACCGTCTACGACTACGACATCCTGCGCACGCGCCTGCAGGAGACGGCGTTCCTCAATAAGAACCTCAAAATCGTCCTGAAGGACGAGCGCACCGCCGATCCGCTCGTGGAGGAGTTTTGCTACGAGGGCGGCATCATCGACTTCGTCAAGTTTCTTAACGAGGGCAAGACGGTGCCCGAGGGCCTCAAGCACCCGATCTATTTGTCCGGCGAGTCGGAGCCCGGCGCGCCCGTCGAGAAGACCGGCGAGGTCGAGGTCGCCATCCAATGGAACACCTCGTACTCAGAGAACGTGGTGTCCTTTGCCAACGACATCTACACCCCCGAGGGCGGCATGCACCTTGAGGGCTTCCGCACCGCGCTCACCCGCGTGATCAACGACTATGCGCGCAAGAACAACATCCTGAAGGAGAAGGAGGGCAACCTCACGGGCGATGACATCCGCGAGGGCCTTTCGGCCGTTATGTCGGTCAAGCTGCCCGATCCGCAGTTTGAGGGCCAGACCAAGGCCAAGCTCGGCAGCTCCTTCATGCGCACCCTCACCCGCAAGGTCGTCTCCGAGGGGCTCGCCGATTTTCTCGAGGAGCACCCCCAAGCAGGCACGCGAGATCGTCAAGAAGGCGCAGCAGGCCAGCAAGGCGCGCAATGCCGCTCGCAAGGCGCGCGAGGCGACCCGCCGCAAATGCCTGCTGGAGACGGCGTCCCTGCCCGGTAAGCTCGCCGACTGCTCGGTGCGCGATGCCGAGCTGACCGAGCTCTTCATCGTCGAGGGTGACTCGGCAGGCGGTTCGGCCAAGGACGGCCGTCGCCGAGACATCCAGGCGATTCTGCCCCTGCGCGGCAAGATTCTGAACGTCGAACGCGTTGGTGACCATCGCGCGTTCTCGAGTGACACCATCCAGTCGCTGATTACCGCGATCGGTTGCGGCGTCACGACGAGAGCCGGCGACGGCGGCGACTTCGATATCACCAAGGCCCGCTACCACAAGATCATCATCATGACCGATGCAGACGTCGACGGCGCGCACATCCGCATCCTGCTGCTGACGTTCTTCTACAAGTACATGCGTCCGCTGATCGATGCCGGCTACGTCTATGTTGCCTGCCCGCCCATCTTTGGCATTAAGGTGCGCAACAAGATCCACTACGTGTATCCCAACGGCCGCCAGCCCGAAGACGAGATCCTGCGCGATACCATCAAGGCGCTCGGTCTGAACCCTGATGAGGGCGATGACGAGCAGGTCAACGGCAAGATCACCAAAAAGCGCAAGGGCTATACCGTCCAGCGCTGCTGGCGAGCACCACCATGGACCCCAAGACGCGCATCCTGCAGCGCGTGACCATCGAGGACGCCGTGGTCGCCGACCGCGCAGTCCGCGATCTGATGGGTACCGAGGTCGGCTATCGCCGCGAGTACATCGAGAAGCATGCACACGACGCTAGGTTCTTGGACGCCTGATGTTCCGCCGTTTTAACAAACGGCGGAATGACTCGACGCTGCGCGACTGTCAAGCACCACGTCTTGCCGCTCAATGGTCGGTCGCGTGCGCACGTGCGTTTCCCTCCTCTTTCACGGCAATACAAGGAACTTGTCAGTCGCTCGCTGACTGAGTACTCGACCAGTTAGTTGGGATGCGCCTTTTTCCGCATCCGAAACGATTTGAAACCACGACCGATAATAAGGAGAACACGTGGCTGACGATATGAACAACGACGAGCGCGACCAGACCGGCGCCTCCGAGGGGATGCCCGAGGACCTCAAGCGCCTGCTCGCTCGCGCGGAGGAGCAGGAGGAGGGGGCGTACAACCCCGACGCCGACTCCCGACGAGGACGAGGACGACGACGCCGAGCTCGAGGAGAGCTTCGGCGCCAACGACCGCGGCGAGTGACGCCGGTACGGACATCAACGGTGGCTCTCTGCAGATTAGCGAGTTCGGCAAGGGAGATGAAGCAGTCCTTCATCGAGTACTCCATGTCGGTCATCACCGCCCGCGCCC
>VOFI01002332.1_pt1 | contig 13913 bp, 16 predicted proteins | sample 5384131 | NCBI WGS metagenome assembly VOFI01 (sample SAMN12384728, study PRJNA508395) | human gut metagenome | isolation source: healthy gut H | host: Homo sapiens
ACACCGGCAGCTCCGGGACGGTTTTTCTTCACAAAGCCGCTGAGGGCCTTGCCCGGGCCGATCTCCACCAGCGCGTCCAGCCCCATGGCGGCCATGCGGCGGAGGGAATCCTCCATGTAGACGCTGCTCTGCACCTGCCGCACCAGCAGCTCCGGGATGGCAGTGCCATCGGGACGCTCCGCGCCCAGACAGTTGAAGATCACGGGGATCTGCGGCTCCCGGAACTCCACGGTGCGGAACCGCTCCGCCAGAGCGTCCCCGGCGGGGGCCATGAGGGGGGTGTGGAAGGGGCCGCTGACCTTCAGGGGCAGGCAGCGGCGGGCACCCTTTTCCTTTGCCAGAGCCGATGCGGCCTCCACGGCGGCCTTCTCGCCGCCGAGGACCAGCTGGCCGGGGCAGTTGTAGTTGGCGATGACCACGCAGCCCTCCTTGGCGGCCTCGTTGCAGGCGGCCTGTAAGGCGGCACGGTCCAGCCCCAGCACCGCTACCATGGCAGAGGGCCGTCCGGCTGCGGCTTCCTCCATGGCTTTGCCGCGGAAGGCCACCAGCTCCACGGCGGTGTCGGCGTCAAAGACCCCGGCGGCATGGAGGGCGGAATACTCACCCAGAGACAGCCCGGCGGCAGCGGCGGGGATGATGCCCCGCTCCGCCAGCAGGGCGGTCATGCCCGCGGCGAAGGCCACCATGCAGGGCTGGGTGTACCGGGTCTGATTCAGAACGCCCTTCGCGTCGGTGAAGGAGACCTCCTTCAAATCGAAATCCACCCGCGCGGCGGCGCTGTCCAGCACGGCAGGTTGTCCTTATAGGTTTCGCGCGCTTTCTGCACAAATGCGCACGCGTGCCAGGCTTCCGGCGGCCTCCCGCTGAAGGATGAAATCGTGGGGATAGAAATTACCGTGGATATCACTGGTCTGTACTATTTTCAGTTTTACTTCTTTATCCTGCGCGGCAACTGCTCCAATCAGCAGGAACATCCACGCAAGACAGCAGGTCAGTCTTTTTCATTTCGTTGTTCTGTTAATGTATAAATACCATGTGTAAACAGCGCAAAGATATAATAAACTCACAAAAAGGCGGTAGGGAAAGATTGTTTTTTCGTACTTTTGGCGCTCATTATCAAAAAAGAAGCTGACATGACACAAATCTTTCACAGCATGATAGCTGCCATTCTCGGCATATCGGAAAAGCAAATCGGCAGACACTCTCCCTGCTCGACGACGGAGCAACCATCCTGTTCATCAGCCGCTACCGTAAAGAAATCACCGGCGGACTCGACGAAGTGCAGATAGAATCCATCCGTACCCATTACGAAAAAACTGAAGGAAACGGCGAAACGGAAGGAGACCATCGTCGCCACCATCCGCGAACAGGGGGAAAATGACCCCGGAACTGCAAAAGCGCATTGACGACACGTGGGACAGCACCGCCCTCGAAGATATCTACCTGCCCTACAAGCCTAAACGCAAGACCCGCGCCGAAGCTGCCCGCCAGAAAGGACTCGAACCGCTTGCCACCCTGCTGATGCTCCAGCGCGAGGCCTCATCCCGAACAGCGTGCCGCCGCCTTAGTGAAAGGCGATGTAAAGGATGCGGACGATGCGCTGAAAGGCGCGCGCGACATCATAGCCGAACAGGTGAGCGAGAACGAACGCGCCCGCAACATGCTGCGGAATACCTTTGCACGCCAAGCCTTGCTGACCGCCAAAGTGATAAAAGGCAAAGAGGAGGAAGGTGCCAAATACCGGGATTACTTCGACTGTTCGGAGCCCCTGAAGCGATGCAGCTCGCACCGCCTGCTTGCCATCCGCCGCGCCGAAGCGGAAGGTCTGCTCAAAGTCAGCATCAGCCCCGACGATGAAGAGTGCGTGGAACGGCTGGAACGGCAGTTTGTACAGAGCAACAACGCCTGCGGACAGCAAGTGGCAGAAGCCGTGCAGGATTCCTACAAGCGTCTGTTGAAACCGTCCATCGAGACCGAGTTCGCCGCGCAAAGCAAAGGAGCGTGCCGACGATGAAGCCATCCGCGTCTTTGCGGAAAACCTGCGTCAGTTGCTGCTGGCATCGCCCCTGGGGCAGAAAAAAGGGTGATGGGGATAGACCCCGGATTCCGCACCGGCTGTAAGGTGGTGTGCTTGGATGCACAGGGCAACCTGCTGCACAACGAGAATATCTACCCGCATCCGCCGGTGAACCAAAGCAAAGAGGCGTTTGCCAAACTGCAGAAGATGATAGAGGCCTATAAGGTGGAAGCCATCGCCGTGGGCAACGGCACTGCCAGCCGCGAGACGGAAGATTTCCTGAAACGGCAGACGTTCAACCGGGAAGTGCAGATTTTCATTGTCAGCGAGCAGGGTGCATCCATCTACTCCGCTTCCAAGATAGCCAGGGATGAGTTTCCGGAATATGATGTAACGGTGCGCGGTGCCGTATCCATCGCCCGCCGGCTTATGGACCCGCTGGCGGAGCTTGTCAAGATAGACCCGAAGTCCATCGGTGTGGGACAATACCAGCACGACGTAGACCAAAGCAAGCTGAAGAAATCCCTCGACCAGACTGTGGAGAACTGCGTAAACCTGGTCGGCGTAAACCTGAATACGGCAAGCAGCCATCTGCTGACGTATATATCGGGACTTGGTCCTCAACTGGCGCAGAACATCGTGAACTACCGCGCCGAGAACGGAGCATTCGCATCGCGCAAGGAGCTGATGAAAGTTCCGCGCATGGGTGCGAAGGCTTTGAGCAATGTGCCGGCTTCCTGCGCATACCGGATGCCAGGAATCCGCTGGACAACACGGCGGTGCATCCCGGAAAGCTACCACATCGTGGAGCAGATGGCAAAGGACCTGGGATGCAGCGTGGCCGAACTGATTACCGACAAAAGGATTGCGCCAGAAGATACAGCCGGAACGCTACCTCTCTCCCACCGTCGGAATGCCGACCTTGAAGGATATCCTGCAAGAACTGGAGAAGCCGGGGCGTGACCCGCGCGGACCTATCAAAGGTGTTCGAGTTCGATAAGAACGTGCGTACAATCGATGATTTGCGCATAGGCATGGAACTGCCGGGCATCGTGGGGAATATCACCAACTTCGGCGCTTTCGTCGATATAGGTATCAAGGAAAACGGCTTGATACACCTCTCCCAGCTTGCGCAGAAGTATGTATCAAACCCTAATGAGATTGTATCCATCCATCAGCAGGTACGCGTAAAGGTGCTCAGTGTAGATACCGAACGGAAACGTATACAACTGACGATGATTGGGGTTAGCGGTTAGCGATTAGGGGTTAGTGATTAGGGGTTAGTGCCTTGCGGTGTGAGTGCGCAGCCTGCTAATCACTAATCGCTAATCACTAACCCCTAATCCCTATATATCAGCTTGTCCTTGTCATTGCCGAAAAGGTTATCGCCCAAAGTTGTAATCTTATCGCCGGTGGCGAGGACATGACGAAGATTGTCGCATCCATGAATGCACCATACTCTATGGCAGTTACGCCGGAAGGAAGTTCCAAGGTGCCGCACAACCGTCCGCATCCGCTGAACGCACGCTGGCCGATGCTCTTCAAGCCATGGGGCAGTTTGATATTGAGCAGGTATTTCTTTTGGGTAAACGTGTATTCGGGGATAGTTGTGGCATTGCACTTGGACAAATCCACGCTCACCAGATTGGGCATGTAGTTGCGTATCAACGTAAAGTCCGCCTCGTCCATCTTACCTTCTACCGTAAGGAAGTTCACATCTTTGGGCTGTATGCCCGCACGAAGCAGTTCGCTGGCAAGGCTGCCCATGGTGGCTATCTGCACCAAAGCTCCTACCGGTTCGCCCTCTATGAAAGCGAATGTCTCCCACCGCTTGCCGCGACGATAGGAATCGCTGCTACCCAGAGGGACGAATATCGCCGTTACACTGTCCGCCAGAGCTTCGGGCAACAGGTTGGGGGGAGTTTTCTTGCGTATGCGGCAAATCTTCAGGTTGGTGCATCCCTTGAATGCGCCGTCTTCGATGTTCTTGGTCTTGTCGGAAAGGATTACCTCCGTCAAGGATGTTTTTCCGGCAAAAGTGCTGTCGCCAAGCTGCTTGCAGAAAGCATAGGACGGGATGCAATTGGCGGGATAGATGTAAAAGCGGTCGGGATGCGTACCGTTCTTTCCGGCGTACATACTGATGGATGCATTGGAGATGTCCAGTATTTGCAGTTTCTTGAATTCATCGCGCAGGTGGCGGAAATCCACTGCGTTCAGCTTGCCTTGAAGGACAAGGTGGGTAATCTCGTTCTTCTTCTTCGGTGAGCATTTCCACCAAAGTACCGGGTTTGGCAACGGTATATCTCCTGGAAGTCTGGGCGGAGACGTTCGATATCATAATGCCCAGTCCGGCTACTAAAAGTATCTTTTTCAGGTTCATGTTTTTGTGTCAGATTGATTTAATTTTCAAATATAAGAAGAAAGCGCCAACCGTGAATAATGATTTCTCTTTTTTATTGCTATTTTTGTCGGATATTAATTAACCGAACTTATTTTTCTCATGGAAACCATCGGAAATGAATCCAAAGCCAAACGTTTTGGAAAAGCGGCAATCGACATTGTTTCATTCGCCGCGCTTGCCGTCATCATCATTACAATAATAAGCGTCCCTTTCGCAACCGTATTGCTGAAGTTAGGAAAGGAAGAGGCCGATACGATGTCCTATTTCATATTGAGCGAGACGCTGATGCTGGCAGGCGTATTCCTTTCCGCATGGATAGTATGGCATTTACGCGGCTTTTCACTGGAAGGGCTCGGACGCTCTTTTACGATGCGTTGGAAGGACTGGCTGTCGGGAATGCTGCTGGCAACCGTTCTTTATGCGGTAGGGTTCGGCATATCCTTGTGGGCAGGTGCGGTAGAGATTGCAGGAGTGGCATTCAATCCTTCTTCCTTACTGATCAGCCTTGTATTCTTCCTGCTGGTAGCCGTGACAGAGGAACTGGCATTACGGGGATTTGTATTGGAACGCCTGCTGCAAAGCGGGGTGAATAAGTTTTGTGCCTTGTTCCTCTCCGCCGCCCTGTTCTCCTTGATTCATATAGGCAATCCGAACTTCGACTTTCTGTCTTTTATCAACATACTTCTGGCAGGCATCCTTTTTAGGTTCATCCCTATATATACACACGCAACCTCTGCTTCCCGATAGCTCTACACTGGTTCTGGAACTGGATACAAGGCCCGGTATTAGGCTATGAGGTCAGTGGAAATAAATTCTGTAACGGCTTGCTGGCCCCTTCGGCTGCCCGAAGCCAATCTGATAAACGGTGGCGCTTTCGGCTTTGAAGGCTCCATACTCTGTACAGTACTGATGGTAGTGGGAACAGGATTGATTTTAAAAAAATACACGGAAAATAGGGGTTAGATTGATTAGCGGTTAGTGTTTAGGGACGGGAGTGGGATGTAATTTGAGGATTTCTTTTAGGCACGGAATTACACGGATTTCACGGAAGAATAAGGGGTAATGTTACCAAAAGCAATTGGTAATATTACCCCTAATAAAAATAAATCCGTGTAATATGCGCCTAATAAAGCAACAAATAAGGTAATGCTACTGAAAATAACAACCGCTTTTTTTGTTTTGACACGCTATTAATCACTAATCGCTAATCATTATTTATTGTACATTTTTGTTCTCAGTTCCTTGATGTGGTCGGAAGTGATGTATTCATCATACTCCATCATCTTGTCAATGATGCCGTTCGGGGTCAGCTCGATGATACGGTTTGCCACAGTCTGGATGAACTCGTGGTCGTGAGACGAGAACAGGATGTTTCCTTTATAGGTCTTCAGGTTATTGTTGAATGCCTGAATGGATTCCAAGTCAAGGTGGTTGGTCGGCGTATCCAGAATGAGACAGTTGGCATTACGCAACTGCATGCGCGCAATCATGCAACGCATCTTCTCGCCACCCGACAGTACGCTTGCTTTCTTCAGCACCTCTTCGCCGGAGAAAAGCATACGGCCGAGGAAACTCTTCATATATACCTCATTGCCCTCGCCAAAACTGGCTCAACCAGTCAACCAGATTCAAATCCGTATTAAAGAAAGCGGTGTTGTCCAACGGCAGATAAGCGGTGGTAATCGTAACACCCCAGTTGAAAGTTCCCGCATCCGGCTTCATATTTCCGTTGATAATCTCGAACAAAGCGGTCATGGCACGCGGATCGTGTGAAAGGAACACGATTTTATCCCCTTTCTCCACATTGAAGTTCACATCACGGAACAGCACCGTACCGTCTTCCAGCGTTTTCGTCAGTCCGGCTACTTCAAGAATCTGATTGCCCGGTTCGCGTTCGGGAGTGAAGATGATGCCCGGGTACTTACGTGACGACGGTTTGATTTCTTCCACATTCAGCTTCTCCAGCATCTTCTTACGGCTGGTAGTCTGCTTACTCTTCGCCACATTGGCGCTGAAACGGCGGATAAACTCTTCCAGTTCTTTCTTCTTATCCTCGGCTTTAGCCTTCTGGTTCTGCTGTTGGCGGAGAGCAAGCTGGCTGGACTCGTACCAGAAGCTGTAGTTTCCGGCAAAGAGGTTAATCTTTCCGTAGTCGATGTCCACAGTATGCGTACAAACGGAGTCGAGGAAGTGACGGTCGTGGCTCACTACCAGAACGGTATGTTCAAAATTGGCAAGATAGTCCTCCAGCCAGGTTACGGTTTCCATGTCCAAGTCATTGGTAGGCTCGTCCAGCAGCAAGTTATCAGGATTTCCATAGAGAGCTTGCGCCAGCATGACACGCACCTTTTCCTTGTTGTTCAACTCACCCATCAGCACATAATGCTTGTCCTCCTTGATGCCCAGTCCGCTCAATAAAGCGGCAGCATCGCTTTCTGCATTCCAACCGTCGAGTTCGGCGAATTTCTCTTCCAGTTCGGATACCTTCAGACCGTCTTCGTCCGTGAAGTCCTCTTTGGCATACAGCACTTCACGCTGTTTCATAATGTCCCTCAAGCACGGTGTGCCCCCATCATCACGGTATCCATCACCGTATAAGCATCCCACTTGAAGTGGTCCTGGCTCAATACGGACAGGCGCTCGCCCGGTCCCAGCATGATAGACCCCGTTGTCGGGTCCAAATCGCCCGAAATAGTACGCAGGAAAGTAGACTTTCCGGCACCGTTGGCACCGATTATACCATAACAATTACCACTTGTAAACTTCAGGTTTACATCATTAAACAACACTCTTTTACCAAATTGAACCGATACGTTCGAGACTGTAATCATCTTTATATTTACTGTTTTATTATGTACTACTTACAATTTAATACCTATAACTCTGCAAATTGCGGGTACAAAGATACGAAATAATACGGTAAAACAGCTTACAACGAGTTAACTTTATTGCATGATATGAAGTTAACCCGATACATACAACAAAGGTAACTGACTGCAACCTATCGAGTTAACTTTACTGTCTGCACAAGGTTAGCGCTCTATTTATAGCACATTACGCTGTCAATCTGACATAAAAATATTACCTTTGCAGCGTTTTTGGCAAAGCCGTCAATTTGGCAAAGTTTTTGCTATTAAAACCGTATCATATTAACTTAAACCCTTAACAACAATGAAAGCAAAATCATTTTACAAGAATAACAAGCATAACAATATGGACTCTAAAGAAAAAGAAAACATCAACGAAGAAGAGTTAAAAGCACAAGACGCTCAAGACGAAACTTGTGAAGAAAAAGCAGAAGAAGTTGCCCTGACAGAGGAAGAAAACTCGCTCAGGAACTGGAAAAGGCCAACGCTGAGATTGAAGACCAGAAAGACAAGTACCTGCGTCTCTCTGCCGAGTTCGACAACTACCGTAAACGTACGATGAAAGAAAAGGCCGAACTCATCCTGAACGGCGGAGAAAAAAAGCATCAGCAGCATCCTTCCTATCGTAGATGACTTTGAACGCGCCCTGAAAACATGGAAACTGCCACCGACGTAGCTGCCGTAAAAGAAGGTGTGGAACTCATCTACAACAAGTTCATGACAGTTTTAGGCCAGAACGGCGTCAAAGTAATCGAAACCAAAGAACAGCCGCTTGACACAGACTACCACGAAGCCATTGCCGTAATTCCGGCTCCCGACGAAGCTTTGAAAGGTAAAATTCTGGACTGCGTACAAACCGGTTACACACTAAACGACAAAGTAATCCGCCATGCCAAGGTAGTGGTTGGAGAATAACATACACAGTTATATGGAAAAAGAGATTATTACGAAGTTCTGGAAGTCGAAAAGACAGCATCGGCTGAGGAGATAAAGAAAGCCTATCGTAAGAAAGCTATCCAGTATCACCCCGATAAAAACCCCGGTGACAAGGTAGCCGAAGAGAAGTTTAAAGAAGCGGCAGAAGCCTACGATGTACTAAGCAATGCGGACAAGCGTGCCCGTTACGACCAGTTCGGTCATGCCGGAATGAGTGGTGCTGCCGGCAACGGCGGACCGTTCGGCGGTTTCAGTGGCGGCATGTCCATGGATGATATCTTCTCCATGTTCGGTGACATCTTTGGCGGACACAGCGGTGGGTTCGGCGGCGGTTTCAGCGGGTTCGGCGGATTTGGCGGCGGTGGTGCACAACAACGCCGTTACCGTGGTTCGGACTTGCGCGTAAAGGTAAAGCTGAACCTCAAGGAAATTTCTACCGGAGTCGAAAAGAAATTCAAACTGAAAAAAAATATGTACCGTGCAGCCATTGCCATGGAACCGGTGCAGAAGGAGACGGCGGTGCGGAAACCTGCCCTACCTGTAAGGGCAGCGGTACGGTAATCCGCAACCAGCAGACCATCCTCGGCACAATGCAGACGCGTACCACTTGTCCTACCTGTGGTGGCGAAGGCAAGGTCATCAAGAATAAATGTAAGGAATGTGCAGGCGAAGGTATCGTTTACGGCGAAGAAGTCGTTACCGTGAAAATTCCTGCCGGTGTAGCCGAAGGCATGCAGCTCTCCATGAGCGGCAAAGGCAATGCGGGCAAACACAACGGCGTACCGGGCGACTTGCTGATTCTCATAGAGGAAGAGCAGGACAAGGAACTGATTCGCGATGAGAATGATTTGATTTACAACCTGTTGCTCAGTTTTCCCGACAGCCGCATTGGGCGGTGCGGTAGAAATACCCACCATTGACGGCAAGGTTAAGGTAAAAAATCGAATCGGGTACACAGCCGGGTAAAGTACTCCGCTTGCGCGGCAAAGGTCTGCCTAACGTAAACGGATACGGAACCGGAGACCTGTTGGTGAATGTCAGCGTATATGTGCCCGAAACACTGAACAAGGAAGAGAAAAAGCGCTGGAAGAAATGGAAAGGTCGGATAACTTCAAGCCGAATACTTCTATCAAGGAGAAGATTTTCAAGAAGTTCAAGAGTTTGTTTGATTAAAAAAACAATGCTTCCCGGCATAAAAAAAGCTACATTTGGAATGTAGCTTTTTTTATGCCGGGAAGAAAATGTCCTCTATTTCAACAAATGAACAAACTTTGTCGGCAACTCTGCTTTATCGGCGCAAACAAACAGCTTCTGACCTTCAGCGTCCAGTAAGAAAGATACACCACCCTGCGAAGCAATAAAAAACTCCACACCCGCCGCTTCTTCTACAAAAACACAGCCGGGGAACAGAGGTGCAAACACTTCTTTGGTCTGTCCTTTCCACTTCTTGAATACGATTTGCATAGGACAAAATGCCATATATCCTGCTGCATGCAGGCGCTGCACTAATTTACGCTCCGACTTTGGCGCCGTATACAGAACACACCAACGACTCATATCATTATTAGCCATCATATTGCTTTGTTTGCTTTTCTCCAATCTTTAAATAAATCCTTCACAAATAATATCCAGCCAACACATCCCACTCCTGCCAAGAATACAAAACCTATAAGAATCATAATCTTATTCGGCTTGGCGGCACGCAAAGGAACCGTAGCCGGTTGCACAACCGTATATACCGGAGTAATCTCCTGCACTTTGGCTCTTGCCATCTGCAATTGTCCGGAAACCTGGGTATAAACAGTATAAGCCAGCTCAACCTCGTTTTTTAAACGTTCCTGCTCGGCACGATAGCTTAACAGAACCACATTCTGGTTGGCATCTGCAAAAGTAGCATATTTTTTCTGAGCTTTCTCATAATCCGCCTTTGCTTCTTTATATAATTTCTCTGTAAAAGCTAAATCATGACGGGCTTTATTGGTACGGTAATTTGTGATATAATTCTGCAAACAATGCATCACGGTATCAGTTAACGAAGCCGAAATCAAAGGGTCCTGCATAGTAACCTCCAAAGTTGTAACCCCTGTTTTTTTATCAATCGTAACCAAGACACGCTTACTCAAAGCATCCGCCACCTTCGCCTCATCCAATGTCAGGTGGAACGGATCGATTTTTCCTTCCTTCTTCTCCGGTTTATCCTTGAATAAAGACAAGGTCCAACCCAAAGCCTTGAATGGCGCAGATATTACAGCACCCATCCATGACGAACGCTGGTATTTATCCAGATAAGCATATAAGGTCGTATCTATTTTGCCTTTCTGGTCTTTGACCCTTACATCAAACAACTCCAGCAGAAAAGGAGTTGACTTAACGATATCGGGATACAGTTCGGGCGACAGGGCATCTTCTCCGACAGAACCCCCTAAGTTGATGCCAGCCATAGCAGCCAATGCCCCCATACTCCCGGCATTCATTTTACTTGCACTCTCGGGAGCCAATGTCACTTCCGTAGAATACTCTTTAGGAATGCTGAATCCTACAATCAAGCCAATCACAGCCGCAATACCGCATACCTTATAAAGCATTTTACGCTCGGCCCACACTTTCTGAGCCAACTCAATCAAATCAATTTCCTGTTCCTCCGGTTTTTGCGGAGCCTTTTGTATTTTACCTTCGTCCATTGTCCTTATCACTTAAAGAGATTAACCAAAGTAGCAATCATTGTACCTAAAGTGGCAATAGAAGTACCCATACCTACCATTTCGGCCACGCTCATACGCTTACTCGGATCCTTAGTCGGGATGATAATCTCACACCCGGGCTCGATTGCCGTCTTGCTACCGGAACGTATGCGGGATACTGTACCATTCATATAAACCACAAAAGCACTGCGCTTCTTGGCATTCGAAGCATATCCGCCCGCCTGATTGATGTAGTAACGGCTGTTCTCTCCCTCTTTGTACAGTACGGTATTAGGATACATCACGGCACCGTTGATTTTCACTGTGCTTACATATTCAGGAATAAACAATACATCCCCCTCGCGCAAGACCATATCATAATCAGAACCCGGATTTTTCAAAGCCTCATCCAGATGAATACCTACCGTATATACATATAAAGTAGTTGAATCTGCACCGACCTTTATAGCCATGCGGGTGGCATCTTCCTTTCTGCGAAGCTCTTCCTCCGACATTTTACGGATAAGACGGGCTCCTCTTACATAAGCATCGGATGTAACACCACCGGCTTTAGCGACCAGGTCGCTCAAACGTTCATTCTTCTTGGACAACGCGTAAGTGCCGGTAAACAATGCCTCTCCTATTATCCCCACATTTTTCTGCTTGCGATAAGCAGGGCTTTTACGGACATACACTTCATCAAAAGGTTCCAAATAGAAATTCTCGCTCCCCGCTCCTATCAGCAAGCCGTCTTTCAGGTCAAAGGTAAATGTCTGGCCTACAATATTACTGTCGTCCGTGCTTTTGGGAGATTTAATACGGCGCGATACATCTATTTTCGTTGTAGAAGCCGCTTCAAGCAAGCCACCCGATTCCAAGACCAAATCCTCGATGGTCATCTTGTCGGCATAAAGATAAGTACCCGGATCTGCAACCTCACCATGGATAGTCACTGTAGGCTCTTCTTTCAGATCCTGAATGCTGGGAATATAAAGTATATCATTCTTTTTTTGCAAAGGAATGTCCGCAACCACACCTTTCAACAAGCCTTTCAAATCTATGGAAATAACCTCGCGCGTCAAATCCTCATGTTCACGATTGATTACGGCACGATTTAGGAAAGCATCTCCACGTACACCTTCCGCTTTCTTTATCAACTGTTTCACGGTATTCACCTCTCCGCTCAGCTGATACAAGCCCTCACGGTAAACAGCACCGCGAATCTCTACACGATTCTCGAAACGGTTGAGAACGGAATCCACCGTAAGCATATCACCGTCTTCCAGGCGGAATACCGAATAATCCATTTCGTCCACATTGAAAATCTGATGCTCGCGTCCGCTCTTGCGTACAAGACGGATGGCTTTTTTATACGCATCGCCCGTAAAGCCGCCGGCATATCTCAGCAACGTACCGATTGTTTCCGTAGGCTTCATTTCATAATACATAGGACGCTTTACCTTACCCAATATCTGCACCAGGGTCTGATAAGGATTGACAAGAATCACATCACCGTCCTGAAGACGGATATCATCCTTCAGCCGACCTTCCATGATAAAATCGTAGATGTCCAAATCTGCAACCGTCTTTCCGTCGCGTATAACTTTTTATGCTTCGAAGACTACCGATTTTATTTCCGCCGGCCCAATACAAGGCATGGAAAACTGATGCGAATGAAGAGAGGGTGGGTACCCAGTACGACAACTTCACCCATAACATTCACCTGAATGGAACGGTTTCGCCTAACGTCAAATTTATTTGCGTATTGGGAGTTTCTCCCGCAACACCGGCATATATCTTGGCAAATTCGCGTTTCAAATAATCATTGGCTTCCTCTACGGTCTTTCCACTCAGATAAACCGGTCCTAACTTTTCGATTTGCACAGTACCCTCAGGCGAGATTTTTCGCGAATCGTAGTCTGGGAAGCTCCCCAAACATCAATAATAACTTCATCGCCCGCCCCCAAACGATAATTGTCGGGTGTTGCCACATTTATATTGGGTTCAAAAGTCAGATATTCGTTATCGAAAATATTATGTCCGAAAATCTGTTGTGTAAAAGCGTCTTCCGCGCTTTTAGGACCATTATAACCATAACCCGGCTGTCCATTGTTATTCACCCCCGTTCCATATCCGTTGCGTTGCTGGGCCGATTTCGCCCGCAGCCCTTTAATACTTTGCTTTTTGGGAACCGAGATTATCAAGCCGGATTCATCCTGAGAGATATTCTTGTTTTTGTTCTCGTAAGTTTTTCTGCGTACGTAAACGGAGTTCGCTTCTCCCATGAAATTGGCATTTTCCTCAGAGCTTCCGTCCGATTTGCCTGAATATTTAGACTGTATTCTCTGGATTTGTTCTTTGTGACTCCTTTCTTCATCAATTCAATTTATCTACTTCATCATACCACCTTGCCAGCCTTGTCAAAGCAATATCCTTAAACTTACACTGATGATAGATTAAGCCTAACCGCATGATATTCCTTGAAAAAATTTCAGCCCGTATTCTTTGAGACTGAGTCCATAAGGATTCCTTCTTGTAAAGCAGATAAATACTTCTCGCTAACAACTGCTTTCTTGTATCTCCATTAGCGAAAACAGGTGCATGATACATCTTTCCACAGGCCTTTGCATAAGCAAGCTGAGTGGACTCTTCATCCAAAGCCTCCCAGCGAGCTTTTACACGCATCTCCTGCACAGCTTCATAAGCTAACTTCTGTACGTGAAAGCGATCGGTAACACGTTTGGCCGCAGGAAAGCAGATGCGTGCAATCTGCTCCATGTTAGGAGCCATATCTAAAGTTATCTCGCGCACTTGGTAACGGCGGCGACGGGAGAGCTTAAGCAGGACAGAAGTGACCGTATGAACGTCCGCCACGCGAGAGGGCTACCTCATCAATACAGATATAAGCACCGATATTCTTTTCGAATAGTAGCCAATCCTCTGCATGAACAAGTTGGTCCCAATGGAGATAACCACTTAGATGGTTACGGTATTGACGCTCCAATAAA
>VOFI01003368.1_pt1 | contig 13894 bp, 22 predicted proteins | sample 5384131 | NCBI WGS metagenome assembly VOFI01 (sample SAMN12384728, study PRJNA508395) | human gut metagenome | isolation source: healthy gut H | host: Homo sapiens
CTCAATTGTACTTCGTTCAGTTACGTATTGCTGATGCACATTGCAGCATCGGTGAGATCATGGAAGCAGGACTGAATACGAATCGCTTGGAATGGGTACGTATTCGTAATCCTGATCTTATCTCGAATTTGATCTCCCTGTTCAAATACATTCCTGCACTTGAAGAAATTCAAGAACAAAGGAAAGGCAGAAGCACAGGAAGCAGCTCTGGCTCGGCAGCAGTTGCAGCACCCTGTGGTAGAAGAAGCATCGAATGATGATGAACTGGCAACAGTTATTTCCGCAGCGATCGCTGCTTATGAAGCAAGCCGGTGCGGAATATTCGTTGAAAGGTCGTCTTCCATCAATGGCCACAATTCCGGCGGATTATCCCCATCAGCTCCGCGCTCACCGCTCTGTCGTCATAGCCCTCCTGAGCCGTAAAACTCCAGATTAATCTTTACCACCGGATTACTGCTCATCTGCGTTGTACAGCCTGTCCACAAGAACGGGCCAGCTTGGAAAATCATGGCTCTCCGACCATTTAATGAGGACTCTTACCGCCGAAGCGCTCCGCCGGCCTCACTCTCTGAAGCCGCCTCCGTCACAACCTCTGTCTCCTTTTTCTCCACAGCCGTAGTCGTCTCTTTTCAGCCCCGTGGCAGGCGCTGATCCGGTCGATCCACATCCGGTGGGGCAGAAAATACCATTGCTGCTGTCATTACGAGTGCCAGTGTCTTTTTCTTCATTTCCCTTCTCCTCCTGTAATCAACATTTTTAATATGGTTCATGAATAGTTTCAACCTCATCTGTAGCCTTTTAAAACAAAAAACCGCGGTTTATAGTGCACTCTGTTTATTTTTTATTGATTTGCAAACTTATTTTTGTTAATATTATAATATAATAAAAGATTCATCAAAAACAATATGTTTTGTTGTATTTTTATATAAAAAAATGTTGTCTTTCAGGAGGGACATGCAGAGAAATATGATAGAAATCTTTGAAAGAATATTTCCGGGGAATCTTCATCCCTTTCTTTGGTTTTGCCGGCCGGGAACAATGTCTGGGCAGCCACTCCTTTTGGGTCCCGCCAAGAGGGCCCATTATCTGATTCTACATTTCATTATAAAAGGGGCAAGGTGTCTTCTTTGCTGATGAGAAATACGTATTAAAACAGAGGGTACATGCTTTTCCAATCCGGCGGAGTAGGCTGTCATTTTACTATGGCGTGACGAGGAGGATCCCTGGGAATATGCGTGGGTCGCACTTTGTTGGAAGCAGGACGCGGCGCAGAATTACGGAAAGCTGCGGTTTTAGCCTACCTGTAGTCCCGTGGCGACCTATCCCGATTCCCCGGAAACTGATTTGAATCCATTGACGACATCATCCGCCACACATGCAGTCCGGTGATAGAAAACGATTACTACGCTACTCCCGGCGTAGCAACATTATATCACATCTCTCCAGACCGGTCATCAACACCATTGACAGAATGCCTATAAGAATGAGATTGTCCGTCCGCACGGTAGGCGTGATCCAGGAGCAACTATTTTGAGAAGCTCACTATCCAGTGGCTGGCTGACCAGGTCGGGTTGACCGGACTTATCTTTTACCGCCTGTTTAAGAAAGAAGTGGGTATATGCCCCAAAGAATACTTAACCCAGTACAGAATCCGTATGGCCACGGTCATGCTGTCCATTCGACAAACCAGTCCATAAAGGAGATCAGCTACGCCTGCGGTTTTACCGACACCTCCTTTTCTCCATCTGCTTCAAAAATACTTAGGCTTCACGCCCCAGCAGTTCGGAAGATCCGACGGAATTCAGCAGCTTTCTTTCCAGATGATTGAGGATGGACAAAGCAGGGGAAGACAGCGGGACCGGTTGAACTGTAATCAGGACAACAAAAAGGAGCCTGGCAGGTTCATCACCTGCTCCGGGCTCCTTCTCCGGCAGCATTCCGCTCCCACAGAAATCTTCTTCGATACTTAAGTTCCGCATAATCCGTAATTTTCTTTTAGATAAACGCAGTCCGACAAACCTCCGCGACACCCACAACAGGCGGTCCCTGTACCAACTTCATATACGAAGTTCCTCGAGAACCGGTCCGCCGTCTTGCGCATCAGAACGCTTCTTCTCTTCCAGTCCGCCGGTTTCCTTCGATCCAGCGGTTAATCCGCTCGTTATCCTCAGCCAGTTCCCGCCCCGTTTCCAAAGCAGTCTTGTAATCTCCAGCAAAAACTCCTGCTCCCGCTCGGACTCGTAGAGCGTACCCGTAACTGACGGCAATCTCATAAAGGCTCTTCAGAATCACGCCTGTAAACAGGGGATATCCGGTATCCCCGATTCCGAAGACCCCTGTGCCGATTCCCTCCACTCCGGAAATCAGCAGATTCTTCGTCTTAGAGCACCCCCGCCTGCTTCGAAAATGCCTTCAAATTCTTCCTGTTTTCCCTTCAGACCGGCGGCATAAGCGTTCAGTTTCTGCCTGTACTCCCCGTCTTCCTTCCGGTACGTCTTATTGATCACCGTTCCGCCTTTTTCGAAAACCAGCTGAAACGCCTTGTAAAACGCGGCATCCAGCGTTCCCTTTAACTTCTCCGGGACTACCCGGTCCAGCTTCTGATTGATGATCGACGGCCCCTTTTCCTTCTGCCGTTCCACGAAACGCGCCTCGCTCTTCTTAAGCGCGGCCCATTCCTTTTCCAGCGCCGTACTCTTTTTCCCCAGACGCTTTCCCGGAAACTCCATGTTTAATACACCTCACTTCCAAACGGCATCAGAGCCAGCTTCGCCAGTTTGAACTGCTGAAAGCCCAAAAAGGAATTCAATCACCGTGATGCAGCACCACTCCGATCAGGGCCGACTCGATCGCTAAGGGCAGCCCCGACACAATGAGCCAGATTAAATTTAAGAGAAAGGATCCCGCGCCGCCGCCATACCGGACCTCTTTTTCCAAACGGAAAGAAGCTGAGCGCGGCAAATTTAAAGCACTGCATCCCCCCACCGGAATGCCGATAATCGTAATACACCAGAGGCAGCCCGTAAGCGTCCAGCTCAGGCCGCTGATGAAACCGCCGAATATAAACCAAAGTAAATTACCAAGACAACCCATATTATCCCTCATTTCTATTTATTCCACTACACTGTACCATCCGCCGCACGCTGTGCAATCCCTGGACAACAGCTTTTTAGAAAAAAATAAGGGTTCGCTAAAATTCTCTTCGCTTTCGTAACAGTTCCGCCTTCGCTTTCGGCAGCAGCCAATCGGCCTGGCGCTTTCGTATCCCGGACTTTCTGTGACTTTGCAGGGAATTAGCAATTCTTAACGCGCAGAATTTTTCGTTCAGGGTAAATCCCCACCTGTCTGAGCGCAGCGAGTTTGGGGATTTTCACTGGTTTGCCGGACCAGACGGCGTTCCGGACCAGAAGCTCATGCCAGACAGCGGCCGTTTCCTCATACCGGCGGAGAGCTCCGCATATTCGGTTCCTTGTCCCACCTCTTTCCAGACCAGAAGTCTTCCGACACCATCCACTTTCCTGTTTCATTGCTTCCTTCGCCGCGTACAGTTCTCCTGCCTGCGCACCGGCCGGAATCATTTTTTCGGATACCAGACGAAGCCGCCAGTCGATATACGCATCCTCCGCGGATATTTCCCTAAGTCTGTGACGCTCCGCCTTCGGAACCGCCCTCATACCGGCGATCAATGCCTGTTCCTCTGCCTTCATCTGGGCCGCCAGACCGCCTTCTCCCTCCGATTTTCGCTTTCTTTCCAGGTAATGCGCATAGCCAAACGGGTAATACATCACCGACTGATTTTCAAAAATCAGGAGTGAATCGGCCACCTCGCTCAAAAAAAAAGTACCGGTCATGGGGAGACGAACAACAGCGTTCCGGTATAGGCGCGGAACGCGGATTCCAGTGTTTCCTTCGCCTGAATATCCATGTGGTTCGTCGGTTCGTCCAGAACGAGGAAATTAGGTCTGCTCTGCAAAAGCTCTGCAAGCACCAGCCTGGCCTTCTCCCTCCCCGAGAGAAGATACAGATCTGTGCCACGCGCCCTCAAACAGATAGGCCCCCAGGATGGTGCGCGCCTCCTTTTCCCGTCAGAGCGGGAAATAAGTCGTGAAAATGATCTGCCACTGTTTTTTCAGACGTCACCTGGGCCGAAAGCTGGTCAAAATATCCCATGGTAATATTGACTCCGACAGACATTTCTCCGTTCAGCGGCGGCAGGAAACCTGCAACCGTCTTTTTAAAAGGTCGTCTTTCCGGAGCCGTTTGGCCCCAGGATGCCGATCTTCTGTCCCCGCCGGATTCTCAAGGTGATCTCCAGCAGGGCTCGGTCATAACCGATCTTTAAATGTTCCGATTCAAAGACCCATTTGCTGCCGATTATGAGCGGCGTCAGTTCCCCGGTAAAGATATGGATATCGTCTTCCTCCGGCTTCTCCACCCGGTTCATCCGTTCCATGGCCTTCTTCTTCGCTCTGGCAAAAACGCCTTGGTCGGTTTGTGTTTTAAACCGTTCCACCACGGAATTCAGCCGCTCCCAGTTCCTCCTGCTGGCTCTCATCACGCCTTTTTCTGCAAGCTGCTGCTTTCGTTTCTGCTCCTGTATGCGGAGTAATTCCCCACATAGCGGGTAAAGCTTCCCTCCCGCCACTTCATAGACTACATCAGCCGTCCGGTCTAAAAAAAGCGGTCATGGGACCATTACCACCGCCTTGTCATACTGCCTCAAATACTCCTCCAGCCACTGTACCGTTTCTAAATCCAAATGATTCGTCGGCTCATCGAGCAGCAGAATATCCGGTTTTTCCAGCAAAGAAGCCGGATCAGTGCGATCTTCGTCTGCTCTCCTCCTGAAAAGGAAGACACCTTCTTTTTTTATCTTCCTTAGAAAACCCAAAACCGGTAAACAGGATATCATACTCCTCGCTCATAGTCGAACGTTCCCGGTCCCATTCCGAAATGCGGAGCTGCTTAGGCCCTGTTCCATTTTTACCCGCGACCTCTTCCAGGGCAGCCCTTAAGGAGTTCCTCCTCCACCGTGCATGACGTATCACCGAAAGGCTGCTGCCTCATCATACCCACGGGTCTTCTGGAAAGCCATGATTCCCTGGCCCATTCCGTTTATCGTCCCGGTCCAGAGAAATCTCGCCCGCTAAGAGTCTTAAAAGAGTCGTCTTTCCTGCCCCGTTCTTCCCGGCAACTGCAATCTTTTCCGTTCCCTTTATTTTCAAAATCAATATGGGACAGTATCGGCACTCCGCCGGCGCTCACCGTCCCATCCATTATCTGGTATAACATAACAATCCCTTTTTTCTGTTTTATTTTATTTCTGCCTCTTAATCTTATCACACCATTTCCGCCGGCGCTATCCCTATTTTACACCGATGACGCGGGATTTTATACCGATACCTCCGTAACGATGCTGTCCAAAAGTTTTTTGTTTCTTAGGAAGAACTTTCCTGTAATAAAAAAAAACCCGTGGAAGAATCAATGATTCCGCCTGAGTTCCTTTTCCAGCCAGCTTCTTTTTTTTCAGCCCATTTCTTTACAGCCTGTTACCTTTCACTAACTTCTCCGGCTTTCAATGGCAGCCGTGACTTCCATGGTTCCCATGGCTTCTGTGGTGTCCTCGCTGGCTTCCGCTACCCGGTCCGCAGTTCTCACCGTGATACGAGCAGGTTCCATCCTGGCACGTTCCACGATAGATCACTCCATCATGCTCATGGCAGGCCTCTGTCTCACAGCCTTCCACAGCACACGACTCATACCGGTCGCAGACACGTGTCGATGCCAGCGCCGGAAACGCCATACTCAATACAACAGCAGATGCAAGAATGCCGGTTACTATTTTTCTTCATAAATTCATTTCCTCATTTCATTTTTTATTCTCGTTTAAAGAATACGACGGCTCTCTTCCAAAATGTAGGGTCTGAAAAAAATTTTTTATTGATTTACATAACCTGGAAAAAGCTGTACAATGGCATGGAACAGGTGGAACCGTGAACGACATTGAAAACCGCATAAAAAAAAGCTCAGTCCGATTCCGCAGAGCTTGGCAGCTTTTAAGCGACTATCTGCCTCTCTTAAAAAGCAGGCCGGCGCGCCGCATCTCCGCTTCTGGATTATGAAGACCGGCTCAGTCTCGCATATCATTGACTTTTGTCAGCTGCGTCCGCCAGTACACGGAGAACAGGGCAGCTTTTCTCATTTTTCTCGGTCTGCTTTCAACCGATCAATGATGAGATTCGCAGGCAGAACCGGTATTTGAAGAGTATTGGCCGCCTGGTTCCGATGCGGCCGAGCTGGAAAACCGCGGCAGGGAAAGCCTCCTTAGAGGCCTACGACAGGGAACAGGAACGTCTCCCTCTGCGAAGAGATTGACCGCCTTTCTGAGGCGATCGGCGTATACGGCGTCGTCTGGAAAGATCTGCCCCGTATTTGCCCCAGCAAAAAGCCACATGCCGCCAGTTAGCGGCCGTACTTTTGAATCCGGAATTTCACACCATGTTTTTTGAACAAAAAAAGCTCCCGCAGGCAACAGCTTGCCTCTGGCTCTCTTATTTCTCGAAAACCATAGAAAGCACAGGAAATACATTGTAACTCTGATCATCCTCTTATCCGAGATTATCCCGGAATCAGAGCATTTCTTCCAATACAGGGAGGTGATACCGATTGAAGACGGGAATTATCATTGAAATAACAGGAAAAAAGCTGTCATAATGAAAAATGGCGGAGATTTCGTCTCACTCCCGGCAAAAAAGAGGGCTGGAAAAAGGGGATATCGTCCCTGTAAAGACGAAACCGCGATCCCGCCGTTTTCTCACAGCCGCCGCTGCCATCGCCGCCTGCCTGGCTGCTTCGTAGTAACCGGAGGCGGTTACCACTATTATTATGCACAGGCGGCTTTAATCAGTGTGGATGTCAATCCTTCCATTGAACTGACCGTCAACCGCCTGGATCGTAACCTCTTCCTCGGCGCTCAACGAAGATGGAGAAGCTCTGCTCTCGGGCATCCGGCTGACCGGCATGGAGTGCGGGGAAGCGGTAAAAATTGCTGCAATCCGAAAGCGGAGAACCGTATCTGTCCGGAAATAAGAACGTGGTAGTCACCGTCTACTCAGCCAATGAGGCCAGACAGTCCCGGCTCCTGGAGGAAATCCGAGAGACGGCGGATACTACCGTAACCACGCTGCACCCAGACGGAAATACGGAATACCGGGCTGTGACCTCCGGAGGTGGAAGCCGCCATTCCTGGGAGTGACTGCAGGCAAATATATTTACCTGCAGAAGCTGGAGGAGGCGGCACCTGAAACTGATATTACCCAGTACAGCCATTGCTCTATCGATGAAATCAAGAACACATTTCCAACTGTGAAAGCCGGCACCAAACGGATTACGAGGGATCCGGGAAGGCGGGATCCCAGATCGAAATATTCCGGGTCCGAACACACAGATTCGAGGCATTCGGAATCAGACACTCGGATTCGGAACACGCAGATTCGGAACGCTCGGATTTGGAGCACTCGGATTTGGAACACTCGGATTCGGAACACTTGGATTCAGAACACGCAGATTCGGAACACTCAGGTTCGAAGCATTCGAGTTCGAGGCATTCGGAGTTCGGAACAATCAAATTCGGAATAATCAAATTCGGAATAATCAAATTCGGAACAATCAGATTCGGAACAATCAGATTCGGAACAACTCCAGGATAGGGCACTCTGATTCGAAACACTCTATTTAGAAACACTCTGGGGTGGGACACTCTAATTAGGAACACTCTGGGGTGGGACACTCTAATTAGGAACACTCTGGGGCGGGACACTCTAATTAGGAACTCCCGGGGCAGAACACTCTAATTAGGAATACTCCGTGACGAGGTACTCTGTTCAGGGGAACACTCTGAATGCTCATTACTCTAATTAGGAACACTCCGAATTCCTTCCTGACTCATAAGTTCCCGGCTCACACACCTCCGATCCTGCCCCAAAAGAATCCTTGCCAAATACAGCCAGAACTGCCATATCACAACAGAAATTAGGGGTACCAAACATGTTGGGCTTATATATTTATCCGCCGCCCAAAGGAACCGAATACACAGCGGCCGATCTCGAACAGCCGGATAAAGTTATCGAGTTATTCGGCTACTGCGGTATTTTAAAGGCCTGATCACCAAAGAAGGCTGGGATTTTCTAATTCAATTATATGGGTATGAAAAGCTTTTCGAGATGGATAAGGCCGGAATGTGGTTTGATGCTGAAACGATCGGAAGAGTATATGGAAAATGTTCAGTATGAAAGAGCGATCTCACCCCGATTCCTAATGCGGCACATTCCCTGAATGGAGACGAAAAATATGTATTACCAAAACTGGTCTGAGTTAAAAAATTTAATCCTGTCAAAGACGGAAAATAGGATCAGGAACTCTTGTATGAATATCTGGTATCCAGTTGTTATAAAAATTTTGAGCAGCCGCAATGACTTTTCAGTTCCTACCAAAATGATGAGGCCTTGGCGGAATTACTCTTTGACTTCCTGTTGAATGAGGGGAGTATGATGGTTCCGAATCACAAATAGGAGCGGCATTTACCTCTCTAAATTTGATAAAGCAATCCTAAAAAAGAAAAAAGATTTGCTATTGCAGGCCCAGCAGAATCCCGTTAATTGGAAACGCCCATTTAAAGATAACAGTTATCTGGAATGGCTTTAAGTTTTATGCTTTAAGTTTCAACCTTTATGCTTCCCCATATTCCAGTCTTCCCCTCAAAAAACAATCAAAAAATCAAACCATAAGGAGAAAACAATATGCAAACTATCATCATAGTATTAAACCCCGGTAAACTTACAAATCCCGATCTGGACTTACGCTATCTCATACCAGACCGCGTCAGCGAGATCACAGAAGGCGCCGTACGTGATAACGGTTACGATTATATTGACTGCGAAGGCGCCGGCCGCTGCTGGGAATATGGCTCGAGACAGAGAACGCCGCCCAGAGCTGGCCTGTCATCGACAAGCTGTTCCGAAGAGAAATTTTTAGACAACGACTTATCCTGTCAGCAGAACTATATATTTCAGAAAATGAAACAGAAGACCTGGAAAACTGTACGCAGGTTTTCCCCCGCATAAAACCAGTTTTTCCTCACAACAATACCCACATAAAAAGTCGAAAACTGCCGAAATATTTCTCAGCAGTTTTCGACTTTTTACAGGGAATCATGCGTGCGCGCTCTCGCTCTTCTGTCCCGAACCGACTGAATCACCGGCACCAGGAACATGGCGATAATACCGCCGGCAAATCCATTGTTATAAAAGATTCATTCCTCCGTAGACAATGCCTACATTCATCGCCACCGATGCGTGGAGGAATCCTGCCAGCACACCCGCTACCACGCCGAACTCACCGGCGATCGGCGCCAGAGTCGTGGAGAGTAAAAGGGCCAGCATGGCGCTGGGATCGGAGATATTCCACGTCTTCACAAAACTTCCCAGAATCCTCCTGCCATAACCGGAAGTATGTTCCTCAGATGCTTTCCCGTCGCGCTGAACCCGACGATTGTGAAGATTCCGCCGATGGTGGGACCGTTTAAATCTCCCCAACCAGCAGCACAATCAGCGTGGAAGCGTTGATTGACCATGTTAAACAGAGTCGGCGCAAATCCCTCCTTTTCACGTAATCGGTACCGCTTAACCCGTACGTCTTCCATATTTCCATATACCGCTTCCAGACCGACTCCGCGATGAGGCAGGAAAACAGGATCATACCGCCAAACAGCCCGAGAAGCGCAGTCTGGCAAAACGTCATTTCCGTGGACCCAGATCAGACGAGCCTCCGTCTGAAGCCCAAAGGATCTCATCAGAGACGATAACCGTCGCTATAATTCCAGATGCAAAGCCCACATTATAAAGGGTGAGTAGCCCTTATGGGAGTAATGAGTATGTGTGGAAAGCGGCGGCAGTACGAACCCGATGATCATACCCACAAGTATACTGAGCGGCAGCCTTACGGCCAGCGGCAGATGTCCCACCGTCATAAGTTGGGTGATAATCGGTGACAGGCTGGTTCCATAGAAACCAACATAGATGTACCGCGTAACTGAGGTCTTATGATAAAAAGGCATAAGACAGACGCCCATCATGATCGACCAGATATTTAAAAATATTCTTTCCGAACAGAAAAAACCAAACATTAGAAAGCAGGAGGTAATCAGTGTGGCCGCTCATCTCCATCCCCAGATAATAGACAATGGCAATGGAAATCAAAGCCATCACACCGGCGTTGACAAACGCGGCCCCAATTCCTCCGATCGCAATATAATCCGTAATCAGGAAATCCGGTTCCCTGATAATGGTAACAATTCCCTTTAATACTTCATTTAACGGCTGGAGAAACAGCCCCGCAGCCATAAATAAACCGGCACCAGGGCAAGAATCAGAAACTTCGTCCGTCTTGACAAAGGTCCGTGATTTCTGAACTTGTGTAATAATTGTCCTGTCATGTCGTTTTTCCTTCCCATATTACGTAATATCGGTACCGGATTATTTTATCATACTATTTTATTGGTGAAAAAGCGTTATTTCTTTCAATCCACGCCCGCCGCTGTCGTTATATTACAGGTATCCTTTAATGTCTCTGTTCTCTGACTATTTTCGTAAGCTGTATCACCACAGTCGGTATTACCGCCAGCAGATAGACCAGTCCGATCTGGCTTCCGGTCAGAGGCGCGACAGAAAACAGTCTTTCAGGAACGGTACAAACATCACCAGGCTCAGGAGTGCGACACCCGCCAGAAATGCACCCAGACTGTACCAGTTTCCCAGAAAATCCAATTCGGAAGATCGAATGGCTGCTTCGGCAGTTAAATCCATGGAACAGACGCGCCAGTGTCAGCGTACAGAACGCCATGGTGCTTCCGACCGCGGCGCCGCCCTGGTTCAGTCCCAGATGGAAGGCTGTCATGGTACAGACAGCGATCAGGCCGCCCCTGCAGGATCAGCTTCATCATGAATTCCTTTGTCAATATTCCCTCTTTCGGAGTTTCTCGGTTTCTGAGACAGCAACTCCTTTTCCGCCGGCTCCATACCGATTGCGATGGCCGGAAGCGAGTCTGTCAGAAGGTTGATAAACAGCAGATGAACTGGTGCAACGGAACGGAAGCGCCATGATGGATAGTGTACAGTACCGACAGGATCCCCGCCATATTTCCTGATAATAAAAACTGTATTGCATTTTTTGATGTTCCGGTATACGTTACGGCCGTTGGCCACAGCCTTGATGATGGTTGCGAAATTATCGTCCGCCAGAATCATGGAAGCCGCATCCTTGGACACCTCGGTTTCCCCGTAATTCCATGGCCACCGATGTCTGCTTTCTTAAGGGCCGGCGCGTCATTGACACCGTCTCCCGTCATGGATACGATATTGCCTCGTCTCTGCCATGCATCGACAATCCGGATCTTATTTTCCGGAGACACCCTGGCGTAAACGGATATCTTCGTAATCTTCCCATCCAGCTCCTGATCGCTCATGGCGTCCAGTTCCGTTCCTGTAACCGCCAGATCGCCTTCTTCAAAGATACCGATCTGCTTTCGCAATGGCCGTCGCCGTGATCTTATGGTCACCAGTGATCATAACCGGGCGAATTCCGGCCCGTTTGGCGTCGGACACGGCCTCTTTTGATTCCTCCTCGGCGGGTCCATGGCTACCAGTCCGAGGAAATGTAAAGCCGTTCTCCGTTTTTTAAAGGAGAGAACGTGGTCGTCTTCCACCTCTTTATAGGCAAATGCAAGCACACGCAGACCATTCTGGGAGAATTCCATATTCTGGCGGTTGATCTTCCCGGTCTGCCTCCGTAAAGTCCCGGATTCCTTCTGCGGTGCGGATATGGGTTGTCCGGTCTAACAGGACATCGACAGCGCCCTTCGTCAAAATAGTAGGCACACCGTGCAGTTCATATTTGGTACTCATCAGCTTTCGGTCTGAATCAAAGGGAATCTCTTCCAGACGGAGCATCATCGTCCGCAGGACATCGTCATTGACACTTACTTTTCTGGCCATTTCCAGAAGGGCGTACTCGGTGGGATCTCCGATTCCCTTACCGTCAACGAGGGTGGAATCATTGGTCAGAATCGAGTCGTATAAGATATAAACGGTGAAGCTGTTCGTGCAGATCCAATTCTTCCGACGGAACGTACCGTCCAATGTAAATCTCCTGACCGTCATCTTATTCTGGGTCAGGTTCCTGTCTTATCGGAACAGATAACAGAGACGCACCCCAGACTCTCTACCGCCTTCAGCCCTTAATGATAGCGTTTTCCTTTGCCATCTTCTGCGTTCCCATGGCCTGCACGAGGTTACGATGGAACTGAGTGCCTCCGGGAATCGCCGCCACGGCCAGCGCCACGGCAAACATCAGAGAGTCGAGAATCGGCATCTTCCGGTATAAGCTTAAGGCGAATACAATGGCACAGATGACCATGATCACCGCCGCCAGACGTCGGAGAACTGGTCCAGACTCACCTGAAGAGGTGTTCTTTTTCCTTTGTCGCGTTCATCAGACTGGCGATTTTACCGATCTCCGTATCCATTCCGGTTCCTGTCACCCACCATGGCCCTTCCGGCCAAGGTGACAAGGCTTCCGGAATATACCATATTGGTCCGGTCCGCCAGAGCATCTCGCCGTCGATCGTCCCTTCCTCCTTATCCACGTTGGTCGATTCTCCTGTCAGAGCTCTCATTGACCTGAAGCGAATAGCGTTGTTTAAGATTCTTCCATCGGCCACCACCATGTCTCCCGCTTCCAATAGGAGAATGTCGCCGGGGAACCACCCTTGGCAGACGGGACCCTCGATCTTCTGGCCGCCGCGGGATCACCTTTGCATTGGGTGATGAAAGGCTCTTTAAGCTCTCCAGGGACTTCTTCGCTTTTTCATGCTGTACGGTTCCTAAGATCGCATTCAAAATAATAACCGCCAACGATGACGATGGTGCCTCCACGTTTCGAAAAACATGGAAATGACGGCTGCCACAATCAGGATCACCACCAGAAGATCACAGAAACTGCTCTGCAAATACTGCAAGCACGCTCTTCTTCTTTTTCCTTCCATTAACACATTTTCGCCCTTTCAAGGAGAAGCGCTTCCGCCTGACTGGCGTAAGCCCTCTCCTTCGTCACATGCAGTTCCTTTAATATTTCCTGTTCGTCTTTCTGATACCAACTTCAAATTTTCTCCATTCTGCCGTTTCAAAAAAACGGCTCTGCATCAAACATAAGCAGAATCCACAAAACGTCGGGTTCATCAGCCTCGCGCGCTGAGCGAGGCCGCTTCAGCAGCCAAATTTCCTTAGCGCGGGAGAGGGCTTTTTGGCCAGGAGTACTTTTCTTTATTACTCCCCTGCCCCCTCACTCATGAGGGTTTAAGTTTTCCTTTGTCACTTTTTTGTTGTAAAATATTCTTATGTATAAAAGAACATTCTTCAAAAACTATTTTCAGTGACCACTTTGAGTACATCCAGTATGCTCTTTCGTCCTGGCAAAATGTTATGGATAACATCAAACGGGCGGATCCATTGCCACGATCCTTCTTATGGACAAGTTGTTCACGGTTGTCCCCATTGTGGTAAACTTAAATCTGTACCTTTTTCCTGCAAAAAGCCGTTTCTGTCCATCTTGTGGTGAACATGTATAATCAGAAACGGGCTTTTGTATGTCCTGCAAGCTCATTTCCTCGCAACCACAGACACTGTGTTCTTTACGATTCCAGAGGAACGCATATACTTTAAGGACCACTTCCTTTGAATTGCTTTTTTTCATGCCGTCCGAGATGTCGTCCTCCGTATGTTTTCTAAACTTAATAAAACTGAAAACTTTACTCCCGGGTTTATTTGTGTCCTTCACTCTT
>VOFI01001957.1_pt1 | contig 13893 bp, 20 predicted proteins | sample 5384131 | NCBI WGS metagenome assembly VOFI01 (sample SAMN12384728, study PRJNA508395) | human gut metagenome | isolation source: healthy gut H | host: Homo sapiens
AAGCAGTTAGCCAATCTGAACTAACTGCTTTGAAGAATATGACTACAACTCTGCCATTCTGGGATTTCAATGTTTCGTTTTCCAGAACACACTGCTAGCAGATTTTGTATTCCCCAATTGGTCTTCAGTCGTTCTTTTTTTTCATAGTGTTCAATTTCACCGCACCTTTTCCTGTAATCCGCTGTATACAATATGCGCATAAATGCCCCTGCTCTTCTAGTAGTCTTTCTCTTAACTCCGTTTTGTCCAGACCGTCAAAATTAGCGCCAGGTGTTCTGCGATAATAACGCAAGCTATCAGGTTCAACTCCTTTTTTAATTGAAATCATTTTCTGCCACCTTAACTAAATCTGTTCTAAATCATAGGAAATTCTCGCCTGAACAACATCAGCATCTTTCTCCCCAAGAATATCGGCCAATTGATCAAGGTAATTTTCTGCTTTTTCCATAATCCTCCTTCGTCAGGGCATCATAAAAAAGCTTTTAAACCTAGTATCTTTTGGGGTCAGATCTCCACTTGCATGATTTCTCTTAAAATAGCCTCAATGTCTCTTCCATATGTGGTATTATTTGGTGTATAAACTTTATAATTATCCAGCAGTAATATGTGTTCATCTTTGACATTCGCTAAAACACTCGGCGCATGTGTCGTGACGATGAATTGCACCTTTGGAAAAAAATATAATGTAAGTCATCCATGATTCGTTTCTGCCATTCTGGATGAAGGTGCATATCAACTTCATCAATATGAGCCAGGGTATCAAGTTCCACCGGAAGCTGCGGTTCAGCATCTATTCTGCTGCCAAGCTCAAACATTTTGCGATGTGCATCGTCTGCGTGTATGCCATTAGATGGTAGTCCATCAAAGCCTGCTATATAGCTCCCTAATGCAACCACCAATGCGTCAAGCAGGCTGGATTTTCCAGCGCCATTGATACCGACTAAACAAAAAAGCGGGCATCATAAAAAATGTCCGCTCCTCTAAATCGTTCTACTCATTCAAATCTTCTCATAATGCGACACATCGACAGCAAAGATGATGGCACCGCCCACTTCTACAGTCTCCGGATAGCCGGAAAAGCTGGCTTCGTTCATTCCATTGGGGAAGAAGATCGGCATATTGACCTCTACCGTCTGGCGTTCATGGCAGATGCCCTTGACAATATCGATGACTGCTTTCATCTGGTCTTCCTGCACACCAATCATCAAAGTCACATTTTTCTTTTTCAGAAAACCGCCGGAAGAAGCGATTTTTGTCGCTCTGAATCCCTCTTTATTTAATCCAGAAATCACCTGGTCCACATCCTCTTTGGATATAATGACAAATAGTAGTTTCATTCTCTAATGCCTCCTTACGTATGTATAAGGTTATTATACTACTTATCGCTGTAGAATGAAATCTGATTTTTCTGTTCAGAGCGAATATATCTCTCTTCTGCAGCAACTCCTCACATTGCTTGCGTCCTCCCATCTCTGACATCTTCGTAAATGACCGTGAGTATCGCGCCTTCATTTCTAAAAAAGAGGGACATGATGGCATAAAAACGCTGCCTCACACTTCATTTCGCCGTCATTTTTTTTTTTCAAATTTACTTGCACACCTCCCTTTGCAAACACTCAGTTTTTCTTATAAATATTTCCATATGATTTATTATATGGAATAAATCGTGTGCAACATGTTAAATAAAAAGGCAAATGGTTTGAAAAAGCAAACAGATTTTTCATTCGTGCGCAAGTATAAAGCCAAAATATAAAAATGAAGGCACATTGGTTTACAATAATCAAAAAAGTGCAAGAAAAGATCAGTAAAATGAAAATGAAGGCGCGAGGCTTTTCATGGGTTTGCCCTGATGTACTGCCATCGCTTTTTACGATGAAACGTGGGCATTCACAATATCCCACAATAAAAATTCTACTCTCCATCAACCTCCCGCAGTGCACCCATCACTTCAGACAAATCCTTTTCCTGCGGGATGCGGAATCTGACGCAGTTCTTTGAAAGTCCGCTGAACTCCAGACCGGAGATGGCCTTGATTCCGCGCTCCCGCCAGTGCCGCCGCCAGATCCATTTCAGAATCCCTGTGGCTCAGCAGCATGATGGGCACCTGCTCACCTGTAGCAGAAACAGTCAAATTCCGCAAGGTTCCGCTCGCAATCTGTCTTTCAATTCCTTTGCCTTCTCATTTACCTGCTGCAAAAAAATCCAAAGTCTCCCAGCGCCGCCAGCGCCATCAAACGGGAAAAAACGCATACGCTGTAAGCGCCAGTCACCTTTGACAGCGCCCTGGCCAGCTCGCCGCCGCTTGCTAGGCAGTAGCCAATCCGCATGCCCGCAAGACCGAAGCCTTTTTGAAAAGGTACGCAATACCACTACGTTATCAAAATCGTCCAGCAGGTTGATAGCAGAATTTTCCTTTGCCATGTAGTCCCCATAGGCTTCATCGACGACCACCCCGATGCCGAGACGCGCCGCCGCAGAGGCAATTCGCCTGATTTCTGCTAAGGGGATGACCTGCCCCGTCGGGTTATTGGGATTGTCGACGAATACCATCTTATGCCGACTGTCCAGTCTCTGCAAAAACATCGCAATCAAAGGCATAGTTATTCTCCGGCGCCAGCTGCACCGTCATAGACCGCGCCGCTCAATTTGATTTCGCTCTCCGCCGCATTGAAAGTGGGAATGTTGCCGAGAACCCGATTCCCTCTTTCCACAAAGAGGCGACAGGCAATGCGAATGCCATCCATGGAACCTTCCGTGATGAAAACACAATCTCGGCTGACGTCTGCACAGCCCTGCCAATACGCTGCAATCTTCTCCTTCAGTTCGGGCGTGTGCGGATAAGTCCTGACGCGCTCCAGGTCCAAATCTGTAATCGTCTCCATCCAGCGCGTTGGAACCTGCAAGATATTGATCCCCTCACCGCAGTCGATAGGCAGCTGTACCTCCGCCAGTGGATTTTCCGTAATGTAGGTCTGCTTGTTTTCTATTGCTACATAATCGTTCATCTTTTTACATGCATGGTTCTCTCCTTTTAAAAAAAACTTGGAAATGACGGAATCGAGCGATCAAGTCCGCCAAATCGAGATTTGGGGGCTTTTCGCATGGGACCTGCCAACGATTTACTAAAAAGTAAATCGGGCTTGGGCTTCAAGATTCCTATTTCCCTATGTCGCCCACAAGGGGCGACTCTTCGCAAGGTACGTTCTTTGATATTTCCTGCATAATCAAAAAAGAAAAGCTCTCCTGAGTCATTCCCCTAGAGAGCTTTTCATAAATTCTATCTTTTTCTATTTCTTTTAAGGTCGCCAGTCTGCGGCACGCTTCATGCACCGTATCCTCGTCAAAGGCGTAGCAGGCGCGGAACCAGCCCGGCTCGTTATATCCGAATAATTGTCCCGGGGAAACGTTAATCATCAGATCATTGTAGATTTTTTCCCACAGTACGTGTTCCACTTCGAATTCATCCTTTTCCATGTAGGCGGAGAAATCGGCCATAACGAAGATTCCTGCCTGTGCTTTTCATGGTCGGCACACCGATAGCTGCAAGACCATCAGCAAAGATGTGGTATGCCTTGGCCAGACGCTGTCTGGAAAGATCCATGATGCCGGAAAGTTCCGGTGACTTCAGCATCGCAGTCAGCAGGGATTGCGTATGAGAAGAAACACACGAATAATAGGTGATGGAGGCAAATCCTTGTATGATGCACTCATTGAAGGAGAAGCACATGCCTGTTCTGAATCCGGATAACAGGAAGTCCTTGGCAAAGCTGCTGGTCACATGGACTCTGTGACGGTAGGATGCTGGAACCAGTTTCATGGTGCTGATAAATTCAGCTTCGGATCAAAGACGGTCTGCGCGTAGATTTCGTCAGAAATCACATCGATATCGTGAGCCATGGCAAAGTCAATCACGTTCTGCACAGCTTCCTTCTTATATACCGTACCGATCGGGTTGTTAGGGGAAGAGAAGAGAACGGCTCTTACTTTTTTCCCTCTTTTGTAACCTTCTCATAAGCCTCTTCAAAGGCGTTGCGGTCCAGTTTTTCGTCGCACCACACGCCTACAGGAATGACGCCCGCACGCTCGTTGATGTCGTCAACAAAACTGGAATAGTACGGAGCAGGAATCAGGGAAAACATCTCCGGCTCCGCCAAAAGCATAGCCAGCGTCTCCAGCGCCACCGTGCAGCCCGCACAGGTAGCCACATTGTCCTTCGTCAGCGTGACGTCTGCATCCTCGCCAAAGATGATGTTCTGCCAGTGCTCTGCGATAGCTGTACGGAATTCGTCGCTGCCCCTCGAACTTGTTATAGTGGATGTTGTATCCTGTCAGATCCATCCGCTCCGCCGACTTTCTGAGAAAGATCACCGAGATCTCATTGTTGACCAGATGGCTTTCTGCCGTTCCCATGTTAATCAGACCATTTGGATTCTTCTCTTTATCGTACATATTGTAAAAGTTGTCAAAGTGCGCTTTCACAAGTGGCGGCAGGGTTCTGAACCCACTTTCTTCCCGCGTTCTGATAAGTATTCTAACATGTTGCACCTCTTCCTATCTTAATTGTGTTCCAGTCCTGCTTCTGTCTGGATGCCGGGACGTGTACCAAGACCCATGGTGGCGTCGATGTTTCCGCCGTGAAGAATCGTGGACTCGTCTCTGAGAAGGTAAGTGAGCAGATTTGCAATTTCCTCTGGCTGAATCAGTCTCTTCTTTGACTGCGCCTCGTCAAAGGCCTTTCTCTTCCGGTGACATGCCCTTCAGTGTGCTGGAGTAGAACATCGGTGTTTTCGATAGCGCCCGGGCTGATGCAGAATACGTCGATCGGCGTATGGGTGTTTTCAGCAGCAATCTGTTTTGCCAGATAAGCCACTGCACATTTGCTCATGCCGTCGCTCAAGTATTAAATTTCGGGAAGCATGCGATGCCGCCGCCGACAGAGGAGATGAAGACCAATTTTTGTCTTATCTGTCTTTGCCTCAATGACCGGCTGGATTTTCTTGTAAATCCATAGAGGTCCGAGAGCGTTTACCGTCATCATGGCGATATCATTTGCAGCCTTCAGCGGATCGCCCTGTTCGCATACTCCTTGACAGTGCCGGAACCCAGCGCTGCGTTGAAGATGACGCCATACCATTCATGTTCTGCAAGGAAATCACCCTTTTCAATTTCTTCTAAATTTCCCTGGTCCAGTTTGTGCGCAAATACTCTGCCCGGATTCTCCTGCATCAGCTCTTCTGCTTTCCCTGCAGACTTGCGGTAAGTGATATGTACCTCGTATCCCTGCTCTAATAATAGTTTTACAGTTTCCAGACCCACACCCTGGGTGCCGCCAGTTACTAATACTTTTTTTTTCATAATACCCTCCTGTTGTTAAAATGTTTTTGATGAGAACGTCGTTTTCGTCAAAGTCCTCATATTTTCTCTTTTTGATGTACTTTGTATAGATCATTCCGGCAAAGATGACAATGCCCGCATATCCCTGAAATCGGATAGATGATGCTAATCATCGTGGAGAAGGACAGCTGTCCGCCGAAAATGCTGACGATTGCTGTGACAACAGCCGTAATTCTGTACGCCATGCTTTGGAATTAGATGAAATCTTGTTGCAGACAGTGTACAGCATTGGAACTGCCGTCGTGTAGATTCCCAAAAAGCAGCAAAATGGAGAAAATGTTGCCGAATACCGGACTGATAGTGGCTGCTACGAACAGAGATGGAATCTCCAGGTTGTAGACGTCTTTGATGTTAGCCAAAAGTCCGAAGTTCAGAATCATGACTGCAATTAGGAATGCGCCGCCGCCAAAGAGTCCGCCCAGAAGGGAGTTCTTCTTGTTCGTCGCGGTGGATTTTCCGATGTCAGCCAGATACGGTACAACGCCCGTAACGGTGTAAGCTGCGTACATGAGTCCTGACAATGCCCAGAAGTTGAAGTTGGTGTTCACTGTTACTTCCGTCAGATTTTGGTCCGCCTGTGCGATACCCTCTGGATTGTTAACGATAGACAGTACGCCGATGACCATGGTTACGACCAGCAGAACCGGTGCAATATAGCCGACGATTTTGACCAGCTTGTCGAGCCCCAGCAGAACGGTGCCCAATGAAGCGATAATCATGATGGCGCGGCCGATGTTGCCGTCAACGCCGTAATACTCTTCAAAGGTGGAACCTGCTCCCGAAATCATCATCGAATAGACGAAGAACAGCATAATCGGTGTAAACCACTCCAATACAAATCCGAGATACTTTCCCAGGTAGAAGTTGAACATCTTCCCTGAGTTGTTTAATTTGAGATATCTTCCATCTTCAACAATGACGCTGACAAACCATGCATAAAGAATAAGTGCGATAATTCCTGCGCCCACGCTCTTCAGCAGACCAAAACCCGTGAAATACTGCATGCATTCCTGGCCTGATGCAAAGCTGGAGCCGATGACAAAGCCCATAAAGGCTCCGCCGATAGCAATCACTTGGCTAATACTTACTTTCTTGTCTTCCATGTCATATCCTCCTCTTTCTTAAATTTCTAAATTTTTCTAATTAAAGTATATATGCCGGACCCTTTCTTTTCAATTGAACCCCTTTGAATGCATTTGTTAAAATAAAAACAGACTTGAATTCAAGAAATTCAAGTCTGTAGAAAGCAGGTGCTCTATGGTGATCTTCGCACAAAATCACAGATATCTCAGCAGATCCTCTGCGGTCAATCGCGTGCAATAAGGCTGCCCCAGCATCCTTTCGAAGAACTGCTGGAATGCACTGCGCATTCGCGGGTCCATAGAGATGTGGAAATTATCGTTGGATCCCTTCTGCGAATTTTCTATATACAGCGAATAGGAGTCGATAAATATAGAAGGACAGTTCCGCAGTTCTTCGCTGAGCACGACGGTATCGCGAATCAGATAGATGGCAAAATCAGGGTTTGTTTTCATGACTTCGCTGAGATACGCCAGGTGGCTGCGAGTCTGCTCCTCACTCAATTGATGACTGACATTGCCCACGCTGACGTTTCCGTCTGAAAGGTATTTGTTAATCATGGAGGAATAGAGAACAAGATCAATTTCCGATTTACAAGTGCGTTTCATAAAAATATTTTTAAGCTTAATCAGGTAGCTGGCATAAGCTTCGTCCTCTGCTTCTTCGATGAATTGATCCATGATGTCTTCTGGAAACAGCATGGCAGGCGGCTCGTTAAAGAACAGCCACTGTCGTTTGTCAGAATAGGAGTCTAATTGTACATTGGTTCGTTTCAGGCTCTCTGGTTCGGCAGGATCGAGAAGTTTCTCTGACGTCTCGAGAATCTGCCTGCACCTCTCTGAGAACCGCTCGATAATCTTTTCTTCCATGGAAAAGACTGCCGCCAGCTCTCCTTGCATATTCCAAAGGACCTGCACGCAGAGCAGCTTGTCAATGACCAGAATATGAGGCTGTTCCGGTTTTTGGCAGACGATGGACATCTCTATGTAATCGAGATAGCCGATGATGTTCAAGATGTTGGCAGCATAAAAATGATAGTCTTCCGCCAGGTCTTCTGGAAAAAGAGCCAATTTCAGTTCCACCCGCTTTACACCGGCTTCGTGCAATTCCTGCATCAGACGTTTGAACTCACCGCTATATAGCCGGAAAAAGATCAAAGGTGGCCATGACTGAAATACTGCCGTCGGAATTTTCCAGAGCCTGCATGAAGGCATCACGAGTCAGGTCGATGAGCATCTTCGGGCTGTCTAAGAAAAGACATCTGGTTATTGCTGTGGGATTGAAAAAGTCAGATAGCTGCTGTCACTGTCATAGGCCTTTTTAATTCTTTAAAACTGCTCTGCCACCGACGCTCTCTGTCCGCAGTATCGCCTTTACCTGGATGGTCAGCAAAAAATCCGCCATCTGCCCCAGAATCCGCTCTGCATTTCTGACCGACGGCAGCTTGCTCCCGTTAATCCACTTGCTGATATAGGTCGTATCATAACTGAGCGCATCAGCCAATTCGCTTTCCTTGATTCCCGCCTTTTCCATTTGAGATCGCAGCGATTTTCCGAACAGATTATTCATGAAACACCTCATTTTAAAACAATAATTTCCGATATAACTGTACCACGTGCATTCCACTAAAAATAGTATCGCGGCACGTGATTCAATGGTTCCTACTACTCGGCGAAGCCGTAAGATTAATGGAACCATTATACCATGGCCATTCCACTTGAAATAGAATAGAGGGCCATGATTCAATGAACGCTTCCTTGCAGCAACGCTGTAAGATTGTGCGTTCATTATACCACGTGCATTCCACCAAAAATAGTATCGCAGCACGTGATTCAATGGTTCCTACTACTCGGCGAAGCCGTAAGATTGTGGAACCATTATACCATGGCCATTCCACTTGAAACAGAATAGAGGGGCCATGATTCAATGAACGCTTCCTTGCAGCAACGCTGTAAGATTGTGCGTTCATTATACCACGTGCATTCCACCAAAAAATAGAATCGCGGCACGTGATTCAATGGTTCCTACTACTCGGCGAAGCCGTAAGATTGTGGAACCATTATACCATAAATCGCTCTCTCTGACATAAAAAATCCGTCTTCACAAAATTAGCTTCCATTTACCTTTATGCTTATTTGCGGTTGTATGTCCGCATTGAAACGGCAAAACTCACAATACCTAAAGCTATGCACCAGGCGAGTGTCAGCCATAAACGATTCCCCAAAGGCAGATCAAGTGTCAAGGCCCTCAAACTATCAATCATCGGTGTCATTGGCTGTATCGCGGCAAACCAGCCGATACCGCTCGGCAGAGTGTCGACGGGGAGCAAATCCGGAACTCATAAAGGGCAGGATAAAGAGGGGGAACAGCAATCCAGTGGCTCCTTCTACCGTCTTTGAAATCGTGCCGCAAAGTACAGCAATTAGTGTAAATGTAATATTTATCAGCACAAGGAGCGCTATAAACAAAAGCCAATCTGCAAGCCCCGCATGTGGTCTGAAGCCAAGAATAGGAGCCGTTGCCACAATGATGGCGCTTGAAATGATCCCTCGTATCACTCCTGCACCTGTATGTCCAATCAGCACAGCAGATTTTGAAACTGACATACAGCGAAAACGGTCTATGATGCCCTTTGTCATGTCAGCCGTAACATTCATTGCCGAGTATTGAGACGCTTGAGCGATACTTTGCAGAATAATTCCCGGCACGATAAAATCAATGTAATCATAATCCCCTACATCGGATATGCTGCCAAATACCGTCCCAAATAAGAGAATTAAGCAAAAGGTATTAGCGTTGCCGTCAAAAGTGTTTCAGGATTTCGCAGAGAAATCGTTAAACAGCGTTTGAACATGACCCATGTATCAAGAAATATATTTTTTTAGATTTTTTCATGTTGTTTTCTCCTTTTTTTCATCAATGAGTGTTAAAAATACGTCTTCTAATGAGGGTAAGTTTTGTTCTATACTGTCGGCCGAAATTCCATTTTCGGTCAAGAGCTTTATCGCAGTATTGGCTTTTATCTCGCTGTCAAAATTAAGCCGCACGCCTCTCTCGGGCATTATTTTCTTCAGATATTTTGGCGTGCCCTCTGCAATGATTTTACCATCATGTAAAATAGCAATCGTATCCGCAAGATATTCTGCTTCTTCTAAATATTGTGTTGTGAGGAATACAGTTGTCCCTGTCTTTGCCAGATTCTTTACCAAATCCCACATGGCAATACGGTTTTGTGGGTCAAGCCCTGTTGTAGGTTCATCAAGAAAAAGTACATTGGGAGTTTCCCATAAGGCTCATAGCTATATCAAGCCTGCGCCGCATACCTCCCGAATAGGTAGACACTCTTCTATCCGCAGCATCTTCTAATCTTGAAAAAGACAGCCATTCGTTTACGGCGCTTTTGAGGTTTGGCAGACGTTTCAATTGTCCGATAAGCGTCAGATTTTCTCTGCCTGTCAAAACTTCATCTACCGCCACAAACTGCCCTGTCAGGCTGATACACTCACGCACATCATCACCATTTGCCGCGACGTCAAATCCATGGATAGCAGCGCTGCCGCCGTCAGATTTCAGTAATGTGGGAGAGAATTTTGATAACTGTCGTTTTTCCAGCACCATTTGAGCCGAGCAGGGAAAAAATGCTACCTTTATCTACAGTAAAACTGACATCTTTCAAAACATGGTTTTCCTTATAGGATTTTTGCAGCCCGGATACTTCAATTATTTTTTCTGACATAGTTATCCTCCTTTAATATACATACGTATGTATGTTAATGCTAAAAAAATTTTACTGCCTATTGAAAGGCAGTAGATTTAAAAAATTTATTTTTTATTGCCTATAGCTAAATCTGCTATCATAAGGCGACAAATCGTTTCATAGGCAGACAGAGCAAGAGGCTGAACCCCGTCTCATGCCGGGGCTGTTTCCATACGCGGCAGGAATCCCAATCCCACTCAAAACAATAAAATGGGCAATACATCTTATACCAATAAGGCGCACTGCGTAAAATGCTCATAATCCTATCCGCAGTAAAATTTGGTTGCAGAGATAGGTCAGATACGGTGATGGCTGTTTCTTTTGCCCGAAATCCCAGCCCTTAAACTTTTGATATGTAGCTTCGGATGTAAACAAACCATTCTCATCTTGTTTGGATTTTATAATCATAACCATTTGAGTAAAACGCTCGTCATCTTTAATACAATCCAAATGGCTTAAAACATCAACAACACCCACAATATCGTACCACATTGCAGGAGCTTTCAGTTTTCTAAAGTCAGTTCCCCATATAGAACATGTATGGGTGCTTGTCCAAGCTGTCCTCCCACAGAGAAAGCAAGTTCTGTGCAATTTTTGTGCAATCTCGCTTTCCTTGTACTTTTCTATATTGGAAAGTAGCTTTAGCATTATCAGTGTTGCATAAGGGCAACAATCGTACTTGCGCCCCGGACCTCTGAACTTTCCATGCTCCTTAGAAACGGTGCAAGGAAATCCGCCCTCTTTATAAAAACTTAAAAGGTACTCTACACCACGCTTGATATGTTTATCATAGTCAACGTTTGCCTTAAGCAATAAAAAGTAGCAACAATGGGGCATCACATAGGCACCAACCAAAGGTGTCCTCGCCAAGACCGCCGTAGTGTTTTGGAATATTTGTCGACGATTGATAAACACCATATTCATCAACGTGTTCTAAAATTTTATCCACGCCGGATTGTATCTCCGGAATGTCAATATCAAAGCCAAGCTCAAGTAAAACAATAATTTGTGCATAGGTAAATCGGGGTTTTTATGATTGGTCACAAGGCAATTATGAAAATCTGAAACGTCGGAAAGATATGTCTTGATTTTCGGGTCGGACAATGCTTGCTCTCTTAGCTCTTTCAAACTATCTTTGCTTTCGCCTAAAACATTCAGTTTTACAGCATATTGCAACCAAAGCTTCACCATTTTCAAGAATGAAATCTAAATAATTCATAGCTACCCTCCCAAACCTAATATAAACAATCTGTATTTCGCCTTATCCGCCTAAGACATACAAACATATAACTAGCGTCTTTCATTCTAATATTTGCATGTGGAAATGTCAAACGGCTCATTTCTTCTTACTACTGTTCATAACCCAGTTTGTTCACTTGGGCACCATTCGGGCACCATTGTAGCCCCTGCCATGTTGTATTGCACACAGCAAAAAATGCTGATTTCATGGGCCTTTCCGGCTGGAAAAAGACTTTTATCGTTGCCAAATATTTTCTATTTTTTATAAAACTCATGCCTACCGATTGTGAAATAAATCTCTTTCATTTCCTCATCCATTACGGAACACCAAGTGATGCAGAGAGTTGTTCAAAGAACAAAACTTTGTCGACATATTCCTCATAAGACACTTCAAATGCGTAGGGGTAAGCCACGAGGCAGTGAGCCACGCAATCGTCTGTGATGCCTGCTTGGGAAAAACCACATTCATGGAGCCGTCTTTGTTTCCCTCCTTCAATAGTTTCTCCATATATGGCGCCATGACATTTATTTGGAAAATCATCTCGTTTTGAAAACAACAGGGTTGTTTGCTAACTTCTCCATCTGTGCCCTCATGCTGTCGCTGATATTCATATGATCACGTAGACTGAGCTTCGCTGCAAATCGCAGTTTTTCGAGGGCATTCAGTCCCTCTTGTTTATCAACAAGCAGGTACGGGTTATCTTCTTCAAAAGATTTATACATAACACTACCGATCAATTCTTCTCGGGATTTGAAATAATGGTAAAATGCGCCCCGTGTTACACCAACTTCCTTTACAACATCTTCGACGTTCACATTTTCCAGTCCTTTTTCAGCAAAAAGGCGCATCGCTGCTTCCAATATATTCTGCTTTGTTTTTTTGATCGGGATCGTGTCTTGGCATATTAATCACCTCCTGTACATACGCATGTATGTTACTCTGATTATAGCCTTCCTCTATACTTTTGTCAATTAAAGTTTTTGTCAATAGACGCGTAAAGGATTCTGATATAAAGCCTGATATCCTTTTCTGTTTGCCGTATTCCCTTACCGACGTTTAGAAATAACCGTATCAATTAAGCCATATGCTTTTGCTTCCTCTGCTGTCATAAAATGATCCGCTCTGTATTACGCTCTATTTCTTCGATTGTCCTTCCAGTGTTTTTTGCAAGGAATTGATTTAATCGCTGCTTATTCTTTTGCATATGGTCCGACATGATCTTAATGTCGCTGGCAGAACCTTTGATGCTTCCGGATACGGCGGGCTGATGGATCATAATTTCAGCATTTGGCAGCGCAAATCGTTTACCCTTCGTACCAGCCGCCAACAAAAAAGCTCCGAAGCTTGCTGCAAGTCCAATACAGATTGTAGATACGTCACATTTAATATAATTCATTGTATCGAATATCGCAAAACCCGCCGTCACAGAGCCGCCCGGACTGTTAATGTAAAGTTTTATATCCTTTATCAGGATCTTGTCCCTCCAAAAAACAACAATTGCGCAGTTAGCAAACTGGCAGTTGCATCGTTCACATCCTCCCCCAAAAGATAATTCTATCAGATAGCAGTCTGGAATAGATGTCGTAACTTCTTTTCCCCTGCTTGTTTCTTCGATAATATACGGTACTGTACTCATGCAGCATTGACCTCACATTTCATAGTAGGATGATAACGCATAACCAGTTTACAGTTCAGCTCAGCTTTATTGAGTTTGGGAATATAGACTTTCTGATTTTATTCTGCGGGGCCACCATAATTGACGAAATGCATAAAAATGATTCCTGTGAGCTATAATTTGCCTCATATGCAATTTCTATGATGGGCTTTTGTATAAACAAGTTGGCTGCTACAGTGAGTCTGCGCCTTTGAATATATTGATAATAGTGCAGCCAACACACCCTCTAAAAACCTGTTCAGGTGAAATTTGAATACGCGGCCTCTTTAGCAATATCATCCAAGTTTAATTGGTTGTCTAAAATTGTCTTCTATATATTCAATTATTTTTTTCAATCAGTTTGTTTTCCCGATCGTCACACTCTCCGTTCACAATGTTGTATCATTATAACACGCTTTTTCAAGGCAGTCTTAATATAAATTGCTATTTTTCTATAGAAGAGCACCACCCTGGCAAAGCTACCCTATTTCATGGTAAAATGCGAGCCATAAGCATAATTCGCTGCTTTTTATATTATCACGATAAAACCCCTTTATTGTATTAAAACTATGCTGCAAACCAGCATAAAAGCAGCGAATTAATTGTTCCGCCCCTACAGAAGCAGGAAAAACGGACTATATAAACAAAAGCTGCGATACAGAGAAAAGTAAGCCCGTGTCGCAGGCAAATGCACGTCCTTTGTATCAGAAATGGAGTCGGCCAGATCTGCTAAATAGCTCTCATCGTTTTCAACGGCATTGTCCGATT
>VOFI01003176.1_pt1 | contig 13880 bp, 27 predicted proteins | sample 5384131 | NCBI WGS metagenome assembly VOFI01 (sample SAMN12384728, study PRJNA508395) | human gut metagenome | isolation source: healthy gut H | host: Homo sapiens
CAAACATGCCGTCGGCATGGAAGACAAAGAGACGGCATCGAATATCTGCTCCACATCGGCATTGATACGGTTAAAGCTGGATGGAAAGGGCTTTGAAGTATTCGTCAGGGACGGAGACACCGTAAAAAGGCGATTTGCTGATGCGGTTTGATCTGGAGTATATCAGGGAGAACGCCGCGTCCGGATCAATGTATTGTCGTATTCAACTTCGGACTGGAAGGCGGACAGGGAGGTGAGTCGGTAAAAGAAGCGGTTACGAGCGAGGAGACGAAGTAGCCTGGCTGAGACTGTAATAGAGGGTCAGAAAGAATCAGGGGAACAGGTAAAGCGGACATCCGCCACAGATGTCTGCTTTGCCTGTTTCTTCTTGCTAGATAAAGCATTCTATATGTATAATAACGGTAACCAGTACAACTGGTAAAAACGTCCGTGCAATCGATTACGTTATGAGCCAGGGACAACAAAGGTTCGGCAAAGCAAGATTCTGCCATATTCCCATTAACATCCATTCCATTTATGTGGATCAGTGGGATTGGGAAAAGATTATTACCAAAGAAGAACGCACTCTGGGAGACACGCTGAAGGATGTGGTGCGTATTGTTTATAAGGCTTAAAGAAAACGGAAAATTTATGGCCTATGAGTATGAATACATTGGCCATGTTCTGCCGGACCAGATCGTGTTTGTCACAGCCCAGGAGCTGGAGGATATGTTCCCTGACAACACTCCCAGGGAAGGGGGATATAAAGCTGCCAGAGCCAAATGGGCGCTTCTGCATCGAGCAGATCGGGTGATGTCTGGAATCCGGAGAACGCCATGACGGCCGTGCGCCGGACTATGATGACTGGTCGCTGAATGCGGATATCGTGGTCTATTATCCGGTACTGGATATCGCACTGGAGCTTTCCTCCATGGGTATCCGTGTGGATGAGGACTCCCTAAGGCGTCAGCTGGCAGACGGCTGGCGGTGATGGAGAGGGCAGAGCTGGCGTTCCAGAAGGCCCTGTTAAACGGAGAACTGCCATACACCATCGGCGGCGGCATCGGACAGTCCAGAATCTGTATGTTCTTCCTTCTGTAAAACTGATTCATGGGACTGCAAAGCTTCATAAAGATAATATTGTTGAGGTGGAGGGAGAAAAGGCTCCTCCCTCTGTGTCGGAAAGAATATTATATTGGCTACGGGAGCCGAGCCGGTAATCCCGGATATACCGGGGTGGATTTACCCCAGGTGCTGACCAGCAGGGATATCTTAAGCGCCGGTGGTGGCACTTCGACAGGCTGGTTATTATTGGAGGAGGAGTGATCGGCATTGAGTAGCCACGATTTTTCTGCGCTGGGTTCAGGGTTACCCTGCTGGAGAAAAAAGGGCGCCTTCTGGATACGATGGATCCGATGATATCGGACAATTGGAAGAATCGCTCCGATCAAAGGGATCGACGTAAATGCAACGTTTCCGTGATGGAGATCGGAGCCGGGGCGGTGACAGCGTTGCTGTCAGCTACCGCGAGGAAGGGCCGTGGAAGGAACTGGCCGCCGACCGGATTCTTCTCTCCGTGGGCCGCAGGCCGGATATGACGAAGGTTCTGGCGGAGGACTGCCGGGTGGAGTTAAAGCATGGCAGGCCGATAGTCAAAGGGGACTTACCGGACAACACAGGAGCATGTGTATGCCATCGGAGATACGGTCAAAGACGCGTCTCGCCCATGTGGCGGCGGCTTTACAGGCCACCTACGTGATTGAACATTTGACCGGGAAAGGCCACAGAATGCAGCTCACCGTCGTTCCCAACGGAATGTTTGTAGTGCTGCCGGTAGTGCCGACCTGCATCTACACCGATCCTGAGATTGCGGCGGTAGGATTTACCGAGGAAGATGCAAGACAATATAATATGAAGGTTAAATGCGGCCAGGCGTTCATGGGTATCAACGGCAAGGCCATTCTGGCGAGAAAGAAAATGGGCTTTATTCGGCTTATTTTTTGAAGCATATACGGATACCCTGGTTGGAGCGCAGATTATGTGTCCGCGTGCCACCGATATGATTGGCGAGATGGCTACGGCCATTGCCAACGGATTAACTGCATATCAGCTTTCCACGGCAATGAGAGCACATCCGACATACAGCGAGGCCATCTCGCTTGCCATAAAGGATGCATTAAAAAGCTATGGAGGATAATAAAGGAGGAACAAAGATGGAACAAGCAGTCGGTACAAGAATTGCGGCACTGAGGAAACGGATGGCGGAAAGAGGGATGGACGCCTATTTAATCCCTACGGCCGATTTCCACGGTTCTGAGTATGTGGATGGCTATTTTAAGGCGCGTCAGTTTATAACCGGATTCACCGGCTCTGCCAGAACAGCCGTTATTACAATGGAGGAAGCCGGTCTGTGGACAGACGGCCGCTACTTCGTGCAGGCGGCTAAGGAGCTTGCCACAAGTGAAGTAAAGCTGTTTAAAATGGGGGAAGAAGGCGTTCCCACTGTGGAGGAATATTTGGAGCAGACCATGACCATGGGAGGCGTTCTCGGTTTTGACGGCCGCGTGGTTGGCGGCCTGATGGGAGAGGAACTCAGGACAGACTTGCTGCAAAAGAAATCTGTATCGCGTGTTATGAAGATTTAATCGGAGAAATTTGGGAAGACAGACCGGAACTGAAAGAACCGGTGTGGATTCTGGAAGATAAATATGCCGGTAAGCCGGCATCGGAAAAAAATAGCGGATCTCCGAAGCACAATGGCTGAAAAGAATGCGGGTGTCCATATTCTGACCAGCCTCGACGATATTATCTGGCTTTTTAAACATACGCGGCAATGACGTTCCCTGTACTCCGGTCGTATTATCCTATCTGATTGTCACACGGGGGGAAATCCTCCTGTTTATCAATCAGGAGACATTAAATGAAGAGGTGAGAACCTATCTGGCCGGGCTGGGAGTGAAACTTTATGATTACAATGACATCTACCAGGTGGTGCCTTCCTTTAAAAATGAGACGGTGATGCTTGAAAAAGCGCATGTGAATTATGCGGTATGCCAGAGCCTTGATAACAGCGTCACGGTGGTTGATATGATGAATCCCACCTCCTCTGCGAAAGCCGTAAAGAATCCGGTTGAGATTGAGAATATGAGGAAGGTGCATATCAAAGACGGCGTTGCCATGGTGAAAATTTATGTACTGGCTGAAACAAAACGTAGGTAAGACAGAGATAGATGAGATTACAGCCGCCGCTTACCTGGATAAGCTGAGAAGTGAAGTGGAAGGCAATCTGGGCCTCAGCTTCGGTACGATTTCCGCCTATTCCGACAATGCGGCGATGTGCCATTATGCCGTATCGGAGGAGAGCAATAAGAAACTGATGCCGCGCGGACTGTATCTGGTCGATTCAGGCGGCCAGTATCTTGAAGGTACGACGGATATCACCAGAACCTTTGCCCTGGGAGAACTGACGGAAGAAGAGAAAGAATGCTTCACCCTGGTTGCATCCTGTATGCTGAGATTGTTGAATGTCAAATTCCCCTACGGCTGCCACGGTTATAATTTCGACTTTGCGGCCAGAGAACTGCTTTTTTGGAGAAGGGGGCTTGATTTTAACCATGGAACAGGCCACGGCGTCGGCTTCCTGGGCAGCGTCCATGAGCGTCCGAACAGAGTCCGCTGGCGCGTAGTGCCTGAACGTCAGGATAATGCGGTGTTTGAGGAGGGAATGATCACTTCCGACGAACCGGGATTGTATTTCGAGGGCAAATTCGGAATCAGGACGGAAAACCTGATGCTCTGTGTAAAGGCAGAAGAATGGAATATGCCCAGTTTATGAAATTTGAAAACCTGACCTGGGTTCCGATCGATCTCGATGCCATCGATGTAAAATACATGGAGCCGAGGGATCGGGAGCTGTTAAATGCTTACCATAAAGAAGTTTATAATAAGATCTCTCCATATCTGCCGGAGGAAGAGGCGAAATGGCTGGAGAAGGTGACGCGGGAAATCTGACGCTAACAATATCTGAGAACCGCAGGCATATCATAAGCGTTATTTTTATATGATATAGTAACCAACTGTAATGAGAGGTTACAAATTAATGCAGAGATATGGACGCAGTTACAAAAGCCTGCATGCCTGTGAAGCATCTGAAACAGAACAGGGATATCTGCAGGTCAATGTGGTAAACAGTGAGAATAATTTTTCCAATCCAGGGGCCGATGTTTTTGATCCGGTATCAGGGGAGGAGGCACCGGAGGAGGTAGTGCAAACCAACAATTCCGGCCAGACCGAATCCATTGCCGTGAAAGCGCCTCCGTTGCCCTGAGTCTGGATGAACAGAATACGATAAGACCGTATTCAGAGTATACGGTGACCGTGACGGCTCCCGGCTTTGAACCGGTGACGGTAAACGGAACGGAGATATTGGCCGGCGTTACGGCGATTCAGCCGATACGGATGATACCGGCTGCAGAAGAGCAGGGGGACGATGGAAGACATTGAAATCCCTGATCATACACTTTACGGAACGTATCCTCCGAAATTGCCGAGGAGGAGATTAAACCGACCAATGAAAGCGGCGAGATTGTTTTTTAAGCCGTGTGGTGGTTCCGCAGACAATCGTGGTACATGACGGAGTCCCCGACCGATGCAACGGCAAAAAATTTATTATGTCCCATACAGGGATTATATCAAGAATGTGGCGTCCAGTGAAATTTATGCGACATGGCCCAGGCCACAATCGTAGCCAATGTTCTGGCGATTATGTCATTTACCCTCAACAGGGTTTACACGGAATGGTACAGGAACCAGGGATACGACTTTACGATTACTTCGTCCACTGCTTTTGATCATAAGTGGATTTACGGAAGAGATATCTTTGACACGATCTCCGTGGTGGTCGATGATATTTTCGACAGCTATCTGTCAAGACCGGGAGTAAGGCAGCCGATCCTGACTCAGTACTGTGACGGAAGACAGGTAACCTGTCCGGGATGGATGACTCAGTGGGGGTCCTGCAATTTAGGAGAACAGGGGCTACAGCCGATAGAGATCCTCAGACATTTTTATGGCAGCAACATGTACATTAACACCGCAGAGATGATTTCCGGAATACCGGCATCATTTCCGGGAACGAATCTGACGATTGGTTCAAGCGGTGACAAGGTCAGGCAGATGCAGGGAACAGCTCGATACCATCGCAACTGTGTATTCCTCAATCCCGAGGTGGCGATTGATGGGATATACGGACCGGCTACGGCCGAATCGGTAAAAAAGTGTTCCAGTCGGTTTTGGCCTCCCAGACGGGGTAGTTGATTTTGCCACCTGGTATAAGATTTCACATATTTATGTCGGTACGCATGTAACAGTTACAAGGATTGCCGAGCTTTCATAGAAACGTTTTTTGCGTGGCGGTAGCCGAACTGTGAGATTGCTGCGGACGGTGGAAGCAAAATATAACAAAAAGATAAAGGAGAAGCGCTATGAACAGCCTGTCTGCCAGGGGAGCAGAAGAAGGAAGAGATAAAAAGAGCCGCGCCCGGCTCTATCACGGAGGGCGTGATTTGGAAACAGCTTTTTTACTGTTTTTCTTTCCGATTCTGTTTGGCACGTTTTTTCAGCAGCTCTATAATACGGTAGATGCAATTATTGTTGGACGGTTTGTAGGGAAAGGAGGCCCTGGCGGCGGTAGGCGGAAGTACCGGAATGCTGATCAACCTGCTGGTCGGCTTCTTTGTCGGACTTTCTTCCGGCGCGACCGTCATAATTTCCCAGTTTTATGGCGCGCAGAATGAGGATAGGGTTGGCGAGGCAGTTCATACAGCCATGGCCTTTTCTCTCGTCTGCGGCCTGGGAATGACGGTGATCGGCCTGCTTTTTCGGCCGGACAGCCCTGGAAGCGATGGGCACGCCGGCGTGAGATTATGGATTATTCTCTCTTATTTAAATATTTATTTTATCGGGAATCATCACGAACCTGATTTATAATATGGGTTCCGGGATTCTGAGAGCGTCGGGGATTCCAAGCGCCCGCTTTACTTTCTGATGGCAAGCTGCCTGACCAATATTGTGCTGGATATCGTACTGGTTGTGGTTCTCCGGATGGAAGTCAGGGGCGCGGCTATTGCAACGGTATTTTCCCAGCTTGTCAGCGCCATACTCGTGGTGTTTGCCCTGATGAGGACGACGGATTCCTATAAGCTAATTATCCGCAAGATACGTCTGAATCTTTTTCATGGTCAAACGAATAATTAAAATCGGGCTGCCGGCCGGCCTGCAGTCGGTAATGTATGCCCTGTCCAATATCATCATCCAGAGCAGTGTTAACGCTCTGGGAACGGATACCATTGCCGCCTGGACGGCATACAGTAAGATTGACAGCGTATACTGGATGATTATCAGTGCGCTGGGGATCTCCATCACAACATTTGTAGGCCAAAATTACGGAGCGGGCAAGATGACACGGGTAAAACGCGGCGTCAACGTCTGTCTTGGTATTACGGCCCTTATCACATTCCTCCTCTGCACGGTTTTTTGTACTTGTTCGGCGGCTATGTATATCTGCTGTTTACAACGGATGCCGCAGTAATCGCAAAAGGCATGGAAATCCTGTATTTCCTCGTTCCGACATTTATCCTCTATATCTGTATAGAGATTTTTTCGGGCGCGCTCCGCGGCGTGGGCGACTGCTGGATACCGATGATCATGACGGCTTTGGTGTCTGCACCCTCCGGGTGGTCTGGATTATCATTGCGGTTCCAATCCGTCCCAGCATTATAACGGTCATATTCAGTTATCCGCTGACATGGGGAATCACAACCGTATTATTCATTATTTACTACTATTGCTTCAGCGCATTAAAAAATTCAACGTACCTCTTTTGCGGCTCCGCAGAAAAAGACGGAGAAGGCTCGGAGGATCAGTAACAAATGGTAGACACTTTTTGAAATTGTGGTAATCTATCCTGACAGGAATAAATTGTCACGTAATTGTCCGTTAAAGGCCGGAGCATTGTTGATATTAATGGAAGAGAGAGGATGATAATAATGGATTATGGACAGATGAATCAGGTTTACCAGGCCGAAGGATACGGCCAGGAGACATTGGGAAGATATGTGGCAAAAACTTATCTGTGGATGTTTGCAGGCCTTATGCTTACGTTTGCAATCGCTGTAACGGGGGTATCTGACCGGGGCTATTCTGTTTGTTTTTGCGATACCTTATGGACTGATAGTAATATCGGGACTGGAACTGCTCACCGTATTCTGGATGTCTGCCAGAGTCAATAAGATGTCTGTCGGTGCGGCCAGGGAATATTCCTGTTCTATGCGGCGTTAAACGGCATTGTTTTTTCGGCATACTTCCTGGTATTCGAGGTCGTTCAGCTGCTTCTCGTATTTGTGGCAACGTCACTTTTCTTCGGAATTATGGCAGGGGTCAGCCTTATTTTTTAAAATTGACATCAGCGGCATCAGGCCAATTTTGGTAGGAGGGCTGATTTTCCTGATTATTTTTGGGATTTTATCCATGTTTCTGAATCTGGAGCCATGGAAACCGTAATGTGTTATGTGGGAATTGCCGTTTTCCTTGGATTTACCGCCTATGACACAGGAAAGATTAGACAGAATTATGTACATTTTGCAGAAAATCAGGAGGTTTTTAGAGAAAGCATCTATTTTCTCGGCCCTGTCCCTGTATCTTGACTTTATCAATCTGTTCCTTTACATTTTACGGTTATTAAACAGAAGCAGAAATTAATCGGGCTGGCTTAACAGCCGATCCGGCCGGTGTGCTCCGGGGTGACAGAAGGAAAAGAATCCGACTGTTATCCCGCGGCGTACCGGCTTTTAATTCAATTATGTGTCATATCTTACAAGAATTTTTTCCTTTCAGTGATAGAATAGCGTAACAGTTCATTCTGTCTGAACGGTTACGAAATAGCGGTACTGCAGGGAAGGTGATACATGAGGAGGGAGAACCATGATTCAGGAGCAGGAGCAGCGTCATATTTACTATGATCAAGACTTGAAAATAGAAGCATATAATTTAAGCGGAATAGTCCAGAAATTTCCGAACCATTTCCATGAATATTACGTGGTTGGGTTTGTGGAGGGAGGAAAGCGCCGCCTCTGGTGCAGGGGTAAAGGAATATGATCTGAATGCAGGCGATCTGCTGCTTTTTAATCCGAGGATAATCATTACTGTGCGCCGGTAGACGGAGAGCTTCTGGATTACAGAGGAATCAACATCGGCCCTGAGGCAATGAGTAAGGCAGTGCGGGAGATTACAGGCAAAAGAATTTGTGCCGCATTTACACAGAATGTCGTCTTTCAGAGTGAAATCACTCAGTCGGTGGCCGGTGTATATGATGCAATTTTAGCCCATGCGCCGTCCATGAAGAAGGAGGAGGCTTTCTTCTTCATGCTGGAACAGGTGCTGCAGGGAGTATGTCCAGCCCTTTGATGAGTAAAAAAAAAGAACGGCACCGGGGAACAGATTCGTACTCTCTGTGCCTACATGGAGGAGCATTTTGATGAGAATATTACATTGGATAACCTGCTGTCCATGACAAGCTTTGGTAAATCGTATCTGCTCCGCTCCTTTACGAAACAGGTCGGAGTCTCGCCTTACCGCTACCTGCAGACGGTCCGCCTCAACCGGGCGAAGAAATTCCTGGAACAGGGATTTTGCCGATTGACGCAGCCAGCATGGCAGGCTTTTCTGATCAGAGTCACTTTACTAATTTTTTTAAGGAGTTTATCGGCCTGACGCCGAAACAGTATCAGAGGATTTTTACTGATACAGGAACTCAGCTTTCTGCAGCAGGGGAGGATTATAATGAAGAATAAGACATTGACAGGGCATCTCGCCGCATTCATCACCATATTAATCTGGGGAACCACCTTCATTTCACGAAGGTACTTCTGCGGTCCTTTTCACCGATTGAAATTTTATTCATCCGTTTTGTTATCGGTTATCTGGCCCTGTGGTGTGCCTGTCCGAAGAGCTTTAAACCGGCGGACAGAAAGCAGGAGGGCTATTTGAGCTGGCCGGCCTGCTCGGCGTAACGCTCTATTACCTTTTTGAGAATATCGCGCTCACTTTATACACTGGCCTCTAATGTTGAATGGGGTAATTATATCCATAGCCCCCTTTTTACCGTTATCTTCACCTGTGTTTTTCTTCGGGAAGGACGTCCCGGGGCAAGGTTTTTCTGCGGTTTTCTGATTGCCATGGCCGGAATCTTTTAATCAGCTTTGACAGCGGCCAGACGCTCAAGCTGAATCCCATGGCGATATACTTGCCGTCATTGCGGCGGTGCTGTGGGCCTCATATTCGACGCTGATGAAAAGATTACCGGGTTCGGCTATAACACGGTTCAGGTGACCAGGAGGATTTTTTTCTACGGAATCATTCTGATGGTGGTACCGGCTCTGTTCTGGATGGGTTTCGATGTAGCTTGATCAGTTTTGGAACCGGTTATGCTAATGAACCTGATCTTTTTTAGGACTGGGGGCATCCGCGCTTTGCTTTGCCACGTGGAATTATGCCGTGAAAATACTGGGCTCGGTCAAAAACGATTATCTATATCTATATGGTGCCTGTCATTACGGCCGTCACCTCGGCGCTGATTCTGCACGAGAAGATGACGAAGGCGATGATATGCGGAATCTTTTTAACATTATTAGGCTTGTTTTTATCAGAGGACAGGAGAAAGAAAGAGAGGAAAATTAGAATGGATACGGAAAGAAACCTCCCTCTGCTCCGTTAGAGGCGTATTCTTACTGATACCGGCGCAGTTCTTCATAAACCTTCAAATAAATATCTGAAAAAACACTTCCCCTGTTCCAGATAAACGTAAAATCATGATCCAGTTCAAAAATCTTTCAGAGGCATCCTGCGCAGGGTCCCGTTTTGGATTCCCTGCAGGGCGGCCGCCCTCATAGAGAAAAAGAGATGCCGAGATTTTTTTTCGAGAAGCTCCAGAATGACATGCATGCTGCCAATCTCCGTGATATGGGTGAAATCGGAGAGGCGGATATTTTTCATGTCCAGATGTTTCTCAAGGATATCCCGGGTCCCGGAACCAGGCTCCCGCAGCAGCAGATGTTCATTGAACAGATCCCGATCCGGGCAGGGTTCATTCGGGAGGCTGTGGCGCGTAGAGCAGACCGGAATGAACGGCTCGGTGCGGTAAATGTGGGAGTCAAATTCGGACGTATCGTAATTGCCTTCCACCAGGGCAAAATGGATATCGCCTGTGCGGAGACGTTTTAATAAATCATCCGTATTGGAGATGATCAGACTGAGGCTGTCGCCGGGATGGCGGCTCAGATAAGAGGCCAGCGGTTCAGAGATTACCGCCTCCCCGATCGTCATAGTGGTGCCGAAGCGGAGGGCAAGGCCCGAGGGCGAGAGCCTGGAAATCTGTTCTTTCATAAACTGCTCATCGCTTTTTATCGCCGACGCAGTCCTCAGCAGAATTTTACCGGCCGGGGAGAGAAGAAGCTTCTTTCCGTCGTGCTGGAACAGCTTTATGTGGTACAGCTTTTCCAGATAGTGTATATGCTGCGTAACTGCCGGCTGGGTAATATGAAGCGCCTCGGCGGCCTTGGTATAATTCATATATTCGCATACGGTTAAAAAGGTACTAACCCTGAAATCCAGCATAATCAATTTCCTCCTGTGTCCTGTGCTGTTTCAGTATGTATAAGCTGTTCACTGTCTGTGAATAGCTTATATAAATGTATTGATATATCATAACACATTTTTATTGAAGTATAAATATATATAATTTTACATTATCGATGGGGCGAGTTTATATATTTCATGAATTAGGGGAAGTACCTCCGGCGGCAGGACAGCGAGCCGATGGGGATACATATAAAACCTATTTTCAATGAAAAGATGAAAACAGGAGGAAATGAAATGGAATTCGCAAAAAAAAAATGGAAAGGGATTGTTTTTTTGTCTGGGCGTGGCAATTCCGGCATGGTTCGCAGGAAAGATATTTCCGGTTGCGGGAGGAGCCGTGATTGCTATTATGGCGGGAATGATAATTACCATGTTTATAAAGGATAAATCGCCTTTTATGGGCGGCATCCATTTTTCTTCTAAAAAAATATTGCAGTGGGCCGTAATTCTATTGGGCTTTGGTCTGAATCTCCAATGCAACTCAAAAACAGGAAGAGAGTCACTTCCGATTATCGTCCACAATCACGATTTTCACTCGGTGATTGCCTATGTTTTTTACATAAGACAATGCATATTCCTTCCAATATTTCAACCCCTGATTCGAGTCGGTTCTCCATCTGCGGAGTTTTACCGGTTATCGCCGCCACGGCTCCGGTAATTGAGGCGAATGATGAGGAGGGTTGCCCAGGCCATATCCGTTATTTTCTTTTTCAACGTTCTGGCGTTTCATCTTTTTTCCCTATGTTTGGTAATACCTTCGGTTTGATACGACTACGGGAAATGCTTTTGGAATCTTTGCCGGGACGGCAGTCAATGATACTTCCTCGGTGACGGCGACGGCGGCCACTTGGGACAGCATGTGGAACCTGGGGTCTGCAACACTTGATAAGGCTGTGACGGTAAAGCTTCACCAGGACACTGGCCATTATTCCGATTACACTCTTTCCTTGCTTTTCTTAGAACGGAAAAAGAGAGAAGGGAAGATAAGGCCGAAGGGAAAAAAGCAAGCCTGAAACAAATATCTTTCGTTCTTTTATTCCCCTATTTTATTGCCGCATCCATTATCACCACGGTGGCAGTCCAGGCAGGCGTGCCGGTTGAGTTTTTTAATCTGATAAAAGAGCTGAGCAAGTTCTTTATTGTTCTTGCGATGGCTGCGATCGGACTGAATACCAATATTGTCGATCTGATAAGAACGGAAAACCGATTATTATGGGCTTTAGCTGCTGGGGTCGGAATCACGGAGGCAGCCTGCTGCTGCAGAGAGTGATGGGAATCTGGTAGTAAAAAGCTTTGCAAATCTTTTTTAATTGATATACAATGAAGGCATAGAGCCTGTGTGCCGGAGCGAGGAACGGACAGGGCGGACGAAAACGCGAGAGGAGATACCGATACCATGACAATTGCGGAAGTAAGTAAAAATTGTGAGATATCAGCGGATACGCTGCGCTATTATGAGCGCATCGGTTCGTCCCTCCCAAAGCCCCGTACGAAAAGCAGGAATCAGGGATTATGATGAGGATTCCCTGAAATGGGATTCAGCTGATGCAAGTGCATGAGGAAGGCCGGGGTACAGATAGAGGCGCTTGTGAATATTGTTTGAACAGGGGACGGAGACGGTAAATGCCCCCGTAAGAATATCCTGGTTGAGCAGAGAGCCCAGCTTTTGGAAAGAATGAAGGATCTCCAGGAGTCGCTGGATCTGCTGGACAGCAAGATCGAGCATTATGAACAGGTGCTTGTCCCGGCTCAGGAAAGTCTGAGAAGGCCGGAAGATGTGGAGACAAAGAAAGGCGCCTGAACGGGTCCGGCTGATGACTGCCTGTAAATGTCTGGATATTTTGTAAGAAAAGTGTCAGAAAAATTCACAAATAATATATTGACTTCACCCTGACGGTGTTTGGTATAATGTACAATGAACTATATTATACCAAACACCGGTTTTTTATTTTACAGGACGTATGTCCTGTGAATTAAAAATGCTCCGCGAGGATCGCGCAGCGGAGGCAGGGACTTATGCTGCCGCAGCGGCCCTGACTGCCGGGAAAGAAGAAAAAACTGTAAAAAGTTAATTTACTTCGGAAAGGAATGTACTGGATTTATGAAATATGGAAAACGTTTGACTGCCTGTACTCTGGCAGGGCTGCTGGGGATATCTGTATTTTCACAGCCGCTCACCGTATATGCGAAAGAATGGAGCAGGTGGGCAATGTATATCAGATGGTGGACGGAACCCCCTATTCACGGTGTTCTGGCAAGGGAATCGATCTTCGGAACCATTTTGGATTGGAACCAGGGTGGTGTTTATTTGATGTGAAGTTTGCCATGTTGGCAACAAGATTCAGAGGGCTTGAGGATCCTCTTCAGTATCAATGCCCGTGGGGAAGCAGCGTCGGGAATCGACATTGGCGCCTGCTGTCATTCCGGCGCGACATCCGTTGAGATGGCCGGTGGAACAGGAGGCGGATTTTTATTCTCAATGTGATTAAGGACTATCCGATTTCCTATCCGGTTGTGTTTGACGCGGAGGATGCTCGGCACTTTGTCACCTTCCCGAGGTCAGTGCGGTGATTAATGCCTTCTGCCGCAAGATTGAGGCGGCGGATACCACCCGATGGTTTATGCCAATGAGCATTGATCAAGAATAAAACGATATGTCGGCGCTGAATTATGACATGTGGGTGGCAAGATACGGCGTCATGTACATATGACAGTCCGGCCATGTGGCAGGCCACCAACACAGGCTCCATTAACGGAATTAACGGCAACGTGGACATAAATTTCCTGTATAAAGACTTCTCCAGTGTTATTCCGGCAAATACATGGAGAACGATCGGAGGCAGCACATATTATTATCAGAATTAATGCAGAAATCGACCTGGATCAATGATGGCCAGGGTCGTATTATATGAGCGCCGACGGCACACCGGCCAAAGGCTGATGACATTCCCGGAGTGGACGATTATCTGGATGCCTCCACCGGAAAGATGGCGACAGACCGGCAGCAGCTTGACGGAGCCTGGTATTTCTTCGACCCGTCGGGCACAATGGCTACAGGCTGGAGGGATGTGAACGGAGCCAGATATTATATGGACGGAGAGGGAAGAACGCAGACCGGCTGGCAGGATATCGACGGAGCACGCTATTACCTGATGGTTCAGGCCGGATGACCACCGGCTGGCAGAACCGGACGGAGCCAGTTATTA
>VOFI01003665.1_pt1 | contig 13873 bp, 16 predicted proteins | sample 5384131 | NCBI WGS metagenome assembly VOFI01 (sample SAMN12384728, study PRJNA508395) | human gut metagenome | isolation source: healthy gut H | host: Homo sapiens
CCGGGGTGGAGGAGGTGTTCCTTCCAAGGACTTTGAGGCGGTTGGGGCGGTACTTGCTTTTATGGCTGCGAGAGGCTTTCCCATATCCATTTTTTTATGGAGGTCCCCTTTTGGAGACGGGGAGGCTTTCTTTGCGGCCTGCGGGCGTTCAGCGGGAGCTGACGGTCCACATGGATCCGTCGGAGCGGTCGGCGCTTAGGGGATTTTTGTGACCGAGGCCAGCGGACGGCTTCTGGTCCATTACCTGCCGCCAGACCGGACGGGGAGGAGCATGAGGCGGCCAGGCTGCTGTTTCCGGTCTATTACGACGAGGCGGTGGAGAACATGCCGACCCGGATCACCGTGTCCAACATCCACGGCACCGGGCAGAAATACAGATACTTGCTTTGAGGATAAAAAGGGTCCGGTTTGATAAGTATGACCGGCTGTTCGTTTATGAGACGGCGGAGGAATCCGTAACAGCAGCGGCCGAGATCGCCGTGTCCCGCCCCATGTATCCCCATATTTTGGGCGGAGGCACGGAGCGCCTACGGGGACTTTCTAAAGGAGCACCGGATGGAGGTCTTTCTGGACAGCCTGGGAAAATGGAAGTCTTTAAGTGGTTGATGGCCCATGGACCCGACGGAGGCGGATCTCTGGCAGACGGACTGACCCGAGGAGACGGAGACCCTGCTCCTGGAGGCCTCCCGGAGGAAAATGGGAGAGATTTTCGGAATGCTTATGGAGTTTATCTCATAAATTTTCGAGAAAAAGAAGAAATTTGAATTTTAATTCAGCAGAGGGGAGAATGCAGTGGGAGCCATATGAACAGAAGGACGCCGGGATCGGGGAAACGGCATCTAATGCGGACGGAAATGGAGCGCTTTCTGCCCATCTGGCTGGAGCAGGCGGCGGAGGAGCTGGCCGGGTCTGTATGAGATCCTTGGAAACGCCAGGAACAGGGCTGTATCTTTCCATGCGCTTTCTGGACGTGGCCTTAAGCTCTCTGTACTTTGCCCCGGATCCATCGGTCGAGGGGGCTGAGGACCGACGGCAGCTCTCCCTGTTTCAGATGGAGTCCCTGGCGGCCATGTGAGAACAGGATCCTGGTGAGACCAGGACCTACCTCCACGGAGTGCTCCACTGTCTGTTCTGCCATCTGGAACCGGAAAAAGCGGGACAGGAGTATTGGGACCTGGCCTGTGACATTGCGGCAGAGTCGGTGATCGACAGCCTCCTGCGGCCCCTGTGTCGTATTCTTCTGCTGCCGGACGGGAGTTTTTATATGCGGCTGGAGAGCCGGTGCCGGGTTTCTCAATGCGGCGATACATGCCGGACGCTCCGGGACATGGACTCAAACGGGAGCTCCGGCTGGCACATGCCGACGACCACCGGTTTACAAGGAGCAGGAGCAGAAGCCTCCGCATCCCAGCCTTGGCCAGAAACCGGAAGAGGACTGGGATCCCAGAAGCGGGAAAAGATGCAGGTGGAGATGGAGGCGTTTTTCTGAAATGTCGGAGGATGAAAGGACCTGCACAGCCAGCTGGCGGTGGAAAACCGGGAGCAGTACGATTACAGGAAATTCCTGCGGAAGTTTTCGGTCCTTAAGGAAACCGTCAGGTGGATCCGGATTCCTTTGACTATGTATTTTTATCATTATGGCATGGAGCTTTACGGCAATATGCCCCCGATCGAGCCTCTGGAGACGAAGGAGCTTAGGGAGTGGTGGAGGATTTTGTCATTGTCATCGACACCTCCATGTCCTGCTCCGGGGAACTGGTGCGGCAGTTTTTAGAGGAAAACGTATTCAGTGCTGACCCAGTCGGAGACGTATTTTTAAAAAGTGAACATCACATCATCCAGTGCGACGACCGGGTGCGGGAAGACGTGGCCATCACCAGCGCGGAAGCTCTGAAATCCCTATATGGAACGGCTCACCATAAACGGCTGCGGCGGCATGATTTCCGCCCGGCTCCACCGCGTGGATGAGCTGGTGGGAAGCGGCGGTTTCAGGCTTAAGGGACTTTATATTTCACCGACGGACGGGGGATCTATCCGGGCAGCCACGTCTATGATACGGCACTTTTTGTGTTCATGGAACAAGTGGATGTGGATGCCTCCCTGGGCCATGAAATCATCCTGTCCCCCGGAGGACCTGGATCGGGATGTGGAGGAGAAAGGATAAGCATGAATATCAAACGGGTGAAGGAAATTAAAAATACCATCCGGGCATATCTTGCAAAAAAACAGCTACGGGGAGTATGAGATCCCGGTCATGGGTCAGAGACCGGTTCTTTTAATGGGACCGCCAGGGATCGGGAAGACACAGATCATGGAGCAGGTGGCCAGGGAGTGCGGCATTGGCCTGGTGGCTACACCATCACCCACCACACAAGGCAGAGCGCCATCGGCCTTCCCTTTATCTCAGAGCAGACCTATGGGGAAAAAAGGCGGTCTCAGTGACCCAGTACACATGAGCGAGATCGTGGCGGCTGTTTATAATAAGATGGAAGAGACCGGACTTAGGGGATCCTGTTCATCGACGAGATAAAGCTTCCAATAGGAACACTGGCTCGGCCATGCTGCAGTTTTTACAGTATAAGACCTTTGGGAACCATAAGATCCCCGACGGCTGGATCATCGCGGCGGCGCGGGAAATCCGCCGAATTCAACAAATCCGTCCGGGAGTTTGATATTGCGACCCTGGACCGGGTGGGCGCCAGATCTTTGTGGAGCGGATTTCGCCGTATGGAAGGGAGTATGCCGGTTGCGGATGGAGGTCCATCACAGCGATCTTAGTCCTACCTACGGCGGGCCCAGAATTTCTGCCAGGTGGAGAACTACGGTGGATGGTCCGGTCTTTGCGACCCCAGAGGCTGGGAGGATCTGTCAGATTTCTGACAGTTTATGAAAAAGCTGAGAATCTCCTGTGACCGGGAGGTGGTTTCCCCAGTATATCCCCACAGGAGGATCGCCAGGGATTTTGCCAGTTATCTGGAGCTTTACTATAAATACCAGGCTCATTATCAGATCGATGAGGCCCTGTCCGGCCATAGGAGCGAAGCCCTTCTGGAGCAGGCGGCCAGAGCTCCCTTTGATGAGAAGCTTTCGGTCATCAGCCTGGTGCTGGCAAAGCTCAATGTGGAGTTCCGAAAGACTGGGAAAAATGGAGGATAGCCTGGAGCTGCTGTTTGAGAAGCTGAAGGCGGTTAAGGAGCAGTTGGCAGAGGATGGAGACAGGGACTCCTGTGCAAAGGCTTACAGCTTTTTATCGGAGAGGTCCGGGAGGAATATGAAGGAAAGAAACAGGCAGGGCTTCTCACAGGGGCCCAGATCCACCAGTATGAGGACGTCTGCGGGACCATGGACCAGTATCTCTGGCGGTGGTGAGAGGCGGAAGCCCAGGATGGAGAGGCACTGTTTGGGATGCTGGGCGTCCAGGTTCGGAGAGGAACGGGAGCAGTATGAGGATCAGTGCAGGGCCGCTCTTCAGATGGTGGAATATGCTTTCGATCTTATGGAGGGCGCCTTTGGGGACAGCCAGGAAATGGTCATTTTCATCACAGAGCTGAACACCAGCTATGATGCGGTCCAGTTCCTGGAGGAGAATCTGTGTGAACGGTATTACCAGTATAACAGGAAGCTGCTTTTTCGAGGACCGGGAGGCGGATATTAAAAAGAAAAGCTGGAACGGCTCATAAAGAACTGAAAAACCAAAAGAAAATGGAGGAGAGCAATATGCTAGTATGAAGGAACCTATACAGACCCCCAGCGAGGCCAGAAGCCTCATTATCCAGGTCACCATCGGGTGCGCCCATAACCGGTGTACCTTCTGCAACATGTACCGGGAGAAGAAGTTCCGGGTACGGGAAAAAGAGGAGATCATGCGGGATCTGGACGAGGTGCCGGGCGTACTAGGCCTATGGTGCGGCAGAGTGTTCTTCGCCGATGGCGACGCCCTGGTGGTGAAGACGGAGCTGCTGTTGGAGCTTCTGGATTACGTCCATAAAAATTTCCTGGCGGTGGAGCGGATCGCCGCCTACGGAACGGCCAAGGACGTTAAAAAAATCGGAGGAAGATCTGAAGGCCCTGGTGCGAAGGACTGGAGCTGATCTATCTGGGAGCTGAACCGGCGACGACCGGGTGGGAGCATATCAAAAAAGCGCGATGTGAAGGCGGCAGACATCATTGCAGCAGGACAGAAATTAAAGCGGTGCGGCTTACAGACATCGGAAATGTTGACCTCCGGCCTTCCGGGCGGCCGGAAGGGGATCCGGGACCATGCCATGTCTGCGGAGCTGGACCAGGAATGAACCCGGAATATGCCCTTTAACGCTCCGTCTTTACGAGGGGACGGAGATGAACGAGGAGGTGAAGCGCGGCGACATGGAGCTGATCACGCCCCGACGAGATCATTGGAGGAAATGGAGCTGTTCTTAAAAGAATGTGGATTCTCCGGGAACCGTATTCCGTACCCAACCACGCCTCCAACTATGGTGCTGGCGGGAAATCTCAACGAGGATATCCCGCGGATGTTAGAGAGCTGGAGGAGGCAAAGGAAGAGCAGAGATACCGTCTGGAGGAGTGGCGGAGACATATCTAAAAGACAGGGGAGCTGCTGGAAAAGGGAGGCGGACGCCTGGAAACCCTTTTGCAGCAGCCCCGGGCTGATACAGACTTAAAAACGGCGGTCTGGGCCGGCGTGTCTTTTTTCAAGGACCATGGAAGCAGAGGCGTATGTGACCATTATCCCGGCACAGTTTCGTATAATCCCTCCAGACGGGTCGATTGACATCATAGCCGAAGGTCTCGGAGCGGTAGTGCATGGGGATCACGATCCTGGGCTTTACCGCCTCCACCAGGGCTCTGGCCTGGGCCGCAAACGATGGTATAATATCCGCCTACGGGGATCATAATGGCGTCCAGATCCTTTAAAAAGCTCCATCTGGCCGGGCTCCAGAGTACACCCAGGTCGCCCAGATGGGCATCCGGAGACCGTCTGCCTCAGGATATGGATCCGGTTTTCCCCACAGGTGAGCCGTTCTGATCGTCGTGGAAGGTCTGGATCACCGTGACTGTAAAGGAGAGCTCTGTTTTCCGGCGGAAAGGTCCACCGCGTCCGTATAGTGGTCACTGTGACCATGGCTGCACAGCACCCGGCCGGGAAAGAAAGGGGATCCAGGGACGGAATCCGGGGCGTGGGATCAAGGACAATGGAATAGCCGTCTGCTGAGACGGAAAAACAGGAATGTCCGTGCCATGTGATGGTAATGCTCATAAGATCGCTCCTTTCAGATTGGATACCTTGATTTTACCACACCATGGACAGAGAGAGGAAAAAAAAGAGATGAAACTGAAATCGTAAAGGCCTGCTGCTTGCCGCCGCGCCCTGTTTTTGCCGCAATGGCCGCCAAAGCTCTGCATCAAATAGCTTTATAAGATCTCAAAAAGAGCAAGGCCGGGGACGGCGAGGATCGCGTGGCAGATGGCGTAACAGCGGAAAGCGCCGGGGAGCGGGCAAGAAGATGGAAATGTCCGTGGGAGACGGACAGGACGCGAAAGCTGGGAAGAAGGAGGAGACAGCAGAGGCCGGGGGAAGACAAAGAGGCGTCTGATGTCCGAAGAAAGAAGAGGGAAGCAGGCTTTTGCAGTACCAGGGGAGCTTAAAAAGCCAACAGCGACGTGACGGGCTGGATCCGCGTGGACGGACCGTCATCGACATCGGTGATGCAGACCCCGAGACCCGGGGATTTTGAAACGGGGGTTCGATAAAAAATATTCCGCTTATGGGATGATCTATATGGACGAGGACTGCGATCTGGATGCAGGATGTCGAACTTTGTGCTCTACGGCCACCACATGAAAACGGCTCCATGCTCGCGGCCCTGAAAATATGTCGAGGAATTTTGCCAGGAGTACCCGGAGATCCTCTTGATACCCTGGAAGAGACCGGCAGGTATCGTGGCGGCGGTGTTTAAGATGCCAGGAGCTCCAGATCACCGTGAAAGGGCAAGTTTGCCGGAATGCCTCCTGGCGGCCACGGAGGAGGACTACAACGCGTTCATCGCCTATGCAAAGGGAGCACAGTCTGTATGGATACGGGGGTCACGCCCCAAAGTGGCCGGGAGCAGCCTCACCCCTGGGGACCTGCGAATACACCTATGAGGACGGGAGGTTGTTTGTGGTGGGGAGAGCGGTTCCAGCTTTGAAATAAAGGTTATCTGGAGTGCTTTTCTCATGCACTTGTTTTAGGAACCGATGTGGGGAGCATTATATCTATATAACATAAAATTCGGTTTTTCCTAGTTTTATATTTAGAATCGGTAAAAAAAAAAATATCTAATATAGAATATAAAACTTGATATTATGATTTTTTATGCGTATACTATAAGAGGAAGGAGTGTAGGATCATGTTATGCCAGTTTACATTTCAAAATTTTAAGTCCTATAAAAAATGAAAACCACTTTAGATTTTCAAGCTGCTGTTGCTTCCCGAATTTAAAAGATACACTGATTACCGATAAGTCAAACCCTATTACAGGCTCTTGCCTGTGTCATATCTACTGTTGTAGAGCCGGTAAATGAATTAGGAAAAAAACAGACAGGGACTTATTCTTCAGCAGAAGATCGATGCAGTTCCCTTTCTGTTTGATGAAACTTCAAAAAATGAACCAATCGGATTCCGGATTTTTTTTTCGCATCGATAAAAACGAATACTGCTATTATCTCTCATTAAAGAATGATGAGATCAACTCTGAATTTCTATACCGAAAAAGGCAGTTACAGGAGCGAAGACGGCTATGATTTTCGAGCGTGAATCAGACCGTATTTCTCTTGGCTATACAATTAACAAAAAAGTCTGAATACGAGTATCAATCCTAAATGCCGTATCTTTCTGTTTTTAGCCATCAACTATGATATTCCTGTCATCAGCGAGGTGATCACATGGTTTGAAAGCTGTATTATCCGCAGTTATGCAACCATATAGTGGAGCATCCGATTATGCTGGCCAAGGATGCTCCATATAAAGAGCAGTTCATCCGCGCCTTGAATGATATGGATATTGACATCACCGATTACCGCTATGATGAGGATACACATCAGCTTTTTGTGCAGCGCACTCTATCAGCTCATAAATATGAACTGCCATTTTCGCAGGAATCTGATGGAACCAGGAAGCTCATCGCTGCTCTTCCTGTGATTTTGCTGGCTCTCCGTGAAGGACGTATGGTTATTGACGAACTGGATGCTGTTGCATCCGAAGCTTTTTGCGCTATGTCATTTCCCCTGTTTAAAAATAAGGAAATCAACAAATTCGGCGCTCAGCTTTTTATTCACATCCCACGATATGTATACCTTTAAAAAAATACGATATTCCGTCGTGATGAAATCTGGTTTGCGGCAGAAACTATTTCCTCATGAAAGTGAGATCTATTCTCTGCATGAAATCGGGGGGTGAGGACAACGATAGATCAAGAATACTGCAGCGTATGACAAGCAGTATCTGGAAGGCCGATATGGAGCTGATCCATATCTGACCAATATGCTTGAGGTGACTTTGCGTGAGTTTGAAACCTTTCAAAGAAAAGCGATCTTGATAAAAACTGGATGAAAGCCCGCCGACAGGCCGAAAAAAAAATCCAGCCAGAATATCACCCTCATCGTTACAGAAGGTACTGATACAGAACCCGCATATTTCGGTGCAATGAGGGATATCATCAACCGTGCATATCCGGATCGTATCCAGCTCAATATTCATGGTGCCGGTGATAATACGCTAAATTTGTTTCAAAAGCCAGGCAACTCACCGCTGCATCTGCTAACGGTTATAAACATGTTTGATTGTCTATGATACGGATGATTTTCCTGCTGATCATATCAATAAAAACAGCAGAATTATGTATTCTGAATCAACGGAGGAGGTCACTTATCATGCCATATGGTCAAATCAATGTATCGAATTATGGTTTCTTCTTCACTTTAGTTTTATACAGTCTGATTTTACACCGGAGTTTTACTGGCCAAAGCTGACAGGGCTTTTTAAACTTCCAGGGCTTTGGGGCATATGAAAAGAACCGCAGCGATATGTATAGATCCTGCTTCCATATATGGATACCAAGCATTGCCAATGCGGAAAAAAATTAGCAAAGACCAACGATGGAAAATTACCATTCGAATCGGCACCTGGAACGCAGGTTTATCTACTGGTAAAAAAAAAGCTCAGGACCTTATCTCCAGACAAATTAAAAAAATGCTGGGTGAAACCGGTTCTCATTTTGCCTGACTGGTCGGACTATCCGGATGAGTTTCCGGCGTTTTCCCATAATAAAAATATATTGTTGCATGACTCCAAAGCCGCGGTACCGGGAAAAAATGTTTCTGTATCAGAGCCTCGCAGACCCTGGACTGGGGAATCTTTGGAAGACGGCTTTTGGGGCGTACCGGTTCATGAGGATCTTCCGATCCATGTGTCCACAGGAAGGCGTCGATGTGGTGGAGGCCGAAAAGGCAGATGCAGTTGGCTACCTTCTCGCCAATGCCGTAAAAAGCCGGTGAGATAGTCCATGGCGTCTTCGTAGACAGGGGATCCAAGATAGGAAAGATCCAGCCGTCCGCTGCATGCGTCCTCGCAGGCCAGTTTGATATATTTGGCCCGGTAGCCCAGCTTCATGGCAAGCAGATCCTCCAGAGAAGCGGCAGAGAGTTGTTCCGGCGACGGAAGGAGTAAAATGCCGGGAACGGGAAGGCGGCTTCCGTATGCATGGTTTAAACCTCTACCCGGCGGTGGCGGATGGACGGGATGGTGGTTGCTGGGAGATGATGAAGGTATGATCATTTCCTTACAGATCCATCCTGGCGGAGGATGTGACCCCCTGGCCGAAATCGGCAGCCTGCTTTTTAAGTAGGCGTCCCTGGGATTTATGGCCTTCCGGAAGGCATCGTAATCTGTGTCCAGGTCAAAATAGCGTTCCCAGAACGGAAGCTCCTCCGGTTCACAGAAGAAGGTCACGGTCTGGCCGTCCTGGGCGGCCTTTAGAAAAAAGTGCGGCCCGCTGATGACGGTATATGTATTGGCTTCCTCAGCCGGGGAGCATACGGAAGCACTGGCCGGAATCGGCGATCTGTTTGGTCAAAGCTGGTAAGGGTCTTCTGGATCATGGATCCTCCTTGGATGCGGTTTTATGATCATGAAATACTTCGGGGGGCATAGGGGCTCTGCAGACGGCAGATGTCTGACCTTTTGCGTCTGGTATTATTTTACCACAGGCAGACTTCCTGGGGAAGCTTTCTTTTATAAGATTCTATTGTATAATTATAAATATTCAGACTGAAAAATACCACTACAAAAAAATTGGGAAAGGGGTTATATTTATGCGCGAAGATGTATACAGAAAAATGGCAGAGCATGTGATCGAAGGCTTAAAAAAGAGAAATATGGAAGGGATCTACTGTGAAACTGGGGGGAAGAGGCGGCCAGGGCAGTGGCGGATATGGTCGGCCCGGGAGACCTGGTGACCTGGGGCGGTTCTGCTACCGTAAACGAGCTGGGGATCCTGGATCTTCTCAGGGAAAAAGGGAGCAAGACTCCTGGAGTACCCGGAAGAGGAGAGGAAAGCTCCGGGAAGCCCCATATTCCAGGAGGCAGCCGGAGCCGATTATTTTCTTATGGGTACCAATGCCATCACCATAAACGGTGAGCTGGTGAACATTGACGGAGCCAGCAACCGGGTCTCCAGCCTGCTCCACGGGCCGAAGCATGTGGTCATCGTGGCGGGAATCAATAAGATGTAAAGACTGTGGAGGACGGGATCCACCGGATCCAGACCCAGACGTGCCCGGGTGATCGCAGATAAGACAGGGGAGAAAGACTCCGTGCGGGACAGCTGGCTTCTGTACAGACTGCCAGTCCCCGGACTGCATGTGCCGGCAATATCGTGGTCACCAGGCGTTCCCGGTATACGGGCCGGATCCGGGCATTTTAGTGGGAGAGACCCTGGGGATCTAAGAGCCCGGGGCTATCCTTATTTCTGGGCCTTTTTATCGGCCTTGGCCTGGAATTTTTCATTGGGTACGATAAAGCGTTCGTGGCTGCCCCCGCCGATCTTTCCTGTTTCGTCGAAGGCGGCCACGGAGATACCACCAGTCTGCGGCCGTCGATCTCCGTCAGCTCGCTTTCGCACCACACCTTCATGCCCAGGGGGAGTGGGGGGCATCGTGGGGTCACATTCGGGAGCGTGCCCACAGTGCCGCAGCCCTCCTCCAGATAAGGAGCCACGCTTTTCCATGCGGTCTTTTTTCCATTAGGGCGATCATAGCCGGGGTAGCGAATACATCCAGGGTGCCGCTGCCCATGGTCTTTGCGGAATTTGCATCTGTTACGACAATTTCTTCTTTTCCTTTTATTCCAACTGTCAGCATAATTTTTCTTCCTCCATCGGTGGTTTTATTTCCAAATGCAGCAGACATGTATCTTCCTGCCTGCCGGCAGCGGACAAGAAGCATCGGGCGTCTGCTTTTCCGATTATAAAATAATTCCCCAGGAATTGCAAGAAGGGCGGAGGTCATGGTACAATAAGATACATGGCTGAACGGCTGCAGTAAGAGAGACATTATATCATCAAGCATCTGGTTTTCCTGTTTTCTGCGAAGATCCGGACGCTTAATCCTCCCGGAGGGTACTGAAACCAGGCACTTCAGTTTCCGAAGGGATGTTATGGGAAGACTTATAGCCGGATCTTCCCTGAATGGAGGTTCTATGAAGATCACTTATATCCATCACAGCGCATTCCTGGCGGAAACGGAGCACGCATGCCTGCTGTTCGACTATTTCAAAGGCAGTCTGCCAAAGCTTCCGGAAGGGAAAAGGCTTTATATATTTGCCAGCCACCGCCATCCAGACCATTTTTCCAAAGTGATATTTGACATTGCGGCAGAGCATGGAGATACGGTCCTCCTCCTGTCGTCAGATATCTGGAGGAAGCGGGTGCCGGAGGAGCGTAAGGGGGCTGCTGTGTTCCCTGAAGCCCGATACGGTCTGGGAGGACGACGTACTGAAGGCGGAAACCTTCCGGTCCACCGATGAGGGCGTGGCATTCTGGTGTACGGTGGACGGCCACACCCCTTTACCATGCGGGAGACCCGAACCACTGGTACTGGGATGGGGAGGATCCCCAGTGGAACGAAAATATGACAAGGAATTACCGGGAGGAGATCGGGAAAATGAAGGGCCGCCATGCAGACGCGGCGTTCCTGCCGCTGGATCCCAGGCTGGGAGAATATTTTTACCTGGGGATCGATGATTTCATGAAGATGGTAGATACAGACTGGATCTTTCCCATGCATTTCTGGGGTGAGTTTGATGTGGGAGCACGGCTTAAGGCTCTGGACTGCTCCAGGGGCTATCGGGAACGGATCGTGGAAATATCCAGACAGGGTCGGGGAATTTTCCATCTGAGAATATGAATAAAAATACACAGGAGGGATGGGATTTGAAGTTTAAGTTTGCCCACAACAATTTTAATGTTACGGATCTGGACAGGTCTCTGCGCTTTTATGAGGAAGCGCTGGGCCTTAAGGAGGTGCGGAGAAAGGAAGCGGAGGACGGGAGCTTTATCATCGTATACCTGGGAGACGGGGAGACTGGCCATCTTCTGGAGCTGACATGGCTCAGAGACTGGGAGAAGGACCACTACGACCTGGGAGACAATGAATTCCATCTGGCATTTACAGTGGACGATTTTGATGCGGCCCATGCAAAGCACCAGGAAATGGGCTGCATCTGCTTTGAAAAACGAAAAAATGGGGATCTATTTTATCACAGATCCCGACGAATACTGGCTGGAGATCGTGCCAGTGAGAAAATAGCGGCGGCATGCCAGGAAACAGAAGGAGGAAATAAAATGATCCCGATCAAAAAACGGAAGAGTCATTGACCCGGCAAAGGGGACCGACGATGTGATGGATATGGTCATCGACGGAGGAAAGATCAAGGCCATGGGCCATTACCCGGAAAAATGGAGAGTACGAAACGGTCATCGATGCCAGCGGTCTTACGGTGGGGCCGGGACTCATCGACGTGCACGTTCATTTCCGCGATCCGGGCTTCACCTATAAGGAGGATATCGGGACCGGAGCGGCAGCGGCGAAAAAAGGGAGGCTTCACCACGGTGGTGACCATGGCCAATACGAAGCCTCCGGTGGACAGCGAAGAGACCGTAAGATATGTGCTGGAGGAAGGAAAAAAGACAGGGATCCATGTGCTTCCGGCGGCTTGCGTTTCCGTGGGCATGAAGGGGCAGGAGCTGACGGATATGGACGGGTTAAAGGCAGCAGGTGCTGTGGGCTTCACCGATGACGGGATCCCGCTGATGGATCAGAGGCTGGTGCGCCAGGCCATGCTGAAGGCAAAGGAGTTGGATGTTCCCCTAAGCTTCCATGAGGGAGGACCCGGCCTTCATTTCAGAAAACGGCATCCACGCGGGTGAGGCTGCGAAGGCGCTGGGGATCAGGGCTCTCCGGCCCTGGCAGAGGATGCACTGGTGGCCCGGGACTGCATGCTGGCCCTCCATACAGGTGCGTCTGTGAATATCCAGCATATCAGCTCTGTAAATTCCGTGCGCATGGTGAAGCTGGCGAAGGAATTGGGAGCAGATGTGACGGCAGAGGTGACTCCCCATCATTTCACTCTCACCGGAGAGCGCTGTGCTGGAGCATGGCGCCATGGCGAAAATGAACCCGCCGCTGCGTACAGAAAAGGACAGACTGGGAATTATCGAGGGGATCGAAGGGACGGTTCCATTGATATGATCGCCACAGACCATGCGCCCACAGCGCGGAGGAAAAGGCAGTGGAACCAGTATGGAAAGCTCCCAGCGGGATCATCGGCCTGGAAACGGCCCTGGCCCTGGCTGTGACCAATCTGGTAAAGCCCGGCCATCTGACCATGGTGCAGCTTATGGAAAAAATGAGCTTAAATCCGGCGAAGCTGTACCGCTTTGACAAGGGAAGTGTTGCCGAAGGCGCTGACGCGGATCTGGTGATCTTTGATGAAAATGAGAGGTGGACGGTTACAGAGGACGACATCGCCTCTAAATCCCACAATACGCCGTTTATCGGAGCTGAACTTTACGGGCGCGTAAAATATACCATCTGCGGCGGCAGGATCGTATATGAGGACAAAAGACACAGGCTTAGGAAGGGGTCTGGAACCATATGAAGAAATATGACGTGCTGCTGTTTGACGTGGACGGGACGCTCCTGGACTTTGACCGGGCGGAGGAAATGGGCATTGAGGGCCTTCTGGAGCACTACGGTGTCCCTGTGACAGCGGAGAATAAGGAAAAGTATCATCATCTCAATAAAAGCTACTGGGAGCGCCTGGAGCGCGGCGAGATCACCCGGGACCAGGTCTTAAGCCTGCGGTTTGAGGGAGTTCTTCGGGGACTTTGGATCTCCGTGGACGGAATGGACACGGACCGGCTGTACCGGGAATACTTAAACGAGGGCGCATTTCTCATTGACGGCGCCAGGGAGCTCCTGGAGGGCTTAAAGGGCCAGTATGAGCTTTATATCATAACCAACGGCGTTGCGGCCACCCAGTACCACCGTCTGGGCAAGTCGGGCCTGGACCGGTATTTTAAGGACATTTTTTATTTCCGAGGAGGCCGCGAGCCAGAAGCCGCAGCCAGAGTATTTTGAATACTGCTTCAAGAAAATGGGCCGCCGGGATGTGGAAAACATGCTGGTGATCGGAGATTCGACCTCGGATATCAAGGGCGGAAATAACGTCGGGATCGATACTCTGTGGTTCAATCCCCACAGGCAGGAAAACACAAAGGGGTTCATGTGGAATATGAGGCAGATTCCCTGGAAAAGATCAGGAAGATGCTGATTT
>VOFI01003098.1_pt1 | contig 13872 bp, 25 predicted proteins | sample 5384131 | NCBI WGS metagenome assembly VOFI01 (sample SAMN12384728, study PRJNA508395) | human gut metagenome | isolation source: healthy gut H | host: Homo sapiens
AGATTCAGACAGATAAAGGCAATGAAAGTTCCTGGAATTGAGGCCATCTATACATGGAAGGATATCGACCAGAATGGACGAAGATTTACATGTGCAGGACAGACTTATCCAGAACCCAGTCCATATGACCGTCTGATTCTGGATCGTCATGTCAGATTTGTAGGAGATCCGGTTGCGATTGTGGCAGGAGAGACAGAAAAAGCGGTGGACAGAGCCATTTCCATGATCAAGGTACAGTACGAGGTGTTGGAACCGATCCTTGATTATCATAAAGCTTTGGATAATCCATTCTGGTGCACCCGGAAGATAACTGGGAGGCACTTTGTCCGGTAGGAGCAGATAATAAAAGAAATCTGTGCGCACATGAGGCGAGTGAACATGGAGATATTGATCAAGTACTGTCAGACTGTGACATTATCATCGACCAGGTATATCATACAAAAGCGTGCCAGCAGACGATGATTGTTCATTGATACATATGGACGTTGAAATGTATTTAGCTCTACCCAGATTGTGTTTCACTGCAGAAGCGATCATTGCAATGCACTTCATATTCAAAATCAGCGCAAGCTTCGGTATCGGAGGAGGTTTGGAACAAACAGACAGCGGCCCAGAGCCCATCCGGCATAGTGTGACCGGATGACAAAGAAGCCGAGTAAGATTATTTTCACCCGTGAGGAATGTATGACAGCTTTTTCCGCACATGAGATGGAAATGCATGTGAAACTTGAGCTATGAAAGATGGAACTATCCGTGGAATTGATCTGTACACCATTTCTAACACAGGTGCCTATGGAGAACATGGACCGACAACAGTCGGACTGTCCGGGCATAAATCTATTCCGCTTTACGGAAAGCAGAGGCATTCCAATTTTGTTTACGACGTGGTTTATACGAATGTTATGTCTTCTGGAGCTTATCGTGGATAGTGAAAACACAGGGACTTTTTGCCATTGAGAGCAAGTTAATGAACTGGCAGAAAACTCCATATGGATCCGATGAAACTTCGTGAGATGAACATAGTAAAAGAAGGACAGGTCATGCCTGCATTTTACGGTGAGACAAATACAAGCTGTGCCTTGACCGTTGTATTGCAAAGGTGAAAGAGATGAGTCACTGGGGATGAGAGAATTATCCGGTTCGCGAACTAGGGACATGGAAAAGTCCGTGCTTTGGTATGGGGACTTGCCATGCAGGGATCTTGTATCAGCGGAGATGTAGCAGTGCGCATGAAACTGAAATGATGAAGGTTTCTACATTATGCGAATTGCAAAGAAAGAGACATGGGAACAGGTTGTGATACGATTCTTGCACAGATTGGTGTCAGAGAAGTATTGGAGTGTCCGTTGATAAAGTAATTGTATTTGAGCAGATACGGATGCATCACCATATGATTCGGGATCTTATGCATCCAAAACGCACCCTATGTAACTGGAAAAAAAAAGCAGAAAGCTTAGAGATAAGATTTGTCTTGTCGGAGCTAAGATGCTTGGATGTGATGAGAAAGAAGTAGAATTTGACGGTGATAAAGTCATCTATAGAGGCGAAAAGACTTGGAAAAACAGAAGTTTCCCTGTTTGATATTGCAACAGCGTCTATGGCGGGCAACAGTATTGCTCTGGAAGAGACTGTGACCATGAGCCAGCCAACTCACCACCGCCATTTATGGCAGGCGTGGCAGATGTGGAAGTGGATCTTCCTGACCGGACAGGCAAAAAAGTGATAGATTATTATACTGCTGTTGACTGTGGGACTCCGGTGAACCCAAACCTGGCAAGAGTTCAGGCTGAGGGCGGAATCCTTCAGGGAATCGGAATGGCACTGACGGAGAATATCACTTATGATGCAAAGGGAAGACTTTATGAAAATTTCTCTCATGCAATATAAGATTCCGACAAGAGAAGATATCGGTCATATTCATGTAGAGTTTGAGAGCAGCTATGAAAAGTTCTGGTCCATTTGGCGCAAAATCGATCGGTGAGGTCGTGATCAATACACCACTTTCGGCAATTGCTCATGCAATTTATAATGCAACCGGACACCGATTCAGGGAACCCCAATCATGCCGGAACAGATTTGCTATGTGTGAAGAAAATCCGATGTGGAAAAAGTAGGGTTATAGTACAGATAAATGAGTTGAAAAAGAGAAGTCGTAAGGTAAAAGCTTGGACTTCTTTTTGACGTTATTATTCTTTTTACAGTAAAAAAATGCTTCTAAGGCATCCATCTTTGCGGACATATTTATCATCATCTGGTCTAAAATTGTGATTGCGGCCATAGATTCTACAACAACAACAGCCCTTAGTACAACAAACCGATCGTGACGTCCGGTAATGGCAATCGTCGTATCTTCGAAAGCCGTATTGATGGTCTGCTGTTCCCTTGCTGATGGAAGGAGTCGGTTTAAATGCAGCCCGCAAAATCAGCTCAGAACCATCACTCATACCTCCGAGGATTCCGCCGGCGTGGTTCGTCTTTTTTATAACGGCACCATTCTGACATGTAAATGCATCATTGTTGCTGCTGCCGTGGCTTTTTGAAGCTTCAAATCCATCACCGATTTCCACACCTTTGACAGCGCCAATGGAAACGACTGCTTTTTGCGAGAGAAGCGTCAAGTTTATCAAAGACTGTCTCACCGATTCCGGCCGGCATGCCTTTTACGCTAAGATTCCATTAATTCCACCGGAAGAATCCCCTGATTTTTCATGCAGGATTCCAGATAATCGGAAGCTTTTTTTGCATAAGCATTATTTGGCATATATAACATATTTTCGGCAATATCTTCATAACGATATTCCGTTTCAGGAATACAGATATCTCCAATAGAACGGGTAAAGGCAATCAGGTCGATTCCTAATTGTTCCAGGATTTTTTTTGCAATTGCACCGGCTGCGACCCGGCCAATTGTTTCACGGGCAGAAGAACGTCCGCCACCGCGGTAATCGCGGATGCCATATTTTGCATCAAATGTATAATCAGCATGTCCGGGACGGTAACAGTCTTTAATTTTACCGTAATCTCTGGAACGCTGGTCCTGGATTGTAGACAATGACAGAGATTGGTGTGCCGGTTGTCTTACCCTCGAAAACACCGGAGAGAATCTGGGCAGTGTCGCTTTCATTTCTCTTCGTTGTAAATTTACTCTGGCCAGGTTTCCTTCGGTCGAGCTCGTGTTTTGTATATCTTCTTCACTTAAGGAAAGTCCCGAAGGACACCCGTCGATCACAACACCGATTGCAGGTCCGTGAGATTCTCCCCATGTGGTGATACGGAACAATGTTCCATAAGTTGATCCAGCCATAATGTCAATTTCTCCTTTGATGTCATAGGTTTTGTTATAGATTTTTATTATAAACAATCTTAATAAATTCTTCAAGAAATTTTTCGTGAATTAGCTCTGTACTTTTTAGAAGAGTGCATATTATAATGATAGCGTGTGAACTAGAAAAGGGAGTTTGACGAACATGTTTGGAAAAAAAAAAGAAGAAAAACGAGTACGAAGAAGAAGTAGTAGAAGAAGGCAGAGACGAGTTTGACGTAGATTATAATGACGATGAAGATTTCGAGACAGACTTTGTATCTCTGGACGAAGATGAAGATGAGAAACCAAAGAGAGGCGGATTGGCAAGAAGGTAGGTATCACGTTTGGTGTGATCTTAGCAGTTCTGGTAGTTGCTTATGTTGGCATGGCGTTTTACTTTGACAGTCATTTTATGTTCAACACAACGATCAATGGTAATAATTTTGCATTGAAGAGTGTTGCACAGGTGGAAAAATATATGGAACAACAGGTTGCGGATTATACTTTGACACTTCAGGAATCTGACGGCGACAGTGAACAGATTACAGGAAGCGAGATTTCTTTGGAATATGTGCCGGGAGATGAAGTTAAAGAGCTGGCAAAGAAGCAGAACAAGTTTCTTTGGATTACATCTCTGTGGGAGAAGCCGGTGATTGAGGCAAAGATTGGAGTGAAGTATGATGAGAATGCACTTGCAAGGCGTATTGAGAGTTTGAATTGCCTGAAAGAAGAGAATCAGGTGGCTTCTGTAGATGCGCATCCAGAATTCCAGAATACAGAGTTTGTGGTCGTGCCAGAGGTCATTGGTACGCAGATTGATACAGAGACATTTAATAAAGATATCAGAGAGTCGATAGAAGGATTCCAAGATACCTTGAATCTGACAGGATACGAACTGCTATATCAAAACCGAGATTTTTATCAGATTCCCAGGAAGTAGTGGCAAACAAGGATACCATGAACAGCTATCTTGGAGCGAATGTTACATATGACTTTAATCCGAATACAGAAGTGGTAGATGCATCTGTCATTTCACAGTGGGTGATTGTGGATGCAGATATGAACGTTACATTTAATCAGGGAAGCAGTAAAGAGTATATTCTTTGCTCTTGCAACAATATGGATGGAAAATCAATCAGGATGCAGAGTATGATGCATTGATCGCCAATAGCCAGAATGCTGAGACTGTAACAAGAGAGCCGGAATATTCCAGTCGTGCAGCCAACCATACTGCAATGGATATGGGAAATACATATGCAGAAGTCGATCTTACCACGCAGCATATGTGGTTTATTAAAGACGGACAGATTGCGCTGGAGACAGATATTGTAACAGGTAATCGAACAAGGAAATGCGACACCGCAGGGAACCTATTCTTTGGCATACAAGTCAAGAAATAAGACACTTCGCGGAACAAAAGAAACCAGATGGAACTTACGAGTACGAGACACCGGTTGCTTACTGGATGCCATTTAATGGAGGTATCGGATTCCACGATGCAACATGGCAGTCTTCATTTGGAGGCAACAGATATTTAAGTCACGGTTCACATGGCTGTGTTAATATGCCGAAAGATAAAGTGGCTTAAGACTTTATGACCTGATTCCGGATGGATGCCCGGTAGTATGTCATTATTAAAAAAAAAAAAAGAGAGGGAAAGATCATGTATGAATTATTAAAGACAGATGGTCTTGCCAAAAGAGGAAGATTACATACAGTACATGGGGTCATTGAGACCCCTGTATTTATGAATGTAGGGAACTATTGCGGCAATCAAGGGCGCGGTGTCAACAACAGATCTGCAGGAGATTGGGACACAGGTTGAACTGTCCAATACCTATCATCTTCATGTAAGGCCGGGAGATAAAATAGTAAAGCAGCTGGGAGGGCTGCATAAATTTATGTCCTGGAACAAGCCTATTCTTACGGATTCCGGTGGATTTCAGGTGTTTTTTTCTGGCAGGGCTCAGAAGAATAAAAAAGAAGAGGGTGTATACTTTAATTCCCATATCGACGGAAGAAAGATATTCATGGGGCCGGAGGAAAGCATGCAGATCCAGTCAAATCTGGCATCCACCATTGCCATGGCATTTGACGAGTGTCCGTCCAGCGTTGCAGACCGGGATTATATGGAAAATTCTGTGAACCGTACGACCAGATGGCTTAAGAGATGTAAAGCAGAGATGGACAGACTGAACAGTCTGCCGAATACAATTAACAAGCATCAGATGTTATTCGGCATCAATCAGGGCGGCGTGTATGAGGGATATCCGTGTGCGCCATGCACAGGAGATTTCAGAACTGGATCTGGACGGCTACGCAGTGGGCGGCCTTGCAGTTGGGTGAAAGTCATGAGGAGATGTACCGGATCCTGGATGCAGTTGTGCCGCATCTGCCACAAAATAAACCGACATATCTGATGGGAGTGGGGAACACCGGCAAATATCCTGGAAGGTGTTGAACGGGGTATTGATTTCTTTGACTGCGTATATCCAAGCCGTAACGGCCGCCATGGACATGTATATACCAATCATGGAAAGATGAATCTGTTCAATGCCAAGTATGGGGAGTTAGATACAAGACCAATTGAGGAAGGTTGTAACTGCCCGGTATGCAGAACGTATTCCCAGAGCTTATGTGAGACATCTTCTGAAAGCAAAGGAGATGCTCGGCATGAGATTTTGTGTACTTCATAATCTATATTTCTATAATAAGATGATGGAAGAGATCCGCGAGGCAATTGAGGGCAGGAAGATACAAAGAATATAAAAGAGAAGCTTCGCAGAATGGCAGAGGGCAGAGTAGATCACAGGCAGATCAGAAAAATCGCAAGAGCAAGAATGCCGAGACATTCTTGAATTGGTACAGGAACGGGCAGAATTTTCAGGTGAGAATTGTAAAATAGAAAATATTTATAAAATCACGTAGAAATGATGAAAATATCTTGATGAAAATGTAAAATTCCTGTATAGTAGAAACAGTGTTTAATGAAATTTAGGAGGAAATATTATGTACGCATTGGCGGCACACAGAGCGCAGGAACAAACTGGGTAGTACTGATTTTAGTATATGTAGTAATATTCGGTGGATTTTATATGTTATTCATGCGCCCACAGAAAAAAGAACAGAAGAGAATCCAGGAGATGATCGCAGAGATGGAAGTCGGTGATACCGTACTTACAACAAGCGGTTTCTACGGAGTAATCATCGACATTACAGATGATGATCTTATCGTAGAGTTTGGTAATAATAAGAACTGTAGAATCCCGATGCAGAAAGCGACAATCGCACAGGTTGAGAAAGCATCTGCTGAATAGGAAGATGAGGAGTGAAGAAGAATCCCAGGACCGGGGTTCTTCTTTTTCTATATGGCGATCAATCATTCTATGAAGAAGATTTTAAAGGCACTGTCGTTTGACGGGATTGAGGTGGAGGCGACCAGACATCTTGCCAGCCTCAAAGCGATAGACCCAATGAAAATCTTTCACAAAACAATCGATTACAAGATATATAACGGAGATTATGAAGTGCCGGTGCGTATTTATCTGCCGAGAGAAAAGGTGACGGAAGATCTTCCGGTCTTTTTTTTGTTCTTCCACGGTGGCGGCTGGGTAACGGAAAGTATTGATAATTATGAAAGAATCTGTGCAAGACTGGCATCCGCGACAGAACATATTGTGGTGTCGGTAGAATACAGACTGGCGCCGGAACATCCATTTCCAACAGGTTTTATGGACTGTTATGCAGTGGCCAAAGCCATTTATACAAATCGGTTTATTTTTAAATGTGAATCCTCAACGCATTACATTGATCGGTGACAGTGCTGGCGGAAATCTTGAAAGAAGTTTCGCTGAAAGCAAGAGATGATGGGATTTTTAAGCCCCAAAGACAGATTTTGATCTATCCTGCAGTGAATAATGACTACAGTGATACTTCCAGGTTCCAGTCTGTAAAAAGACTGTGGAAGTGATTATCTTCTGACAGCAGGAAAGATGCGTGATTATATTGATTTTTATGCGGCCAGAGAAGAGGATAAGAAGAATAAATATTTTGCACCACTGATGGAGACGGATTACAGAAATCAACCGGATACATTAATTCTGACAGCAGAGTTCGATCCACTTCGAGATGAAGGGGAAGAATATGGAAAACGGCTAAAGGAAGCCGGTAATTACGTGGAGGTTCATCGAATCAAAGATGCGCTTCACGGATATTTTGCGCTTGGGATCCGGTATTTCCATGTGCAGGAAAGTTTTGAACTGATCAATCAGTTCTTAGGTAGGAGGGGAATAAAAGTGTTCCAGCAAAGAAGAGCATATTGGCGGAATCTGGACAATGCGGCAAAAATGTTTTCCGCGCCAGCAGCCACGAAGGATACAAAGGGTATTTCGCTTTTACTGCGTATTAAAAGAAAAAGATTGACGGAAGTATTCTTAAGATGGCATTGGATCAGACAATCCAGAAGTATCCGGTCTTTCTGTCAGTCATGCGAAAAGGACTTTTCTGGCATTATCTCGAGAAAAGTGATCTGCGGCCGGTCGTAAGGGAAGAGTACAAAGGAACCGTGCGACCATCTTTATATAAGAGATAAAGAATTATTATTTGAAGTCACCTATTATAAGAACCGGATTAATTTTGAAGTGTTTCATGCACTGACAGACGGGACAGGAGCAACTGAATTTTGCGAGAGCTTGTGAAGAACTATCTTTATCTGATGCATGAAAAGGATGGCCTGGAAAATGTGATCCTTACGGAGCAAGATCTGACAGTAAAAGATCAGGAGGAGGATGGTTTTGGCCGTTACTACAATCCAGATGAGCGTGGCACGAGAAAGAAAAAAATCATGCTTATCAGATTCGCCGGGAGAGTAAGGAATATGAAGAACTTCAGATTGGCGAGACGACTGCCTCAGTAAAAAGAACTTCTGGAAGTATCAAGAAAACATGGCGTATCCATGTCTGTATTTTGACGGCAGCGATGATCTGTGCGATTCATGAAGAACAAAAGTAAGATTCAGGAAAAGAAGCCTGTAATTTTAATGGTTCAGTGAATTTGAGAAAAAATTTTTCCATCTGATTCTATGCTGAATTTTTTTTTAGTTATATTGAACCGGGATATCGTTTCGGGGGAAGGCAAAGATTCTTTTGATGATGTGCTGGAAGCAACAAAGCAGTATTTTGAAGAAAATCTGTCAAAAGAAAAAATTGCGGAACGTATGAACAATCTGATTGCCTATGAGAAACATAAAATTTTAAAATGGGCGCCACTGGAACTGAAGAACCGTTGTATCAAGATGGGAGCGAAGCTTGCAGAGCGGGAAGTGACAGCAGTATTGTCCAATATGAGTGTGGTGAAAGATCTTGCCGGAATATGCAAAAATATATTGAACGTTTCGGAGTTTACACAAGCACCATGCGTACAGAGCTTTGTGTATGCTCTTTTGGAGATACATTGTCATTTGCGTTTACTTCCAGATATGACAGCACGAATATTCAGCGTAATTTTTATCGCATATTGAAGGAACAGGGAATCTTCGTAAAAAAAGTGGAAGCAGATTACCCGAAAGAGGTTAAACCCAATTATGAAGGAAAGAAAGTATTTTCAGATTTTTAATTTCTGCTGTATTTCAGTTGTTTTTATCATGTTAAATTGATCCTGACACCAGATTTACACTGGTGGATATTTGCGGTAGCAGGAGGATTTAGTATGTGGCTTGCATTTGCGACCGGATACCTGAAGCGTTATAATTTGCCAAGAATGCGATGTGGCGTTGCTTATTGTGAGCATAGGTAGTATTTTGTGGGATATTTTCACAGGGTGGCACAGGTGGTCGGTAGATCTGGTATTGCGCTAGTCTGCCTGATCGTGGAGATATTGATGGAGTTGATTGCAAAGGATCCAGTCACATCCGCCAAAAGAATATATGATTTACTATGTAATGGCATCGGTCTACAGCATGGTACTGCCTCTGATTCTGATGGCGACAGGTGTGATCTTGTACCGTGCATTTGCAGTTATCTGTGTGGGCTTAAGCTTTTTATTCTTTATAAGACTACTTCTATTTAGAAAAAAGAATTTAAAGAAGAAATGTATAAAAAAGTTTCATGTGTAATGATGCGAAGGAGGTATGTCATATGATTAATTATTCAGAAGACAAAGACAGACAGTATCACGTACAACTGGAAGAAGGGGGGATGTTGGGAGATATGTGATTCTGACCGGAGATCCAAAGCGCTGTCAGAAGATTGCAGAACATTTTGAAGATGCTCTGCCTGTAGCAGACAGTCGTGAATTTACAACGTATACCGGTTATCTGGAAGGGGAGAAAGTCAGTGTAACGTCGACCGGGATCGGAGGTCCTTCTGCAAAGAATTGCACTGGAAGAACTGGCAAATGTAGGAGCCGATACATTTATCCGGGTGGGAACAAGTGGAGGTATGCAGTTAGAGGTAAAAAGTGGTGATCTTGTCATTGCTACAGGAGCAGTCCGCATGGAAGGAACAAGCAAAGAATATGCGCCAGTTGAGTTTCCGGCAGTATCGGTTTTCATATCACGAATGCGCTTGTAGAGGCAAACAGAAGATCTGAAATTTCCTTATCATGTGGGTGTGGTGGAATGTAAAGATTCTTTTTTTTATAAACATGCACCACAGACGAAGCCTGTTGGATATGAACTGTTAAATAAATGGAATGCATGGGTTCAGTGTGGTACCTGGCCTCAGAGATGGAATCAGGAAGCACTATTCGTTGTGGCAAGTTACAGGAAAGTACGGGGGATTGGAACGGTTCTTCTTACAATGGCGAACCAGGAGCGGGCAAAGAAAGGACTGATAATCCCAGTCGTGCATGATACAGAGGTACCGATTCGTACAGCAGTAGAAGCACTTCGTATACTGATCAGAAAAGAGAGGAGATAATGCTATGGGAACACCACACAATGAAGCAGAAAAAAGGAGAGGTTGCAAAACGAGTTCTGATGCCGGGAGATCCGCTTCGTGCAAAATATATTGCGGATTTTTTGAAAAGATGCAGTATGTTTTAATACTGTGAGAAATATGCTCGGATACACGGGAACTTATAAAGGAGAGAAGATTTCTGTTATGGGAGGCGGTATGGGAGTTCCATCAGTCGGAATCTATACTTATGAACTGTACCACGAATATGAAGTGGAAGAAATTATCCGCATCGGGGCTCGGCAGGAGCCCTTCAGGATGATGTGGATCTTCGGGATGTGGTCATTGCTGTAGGTGCCTGTACAGATTCGAATTATGCCGCACAGTATAATCTTCCGGGAACATTTGCACCGATTGCAGACTATGAATTACTGGAAAGCGCCGTGAACACAGTGAGAGAGAAAGGCCTGACAGTCCGTGCCGGAAATGTACTTACTTCCGATGTGTTTTATAATGATGATCCGACAGTCAATGACCGTTGGCGCAAGATGGGGAGTACTTGCAGTGGAGATGGGCAGCCAAGCACTTTATATGAATGCAAAGCAAGAGCAGGAAAAAAGGCGCTTTGCATGCTTACAATTTCCCGATCATTTATACAAAGATGAAAAATTATCTGCCAGGGAGCTAAGAACTGGGATTTGATAATATGATACAAATTGCATTAGATATGTGATTTTGATGGAGTATTTGCTTATTTTCTAGGTTCCGGAGCAGTTTTTTGATAGGTTTAGCGTATTAAAGTATTGAAATCTGTTAAAAAATAGGCTAATATAAAAAACATAGATTTTTTTTGCAAAAGACTAGTTTAGGAAGGAAGATACATATGAATTTAAAAAATTGGCGTGATCAAAGGGGACGGAATTGGCCCGGAAATCGTAACAGAGGCGATGAAAGTATTAGATAAAGTAGCCAAGCGTTACGGTCATAATATAGAGTACAGACAGTTACTGATGGGTGGAGCTTCCATCGATGTGCATGGTGTTCCCTCTTACAGATGAGACAGTAGCAGAGGCAAAATCCTGCGATGCAGTTCTGATGGGATCTATCGGTGGAAACACAAGTACATCACCATGGTACAAATTAGAGCCATCTAAAAGACCGGAGGCAGGACTTCTCCGTATCCGTAAAGAGTTGAATCTTTTGCAAACTTAAGACCGGCAATTCTTTACGATGAATTGAAAGGAGCATGTCCGTTAAAAAGAAGAGATCACAGAAGGCGGCTTTGATATGATGATCATGAGAGAGCTTACCGGTGGACTTTACTTTGGAGAGAGAAAGACAGAAGAAGTCGATGGAGTGATGACTGCATTTGACAGTCTTACATATAACGAGAATGAAATCCGCAGAATTGCAAAGAGAGCATTTGACATTGCCATGAAGCGCAGGAAGAAAGTTACAAGTGTAGATAAAGCACAATGTTCTTGATTCTTCCAGACTCTGGAGAAAAGTGTAGTGGAGGATGTGGCAAAGGATTATCCGGAGTAACACTGGAGCATATGCTGGTTGATAACTGTGCAATGCAGCTGGTAAAAGACCCGAAACAGTTCGATGTTATCCTTACAGAAAACATGTTTGGAGATATCCTCTCTGATGAGGCAAGTATGGTGACCGGTTCCATCGGAATGCTTTCCTCCGCAAGCTTAAATGAGACAAAGCTTGGCCTTTATGAGCCGAGCGCGGTTCTGCACCGGATATTGCAGGACAGGAATCGCAAACCCAATTGCAACAATTCTTTCTGCAGAATGATGTTAAGATTTAGTTTTGACCTTGACAAAGAAGCAGACGCAATGTGAGGCATCTGTGGCAAAGTATTAAAAGACGGATATCGTACCATTGATATCATGTCTGAAGGAAAGACTCAGATCGGAACAGCCCGGATGGGTGATGAAATCGCAAAGAAATATATAGAATAACAGTGTGGTGTATACACACGATATTCGAATATTGCGTGGGATTGCCTAAGAGCGTGAAATGCGGAACAATCCGTGTGGTATGAAAGAATAATAGAAAAAAGGGAGAACAAAAATGAGAAGTGATACAGTAACAAAAGGAAAACAGCAGGCACCACATCGTTCCCTTTTTAATGCACTTGGGAATGACACAGGAAGAGATGGACAGACCATTAGTTGGTATCGTAAGTTCTTATAATGAAATCGTTCAGGACATATGAATTTGGATAAGATCGTAAATGCAGTAAAACAGGGTGTTGCAATGGCTGGTGGAACACCAGTTGTATTTCCGGCAATCGCAGTCTGTGACGGAATTGCTATGGGACACATTGGTATGAAATACTCTCTGGTAACAAGAGATCTGATTGCGGACTCTACAGAGGCTATGGCTATGGCTCATCAATTTGATGCTCTGGTTATGGTACCGAACTGCGATAAGAATGTACCGGGACTTTTGATGGCAGCAGCCAGGAATTAATATTCCGACAATCTTTGTCAGCGGAGGACCGATGCTTGCAGGACATGTAAAGGCCAGAAGAGAAGTCTTTCCAGCATGTTCGAGGCTGTTGGAGCGAATGCAGCAGGAACACTTTCTGATGAAGATCTGTGCGAATTTGAGAACAAAGTATGTCCAACATGCGGATCTTGTTCTGGTATGTATACAGCCAACAGTATGAACTGTCTGACTGAAGTGCTTGGAATGGGACTTCGTGGAAACGGAACAATCCCGGCTGTATATTCTGAGAGAATCCGTCTTGCAAAACATGCAGGTATGAAGGTTATGGAATTATTGGAGAAAAATATCCGTCCAAGAGATATTATGACAGAGGATGCAATCTTGAATGCATTGACGGTTGATATGGCACTTGGATGTTCTACAAACAGTATGCTTCATCTTCCGGCAATCGCTCATGAGATTGGTATGGATTTTGAGATTGATTTCGCAAATGGAATCAGTGAAAAGACTCCAAACCTTTGCCACCTTGCGCCGGCAGGTCCGACTTACATAGAAGATCTGAATGAGGCAGGTGGTGTCTATGCAGTTATGGCTGAACTGAACAAAAATTGGATTGCTTCAAACAGACTGCATGACAGTTAACCGGAAAGACAGTAGGCGAGAACATTCAAAGGAGTGCAGAACAAAATCCGGAGGTTATCCGTCCGGTAGAGAATCCGTACAGCCAGACTGGCGGACTTGCAGTATTAAAGGAAATCTTGCACCGGACGGAAGTGTTGTAAAACGTTCTGCAGTAGTAGATGAAATGCTTGTACATGAAGGACCGGCAAGAGTCTTTCGAATGAGGAAGATGCAATCACAGCAATCAAAGGCGGCAAGATCAACCACGGTGATGTTGTTGTTATCCGTTATGAAGGACCAAAGGGTGGTCCTGGTATGAGAGATGTTGAACCCGACTTCTGCAATCGCAGGAATGGGACTTGGTTCCAGCGTTGCTCTTGATCACAGATGGACGTTTCAGTGGAGCTTCCAGAGGAGCATCTATTGGACATGTTTCACCAGAGGTCGCAGTTGGCGGACCAATCGCACTTGTAGAAGAAGGAGACATCATCAAGATCGATATCCTGAACATGAAGCTTGAGTTAGATGTATCTGATGGAAGAATTGGCTAAGAGGCTAATTTATATGATGTTCGCTCTTGGTCTATTT
>VOFI01002486.1_pt1 | contig 13864 bp, 31 predicted proteins | sample 5384131 | NCBI WGS metagenome assembly VOFI01 (sample SAMN12384728, study PRJNA508395) | human gut metagenome | isolation source: healthy gut H | host: Homo sapiens
TACTTGCTCTTAAATAGAAGTAGTAACCTGTACCTTGCAGCAAGCCAAGGCCTACTGTCAAATAACGGGTAATGGCTGTAATTTTTTTGCGTCCCAGCTCACCATCTCTGGACAAACGCTCCAAAGGCGGAATAGCAACTGTTAACAACTGCATAATAATGGAGGCGTTGATGTACGGAGTAATTGACATTGCAAATAACGTAGCACTTGCAAACGCACCACCGGACAGCATATCAAGGTATCCCAGTGCAGAACCACTTCCGGCAACGGTATCCATTAAACCTCTTAATGCATCTGCATTTAGAAAAGGAACAGGGAATGACTGAACCAATTCTAAAAATGATGATGATAAACAGTGTAAACAGTAATTTTTTTTCTTAGGTCAGGCAAAGCCCAGGCATTCCGTATTGTTTTAAACAATTCAGATCACCTCTGCCTTCCCACCTGCAGATTCAATCTTTTGCTTCGCTCCTTCGGAATAGGCACCAACTTTCACAGTTAAGCTCTTTGTCAGTTTACCGTTTCCTAGGATTTTGATGCCGTCACAACATTTGTTGACAAGACCTGCATCGATTAAAAGCTTGTGTATCTACAACAGCACCATTTTCAAAAGATTCCAAAGAACCTACATTGATAGCGATAATTTCTTTCGCAAAAATGTTGTTGAAACCTCTTTTAGGTACACGTCTTTGCAAAGGCATTTGGCCGCCTTCAAAACCTGGGCGAATACTTGCGCCTGATCTTGCTTTTTTGACCTTTGTGGCCTTTACCAGCAGTTTACCTTGACCGGAGCCATGACCTCTACCAACTCTTTTTAGAAACTTTAGTAGAGCCTGGTACAGCAGATAAATCGTGCAATTTCATTATAAAGCACCTCCTTCTTACGCTTCTGTTACGTCGATGAGGTGGATGATTTTAGCCACCTTGCCTTTAGTTTGTGGATTATCGGGTTGTGTTGTACAATCGCCGATTCTTTTCAAAGCCTAAAGCCTGGGCAGTCGCAATTTGGTCCTTTTTACTGCCGATAAGGCTTTTAACCAGCTTAATTTTTAGCTGTGCCATAATTGCTACCCCCTATTATAAAATTTCTTTTACGGATTTGCCGCGAGCTGCAGCAACTTCTTCAGCAGTACGCAATTGAGCCAAACCTTGAATGGTTGCTCTAACTACGTTGCAAGGATTATTAGAACGCAAAGCTTTTGTTCTAATATCTTTAATGCCTGCTGCTTCAACAACCGCACGAACAGGTCCGCCAGCGATAACACCAGTACCAGGAGCAGCTGGTTTCATCAAAACACGGCCTGCATCGTAAGCACCAATTACCTCATGAGGAATTGTTGTGCCACGCATGGAAAACTCTCATTAGGTTTTTCTTAGCATCTTCAATGCCTTTACGGATAGAATCAGGAACTTCACCTGATTTACCAATACCAAAACCTACAATGCCGTTACCGTCACCTACTACTACAAGAGCAGCAAATTTGAAGATACGGCCACCTTTTACAGTTTTAGAAACACGGTTGATAGCAACTACGTGTTCTTTTAAATCTAATGTTGATGCGTCAATTCTAGCCAAAAGTAATTTCCTCCTTCTTAGAAGTTGAGGCCACCCTCACGGGCGCCTTCGGCCAGCTCTTTGACACGGCCGTGGAAAATATAACCACCGCGGTCAAAAACGACCTCTGTGATACCTTTATCTTTAGCACGTTTTGCAATCATTTTGCCAACTTCACGTGCTGCCTCTTTGTTTCCGCCATTACCAGTAAACTCTTTGTCCAGAGTAGAAGCTGCTACAAGAGTAACCCCTTTAACATCATCAATAATCTGAGCATAGATGTTTTTGGTGGAGCGGAATACATTTAGGCGTGGGCACTCAGCTGTGCCGGAAATCTTACCGCGCACTCTTCTGTGACGCTTTAGACGAGCTGTATTTTTATCAGCTTTATTCACCATAACGTTTCACTCTTACTTCTTAGAACCCTTACCAGCTTTACCTTCTTTGCGGCGGATTACTTCGTCAACATATTTAATACCCTTGCCTTTATATGGTTCAGGTAGACGTTTCTCGCGAATCTCAGCAGCAAACTGACCAACCTTTTGCTTATCTGGACCGGAAACAATGATTTTTGTTTTGGAGATGGGCATTCAATTGTGATGCCGTCAATCTCAGGCATAATTACTTGGTGAAGAGAAACCAAGGTTCATTACCAAGTCTTTGCCTTGTTTTGCTACACGGTAGCCAACACCGTTCACATCAAGCTCTTTTTTGTAGCCTTCTGTTACACCAACAACCATGTTATTGATTAGTGTACGGCTTAAACCATGTGAGAACGATTCTCCTTATCATCATTCGGACGAGTAACAAGAATCACATTGTCTTCTTTTTGTTACTGTGATGTTTGGATGAATCTCTTGGGATAAAGTTGCCTTTGCACCTTTTACTGTACCTCCGTTGCCGTTAATGGTTACATCAACGCCAGCGGGAATATTTATCGGTTTTCTTCCAATTCGAGACATTACTGCACCCCCTACCTTACCAAATGAATGCCAGAACTTCGCCGCCAACATTCTCTTTGCGTGCTTGACGGTCTGTCATAACACCTTTGGAAGTAGAGATGATAGCTACACCTAGGCCTTTGATAACCTTTGGTAGTTCTTCTGCATTAGAATAAATTCTTAGGCCTGGTTTGGAAACTCTTTTCAGACCTTTGATAACAGAGGTTTTACCCTCGCCATATTTTAAGTTAATTTTTAATCATGCCTTGTTTGCCGTCTTCAACAACTGTGAAGTTTTTCACGTATCCTTCATCAACAAGAATTTGTACAATAGATTTTTTCATGTTAGATGCAGGAACTTCAACGGAGTCATGTTTCGCAGCACTCGCGTTGCGGATACGTGTAAGCAAATCTGCAATTGGATCTGTAATTTGCATACCGTTTACCCTCCTTTGCTAAGCTTACCAGCTTGCCTTTTTAACGCCTGGAATTTGACCTTTGTGGGCTATCTCTAAAGCATATACGGCAAATACCGAACTTACGAAGATAGGCGTGCGGCCTGCCACAGATTTTGCATCTGTTGTATTCGCGAGTAGAGTATTTGGAACCTCTTTGTTGTTTTACTTTCATAGAAGTTTTGGCCACAATATTCCCTCCTTATTTCGCAAACGGAGCGCCCATTAGAGTTAGTAACTCTTTAGACTCTTCGTCGGTGTTTGCAGTTGTTACGAAACAGATGTCCATTCCGCGAACCTTATCAATTTTATCGTAATCAATTTCTGGGAAAATCAATTGTTCTTTTAGACCCATGTTATAGTTACCACGGCCGTCAAAAAGAGTTTGGATTAATTCCTCTGAAGTCTCTTACGCGAGGTAGAGCAACATTGAATAGTTTGTCAACAAATTCATACATGTTCTCGCCTCTTAGTGTAACTTTAACGCCGATATTCATGCCTTCGCGCAATTTAAAGTTAGCAACTGATTTTTTTGCTTTACATGTCATTGGTTTTTGACCTGTAATTGCAGCAATATCTGTCATAATAGCTTCAATTGCTTTTGCGTTATCTTTTGCTTCGCCTGCGCCAACATTGATAACTACTTTCTCCAGCTTAGGAATTTGCATTACGCTTTTGTAAGAGAATTTTTTCATCAATGCAGGAGCAATGTCTTGCTTGTAGTAATCCTTAAGTCTAGCCATGTTTTATCCTCCTTACAGCGTTGCACCGCATTTTTTGCAAATGCGTGCTTTTTTACCGTCTTCAGAAATTTTATGTGCAACACGTGTAGGTTTACCGCAAGCAGAGCAAACTAGTTGAACTTTACACGCATACATAGCGCCTTCTGCTTTTGCAATACCGCCTTGCTCACCCATTTTGCGAGGTTTCACATGTTTTGTAACCATGTTACGGCCTTCTACAATTACTTTACCCTCTTTTGGGCTAACTGCTAAGACTTTGCCTTCTTTGCCGCGGTCCTTGCCGCTTAAAATGATGACGGTGTCACCAGTTTTAACATGAATTTTGTTCATTAGTGAGCACCTCCCATTATAGTACTTCAGGGGCAAGACTTAGAATTTTCAAATAGTCTTTATCACGTAATTCTCTGGCTACTGGGCCAAAGATACGTGTTCCCTTGGATTTTTATCGTCTCTGATGATAACGGCTGCATTTTCGTCAAAACGAATGTATGTGCCGTCCTCACGGCGAACACCAAAAAGCAGTTCTTACGATAACTGCTTTTACAACGTCGCCTTTTTTAACAACGCCGCCGGGTGCTGCTTTTTTAACGGAAGCAACCACAACGTCGCCAATATTGGCATACCTTCTGCCGGTACCACCTAGAACGCGGATGCACATAATCTCTTTCGCGCCGGTGTTGTCGGCAACTTTAAAGGTAACTTTGCTGTTGTATCACAGTGCGTTCCTCCTTCTTTACAAGCTAAAATTATTTAGCTTTCTCAATAATCTCAACGAGTCTCCATCTCTTATCTTTAGAAAGAGGACGAGTCTCCATAACACGTACTACGTCACCAATGTTGCACTCATTTTTCTCATCGTGTGCTTTTACGTTGATGGTACGTTTAATAATTTTATTGTAAAGCGGATGCTTTACGCTGTCTTCGATTGCTACAACAATGGTTTTTTCCATTTTGTTGCTTTTCACCTTGCCAACCAAGGTTTTTCTCATGTTTCTATCGCTCACAGCTAAACCTCCTTCCGTTACGCATTCTTGCTGTTATTGATTTCATTCTCACGTAAAACAGTTTTTACACGAGCAATATCTTTCTTCACAGCGGAAATACGCATCGGGTTATCGAGCTGATTAATGGCAAGCTGGAAACGCAGGTTGAAAAGCTCGGCCTTAAGGTCTTTAAGCTTAGTTTCTAACTCTGCTGTAGATAATTTTTTCATCTCTGAGGCCTTCATTACTGCTCACCCCCCGTTTCTTCCCTTTTTTACAAATTTTACACTTGATTGGTAATTTGTTGGCAGCCAAAACGCAATGCTTCTCTTGCTGTTTCTTCAGGAACACCAGCAATTTCAAACATAACTCTGCCTGGTTTTACCACTGCAACCCAGTATTCCGGAGAACCTTTACCGGAACCCATGCGGGTTTCAGCCGGTTTCTCGGTAACCGGTTTATCCGGGAAAATTTTAATCCAAACTTTACCAAATCTTTTGCAGTAACGTGTCATAGCGATACGAGCTGCCTCGATTTGGTTGGAAGTAATCCAAGCCGGTTCAGTAGCTTGAATACCAAAATCACCGTTGGTTACTTTGTTTCCGCGGTAGGCTTTACCTGTCAAACGACCACGGTGAACTCTACGATATTTAACGCGTTTAGGCAACAGCATTATTTACTGCCTCCTTCCTTACGAGCCTTAGTATCTTGTAGTACCTCGCCTCTGTAAATCCAGACTTTAACGCCGATTAGACCGTATGTGGTCATAGCTTCTGCAAAACCATAGTCAATATCAGCTCTTAATGTCTGTAGCGGAATGGTGCCGTCATGGTAACGTTCTGCTCTTAGCAATTTCAGCGCCGCCTAAACGACCGGAAACTTGAGTTTTGATACCTTTTACACCCATTTTCATTGCACGACCGATGCATTGTTTCATAGCACGGCGGAATGAAATTCTTTTCTCTAGTTGTTGTGCAATATTTTCAGCAACCAATTGTGCATTTGTATCATGGAGTTTTCACTTCAACGATATTAATCACAACAGGTTTTTTCAACATTTTTTCGCATTGCAAACGCAATTTTTTCGATTTCTGCGCCGCCTTTACCGATTACCATACCAGGCTTTGCGCAGTGAATGTGAACACGAACCTTAGAAGCATCGCGCTCAATTTCAATTTTAGGAACACCAGCTGCTGCAAGTTGTTTTTTCAATACTTTACGTAGGTTATAATCTTCTACCAATGTATCGCCAAAAACGTTGTCCTTCGCGAACCAGCGGGAATCCCAATCTTTGATAACGCCCACACGAATGCCATGTGGGTTACTTTCTGGCCCATAGTTTACCTCCTCTATTGCTTATTCTTTTTCTTTTTAGCACGAGGGTTACGTGCGAAGTTCTTTTTAATACTCTATATGCGCGACCCTGAGCTCTTGGACGAATACGCTTGAGGATCGGGCCCGGACATACGAAGCATTCCGCTACGTAAAGTCTGGATACGTCCATGTCATGGTTATTCTCAGCATTAGCCATTGCAGACTTCAATAATTTTTGCAAGTCTTCGCATGCGGCCTTAGGTGTATGCTTAAGGATAGCCATAGCCATATCAACCGGCTTGTTTCTGATTAAGTCAAGCACGATTTGTACTTTACGTGGTGAAATGCGGGCATATTTCAGATAAGCCCTTGCTTCCATTTAAAACACTCCTTTCGGCCTAAATTATTTACCGCCTGTTTTAGAACCAGCATGACCTTTGTAAGTTCTGGTTGGTGCAAACTCACCTAGTTTGTGACCTACCATATCTTCGGGTTACATACACTGGAACATGTTTACGGCCATCGTGTACTGCAATTGTATGACCAACGAAATCTGGGAAAATAATGGATGCTCTGCTCCATGTTTTCACAATGTTCTTTTCGCCGGCTTCATTCATTTGTTGAATCCTTTTCAACAGCACAGGCTGTACGTAAGGACCTTTTTTTTTTTTACGCTTCTGCCCATTGTTCAATAAGCTCCTTTCTGTATGCCTTATTTTTGCCGTTTCTGCGTTTCACGATAAATTTATCGGAACGGTGTTTCTTAGAACGTGTCTTGTAACCAAGAGCAGGTTTGCCCCATGGTGTAACAGGACCTGGACGACCAACTGGAGATTTACCTTCACCACCACCGTGTGGGTGATCGCATGGGTTCATAACAGAACCACGAACGGTTGGTCTAAAGCCAAGGTGACGTTTACGGCCAGCCTTACCAATTTTTACGTTCTCATGGTCTGTGTTACTTACCTGACCAACAGTAGCCATGCACAATGCAGATACATTTCTAAGTTCGCCGGAAGGTAGTCTCAACAGAGCCATGCCGTTTTCTTTTTTGCCATTAATTGAGCCATGTTACCGGCAGAACGTGCCAATTGGCCGCCTTTACCAGGATATAGCTCAACGTTATGAATAAATGTACCGGTTGGGATATTGGTTAGTGGTAAAAGCATTACCAGGTTTAATATCTGCATCAGGACCGGATACAACAATATCTCCAACTTTCAAACCGTTTGGAGCCAAGATATATCTTTTCTCGCCGTCTTCGTATTGCACAAGTGCAATGAAAGCAGAACGGTTTGGATCGTACTCTAATGTTTGTACAGTAGCTGGAATGCCGTGTTTTGTACGTTTAAAATCGATGATACGGTATTTTCTTCTGTTTCCGCCGCCTCTGTGACGTACTGTGATTCTACCGTAGCTATTACGACCGTTTTTTTTTTGTTCAAAGGAGCTAGAAGGCTCTTTTTTCCGGTGCAACTTTTGAAAGACCAGAATAATCCGTGCAAGACATGTTACGTCTTGATGGAGTGGTCGGTTTATAGTTAATAATTGCCATTCGGTTTCACTCTCCTTCATGATGGCTTTGCGGGGTTTCGCCCCATACTTTGCCTCTATAATAAAAAAGCTGATTACATCATACTGTCAAAGAATTCAATTGTCTTGCTGTCTTCTGTTAAAGAAACGATTGCTTTTTCCATGCTGGAGTATAGCCTTCGCTTCTACCTTGACGGCGTAAATGACCTCTAACGTGCATGGTGTTCACTTTGAAACCTTAACGTCAAAAAAGTTCTTCAACTGCTTTAGCAATCTCAATTTTTTGTTTGCATCTTTGGCTACTTCGAAGGTGTACTTCTTCATGCCAATGCCAGCCATACTTCTTCTCAGTAATAACTGGACGAATGATGATATCTTGTGCTGCCATTATGCATACACCTCCTCAATTTGTGCAATTGCATCTTGAAGCACGATAAATTTGTCTGCATTCAAAAATGTCGTATACGTTTAAGGTGTTAACCAATGCAGTTTTAACGCCAGGAATGTTAGCTGCAGAAGCAATCACTTTTTCATTCTTCTCTGGAAGAACGATAAGTGCCTTTTTCTCAGAGCCAACTGCCTTTAACATAGCTGCAATTGTTTTTGTTTTGTATTCATCCATTGCAATTTTATCAAGTACAACCAATTCGTTGTCTAACACTTTGCTGGAAAGTGCGGATTTCATTGCAAGACGTCTTACTTTTTTATTTAAAAGTATATCTGTAGCTGCGTGGCTTTGGAGCAAATACAATACCGCCATGTGTCCATTGAGGAGCTCTTGTAGAACCTTGTCTAGCATGACCTGTACCTTTTTGTCTCCATGGTTTTTACCACCACCGGAAACCTCGGCGCGGGTTAGGGCCGATTGTGTGCCTTGACGCTGATTTGCAAGATAGTTTTTCACCATATCGTGCATAACAGCTTTGTTTGGCTCAATTCAAATACAGCATCGGATAAATCGATTTTAGAAACCTCTTTACCGGCCATATCAAGTACTGTTACTTTAGGCATGTCAATTCCTCCTTCCCTTACGCCTTAACGCTGTCACGGATGATAACAACGCCGCCGTTTGGACCTGGAATAGCGCCCTTCACAGCGATGAGATTGTTCTCTGCATCTACCTTGACAACTGCTAAATTTTGTACGGTTACTTTTTCAGCACCTAGGTGACCTGCCATTTTGCCCTTAAATACTCTTGAAGGGTCAGAGCAAGCACCGATAGAACCACCTTTACGAGCAACTGGACCGCTGCCGTGTGTTTCTTTTTAGTCTGCCGAAGTTCCAACGTTTGATAACGCCGGCCCAACCTTTACCTTTACTTGTGCCAACACGTCAATTTTATCGCCGGCAGCAAATACGTCTGCTTTGATTAAATCGCCAACGTTATAGCGTCAGTATCTTCCACTCTAAACTCTCTTAAGTATCTCTTTGGAGCAACATCTGCTTTTGCAAAGTGACCTTTCATTGGTTTTATTTTTGTGTGCTTTCAAATCACCAAAGCCGATTTGAATGGAAGCTTATAACCGTCGTTTTCCACTGTTTTCTTTTTGTGATACCACGCAAGGACCAGCTTCAACAACTGTTACAGGAATTACTTTTTCCTGTTTCGTCGAAAATCTGTGTCATACCAATCTTCTTGCCGATAATCCATTTTTGCATGTTTGTTTCCTCCTATGCAGGTTATTGGTTGACTCTAGGCCAACATGACCCCGGCTGCTTGTTGGTTAATACCAAAGATTAAAGTTTAATCTCGATATCAACACCAGCAGGGAGTTCTAATCCCATCAAAGCCTCAACGGTTTTGTTAGATGGTTTTAGAATGTCGATAAGTCTTTTGTGAGTTCTCATCTCGAATTGCTCACGGCTATCCTTGTACTTATGCACAGCACGCAAGATAGTAATAACTTGCTTTTCTGTTGGTAGCGGAACAGGACCGGATACTCTGGCACCTGTACGCTTTGCAGTTTGTACAATCTTCTCAGCTGATTGATCAACCAATTGATGATCGTAACCCTTAATTCTTATCCTGATTTTTTCTTTGACTGCCATTGTCATCGCCTCCTTATTGTAGTTGGCGGGCGGCGCTGTTTGTTTTCTAACACTGTGCCGGGTGTTTCATCACTCAACATTTAAAAACCGGATTAACTTTTCAATTAATCCGGGTCAGATTCACAAAAGCGTCTGAGTATGGCAAATACAATCGGCCGCAGTGACCGTCAGGACGCAATTTACGCAAAGAGCGCTTTGGTCCTTCACCATAACATCAAATATTCTTTCGCCCGGTTTAAAATCGGACATACTCCACGGAAAAACCAGCATAAAAATGCCGCAACCTCCGCTTCAACGCATATCTAGTGCAGTCTTGCTCGTATATGATACCATACCACATACTGAAAATCAAGCGTTTTTTCTCTTTTTTGCAAAAAAATTTAAAACTTTTTCTCGGTACATAGTAACAAACTTATTCACCAGTAAAACTTTGCTTTGGGATGGCGTTTTTTATAAGCAGACACGCCTCAAAACTGCTTTATAGCAAATACTTATAAGTTAAACTCGTCTGTGTCAATACCGCTAAGGACTAAAATATCACCCAACATAATTACAGGGGTGGAACCATTCGGTATTACAATTTCATTGTTACGTTTTATCATAACAATCAAAACACCCTCCGGTATATCCGCTTCCAGTAATGTCTGGTTTAAAATACTACTGTTTTCTTTTACTTCATATTCTAACAACTGTGTATTATGTTCTTCCTCGTAGTCTGTAAACGTTTTCAAAACCGGCGTTGTCGTCCACCAAATCCAACTTTTTGCCATGGTTGGCAGCAGCGTACCTTGTAAAGAAACCGAAATCAGTGCCACAATAAATATAATGTGGAAAATATCATATTGCAGTACAGCGTCTCCTGTCATAGCAAAATTGCAAATACAATAGAGGCCGCACCACGCAAACCAACCCACGATATAAATATTTGTTGTTTAATAGGAAATTTGAACCAGCTTAAAATACCGAACGTTGCAATTGGCCTTGCAACAAAGATTAAAAATGCCGAAATTGCCAATGCAGGCAGTATCACCGTACCAAATTTTGATGGGAAAGAAAGCAAACCCTAAACAGAAGAAAATCATAATTTGCATTAACCATGAGATACCATCAAGAAAATGCACCAGACTTTTCTTATGTTTGATTTTACTGTTACCAACAATAATACCCGTTAAGTATACGCTCAGATAACCATTGCCTCCTACCCATTCTGTCAAGCCGTAAGAAAGCAATCCGACAGCTACCACAAAAATAGGATATAGACCTTCAATTTTAAAATCGACTTTCCGCAAAATAAACGCTGTAATTTTGCCAAGTAAAAGCGCCTATTCCAAGACCGAAGATTAACTGTTTTGCCAGCATCACTGGAATAGAAACATCTCCGCTGCCCGATAAAAGTGACATAAATATAATAGTCATCATATATGCAACCGGGTCATTACTGCCACTCTCAATTTCCAAAATAGGCGCCAGACCGCCTTTTTAAGTTTAACTTACGAGAACGTAAAATGGCAAAAACAGATGCAGCATCCGTAGAAGCTACAACAGAACCTATTAACATACCTTCTATCCAGCCAATGCCAAACACAAGGCTGCAAAACACACCTACCAGACCTGCGGTGATTAATGTACCCACCGTTGACATTAAAATAGACGGCGCAATAACGGGTTTCGCCGTTTTCCAGCTGGTACCAAATCCACCGAAAAACATAATAAAAACCAGTCCTACGGAACATACATTTTTTGCTATCTCATAGTTATCAAAATAGATTCCGCCAATGGCATCAGAACCACATAGCATACCAAGTGCTAAGAAAATAAGCAAAGTTGGAACACCCAGCTTATATAGCACATTACTTGAAACAATACAAAGGATAACCACCATTGCACATGCAATTATTATTTGTACCAAGTAAATTCCTCCATTCTGTCAGAGTGTATAGATGGAGTGCTTATTTTATTGTATCTGTGTCATTATGGATTCATTTGCTGATTAATAAGATTTACCCCAATACACCATGGATTTTGCAGGTTTACCGCAGCATACACATGTATCTGCAATTTGTTTCCTGCTCGAACGGAATGCAACGGGGAAGATAACCCGCTTCTTCCTTAATTTTTTCTTCGCATGCCAAATCTCCGCACCACATTGCTTTTATAAAGCCTGGTTTATGTTCAGCAATATCTTTCATTTCATCGAATGTCGAAGCAGTAAAGGTCATCTCTTGACGGCGATTAAGCGCTTTTTCGTAAATGCCTTTGCGCACTGCTTCCAATTGCTCTGCAATTGCCTCTTCCAAATGCTCCAAACTTACAAAGATTTTTTCACGGTCGTGTCGTCTAACCAGTACACATTGATTTTTTTTCAATGTCTTTTGGACCAATTTCCAAGCGCAACGGAACACCTTTCATCTCATATTGGGCAAATTTCCAGCCGGGACTTTGTTCAGAATCATCAATCTTTACACGGAATGTTCTCTTCAGTCTGTCTCTCAGCTCATATGCTTTATCCAATACACCTTCTTTATGCTGGGCAATCGGCAATATCATAACTTGAATCGGAGCAATTGCAGGCGGCAGCACTAAGCCGTTGTTATCGCCGTGCGTCATAATAATACCGCCGATAATTCTTGTGGACATGCCCCCAAGAAGTTTGAAACGGATGGCTTGGTTTATTGTCTCTGTCTTGGAATGTAATATCAAACGCTTTTGGCAAAGCCGTCGCCAAAATAGTGACTTGTGCCTGACTGTAGCGCTTTTCCGTCATGCATCATAGCTTCAATGGTATAAGTTGCTTCTGCACCTGAAAACTTCTCTTTATCGGTTTTACGCCCTTTAATTACCGGGATAGCCAGTTGATTTTCACAGAAATCAGCATATACGTTCAGCATCTGCTCTGTTTCCGCCATGGCGTCTTGTGCAGTTTCATGCATGGTATGACCTTCCTGCCAATGGAATTCAACGGAACGCAAGAACGGACGGGTTGTTTTTTTCCCAACGTACCACTGAACACCATTGGTTATAAAGCATTGGCAAATCTCTGTAAGAGTGAATCACTTTCGCATAATAGTCGCAGAATAACGTTTCAGAAGTTGGACGAAACACATTCTTTCTTGCAATACTTCGTCACCACATTGAGTAACCCAAGCAACTTCGGGAGCAAACCCCTCTACGTGGTCTTTCTCCTTCTGCAGCAAGCTTTCCGGAATAAACATTGGTAAAGAAATATTCTCATGTCCCAATTCTTTAAATTCCGTATCCAGAATACGCTGAATGTTTTCCCAAATAGCAAATCCATACGGTTGAATGACCATGCAGCCGCGTACATTTGTATAATCCATAAGTTCCGCTTTTTTTACAATGTCTGTATACCACTTGGCAAAGTCTTCTTCCATAGGGGTAATGGCATCTACCATTTTTTATTTCCTTTTGTTCTGACATAATCCTTAATCTCCTAAACTCACTTTGATATTGCAATCAGTGATTTTGCATACTTAATATATATTATATCGGTTACACCATTATATTTCAATGAAAAAATTTCGGCATTTTTTCTTTTTTTAATAAAAAATCAAATATTTTTGTAGATACAAAAAAGGCACACCATATTTTACGGTGTGCCTTTTGCTCAAAAAATTTATGCCAAAATCAGCGTAAATTAGGCTTTGTTAGCCTCAATGTATTTTACAAGATCGCCAACTGTTTTTACATTCTCAATTTCGGAATCCGGAATTTCAATCTCAAATTCATCTTCGATAGACATTAGCAAGTCAACTACGTCTAAAGAGTCAGCACCAAGATCTTCAGCAATGTTGGATTCCATTGTGATTGTATCCTCTTCAACATCAAATTGTTCGCTTAGAATGGCTTTTACTTTCTCAAATACCATTATACATTCTCCTCCTAGAAAATTTGTAATATGGACAAAGTAACATAAAATATGTTACAATTTCCAAGTCGAGAACGTCCGTATCCATTCCGGTCGTTCTCCCATATGCACATATTATTAGCAAATACTCAGTTTGTCAATACGAAAATAGAATTTATTTAAAAAAAAGACGGTTTCTTTTATAAAAACAAATTCTTTTTACATATTCCAACTTTTACAAGAAAAGAGTGTTTTTTCCATGACTTTAGACGAAATCAGAAAACGTATAGACGCAATTGATGAACAACTGCTTCCGTTATTCATTGAACGTATGAAATGCGCCCAAGATGTAGCGCAGGCCAAAACGTAGTCGGCTTTGACTATTTTTAATGCACAGCGCGAAAGCAGGTACTAAGCCCGTGTCGC
>VOFI01004165.1_pt1 | contig 13847 bp, 16 predicted proteins | sample 5384131 | NCBI WGS metagenome assembly VOFI01 (sample SAMN12384728, study PRJNA508395) | human gut metagenome | isolation source: healthy gut H | host: Homo sapiens
GGGGGTGGTCTCGGTGGCGGCGAAGATGGGATTCTCCCTCCAGTCCTACCAGAGCTCCAGTGCTTTGAGGCGGTGGGCTCACGGGGATCTGATGGCCCGGTTCTTTCCCAACACCCCTGTCAGGTGGGCGGGGTGGGCCCTGGACGCCATCGAGGCGGCGGTGACCGCCAGCCACGACCTTTGACCCCATGGACCTGTCCACCGACCCCGCCATCGACAGCGGGGGATCCAGAAACTGCGCAGCGGCCCCAGGGACGAGAGTCACCTCTATGACCCTGTGACCATCCTCACCCTGCAAGGGCGGTCCGACCGGGCGGTATGGATCTTTTTCAAGGCCTACAGCGCCCGGGTAGACGCTTGGAACCGCAGGCACACCCTCCGGGGGCGCATGGATTGACACCGCCGGCCGGTCTCCCTCCCCTGTCGGAGGTAAGAGCCGGTGGAGGAGACGTACGCCGGTTCAAAACAGGGGGCCATGTCCTGCGGGTCCATCTCCCAGGAGGCCCACGAGTCTTTTTGGGGTGGCTATGAACACCTTGGGGGGCAAGTCAACTCCGGAGAGGGGGCGAGGTGCCGGAGCGGTTCGGCACAGTGCGCAACTCCGCCATCAAGCAGGTGGCCTCCGGCCGGTTCGGGGTGACCAGTGCCTACCTGGTCAGTGCCCAGGAGATCCAGATCAAAATGGCCCAGGGGGCCAAGCCGGGAGAAGGGGGCCACCTGCTCCGGCAGCAAAGGCCTGGCCCTGGATCGCCCGGACCCGGTGTTCCACGCCTGGGGTGAGCCTCACCTCCCCGCCTCCGCACCACGATATATACTCCATCGAGGACCTGGCCGAGCTGATCTACGACCTGAAAAACGCCAACCGGTCTGCGGACATCTCCGTGAAGTTGGTGAGCCAAGCGGGGGTTGGGACCGTGGCCGCAGGGGGTGGCCAAAGCCGGGGCCCAGACCATCCTGATCTCCGGCAGGGGACGGGGGGCACGGGGGCCGCCCCCAAAAACGCCATCTACCACGCCGGCCTGCCCTGGGAGATCGGCCTTTGGCGGAGGCCCAGCGCACCCTGATTCAGAGCGGCCTGCGCAGCCGGGTGAAGCTGGAGGCCGATGGGAAACTCATGACCGGGGCGGGACGTGGCGGTGGCCTGTGCCCTGGGGGCGGAGGAGTTCGGCTTTGCCACAGCCCCCTTGGTGGCCCTGGGGTGCCTGATGCTCCGAGCCTGCAACCTGGATACCTGCGCTGCCGGCATTGCCCCAAGACCCTGCTCTGCGCCAGGGTTTTCGGGGAAGGCGGAGTTTGTCATGGCCTTTATGACCTATTTGGCCCAGGAGGTTCGGGAGATCCTGGCGCCTGGCTGGGCCTGCACTCCCTGGAGGAGTTGGTGGGCCGCAGGGACCTGCTCCGGGTGGTGGAGACGCCCGGGGGGGCCGGATGTGTGCCCGCTGCTGGCCCCGGCCCAGGCCCGGAGGAAAGCCCCGCCCGCTTCTGTCCGAAGGACCGATACCCCCTTCCGTCTGGAGGACACGCTGGACCACCGCCTGCTGCTTCCCGCTCTTGGAGGGAAGGCCCTAGGGGTGGTGGACCTCACCTGCCGGGACCGGGCCTTTGGCACCATGCTGGGCTCGGAGGTGACCCGCCGTTTCGGAGACAGCCTGCCGGAGGATACCTACCGGGTGGCCTGCCGGGGGAGGCGCGGGGCAGTCCTTCGGGGCCTTCCTGCCGGCAGGGGTCACCCTGGAACCCAGGGGATGCCAACGACTACTTTGGGAAAGGCCTGTCCGGGGCAAACTCATCGCCTATCCTCCGCTGACAGCGCCCCTAACCCCCGGGGGACCAGGTGATCGTGGGCAACGTGGCCCTATGGCGCCACCGGAGGAAAGGCTTTCCTTGGGGCACCGCCGGGGGAACGGTTCTGCGTGCGCAACTCCGGTGCCCTGGCGGTGGTGGAGGGCGTGGGGGACCACGGCTGTGAGTACATGACCGGCGGGCGGGTGGCAGTCATCGCCCCACCGGCCGGAACTTCGCCGCCGGGATGAGCGGCGGGGTGGTCTATGTCCTGGACCGGGACGACTTCTACCGCCGGGTGAACAAGGATCTGGTGTCGGTGGAGCCCCTGGAGGACCCGGAGGACATCCAGGAACTCCGGGAGATGCTCACCCAGCACTTGGAAGCCACCGGCTCCCCCCGGGCTCGGGAGATCCTGGAACAGTTTGAGGCGTATGTGGAGGACTTCAAAAAGCTCATCCCCTGGGACTATGCTGCCATGACCCAGGCCATCGCCGCCGGTCAGGCCCAGGGAATGGAGCGGGAGGCGGCGGAGCTGGCTGCCTTTTGGACCTGCGAAAGCGAGGTGCGTAACCATGGGAAAGATCACAGGATTCCGGGACTATCCCCGGGTGGCCTGCCCTCAGCGGCCGCCCCTGGAGCGGATAGAAGATTTTGCCCCCTTTCGATAGCCCCCTGCCGGCGGAGACCCGGCGGGAACAAGCTGGGCGGTGCATGGACTGCGGCGTGCCTTTCTGCCAAGGCCGGGGTGCGGGATCAGGGGCCTGGCTGGGTTGTCCGCTGCACAACCGGGTCCCCGAGTGGAACGACATGCTCTGGCGGGGCAACGGCAGCTACAGGCCCTGTCCCGGCTGCTGAAGACCAACTGCTTTCCGGAATTCACCGGCCGGGTGTGCCCTGCCCCTATGAGAAGGCCTGCGTCTGCGGGACCTTTGGCCAGCCGGTGACCATCCGGGACAACGAGCTGGCCATCATCGAGGAAGCCTTCGCCCGGGGGACCTGGGCCCCCACCCCCCGGACAAGCGGTCTGGAAAAACCGTCGCGGTGGTGGGCTCCGGGCCGGCGGGGCTGGCGGCGGCCTACTACCTCAACCGGCGGGGCCACACCGTCACTGTGCTGGAGCAGTCCCCCCGGCCGGGTGGGCTGCTCACCTATGGCATCCCTGCCATGAAGCTGGAGAAGGAAGTGGTGGCGCGCCGCCTGGCCCTGATGGAGGCGGAGGGGGTGGCGTTCCGCACTGGGGTGACGGTGGGGAAGGACCTGTCCCCGGAGGAGTTGGACCGCATCTATGACGGGGTCATCTTTGCCTGTGGGGCCCAGGCGCCCCGGACTGTGCCCTGGGCCCAGGATGGCCAGCCGGGGTTCTGCTACGGCCTGGACTACCTCACCCAGCAAGCTGTGGCGCTGGAGGAGGGAGGGAATCCTCCCTCACGGCCCGGGGCAAGCGGGTGGCGGTGGTGGGCGCCGGGGACACCGCCGGCGACTGCGTTGCCGTGGCCCTGCGCCAGGGGTGTGCCAGCCTTACCCAACTCATCCGTAAGCCCGCCAGCCGGTATGGAGAGGGGGCCTTTGCCGGCGACGCCCAAGGGGAGGCGTCAGCCCGATTCCAAGGGGCCCATCCAGCGTTTTTCCACCCAGATCAAAACCCTCCTCCGGGGGGAGGAGGGAGGCCTGACCGGGGCGGTGCTGGACACCCCGCAGGGGGAGGAGGAGATCCCTCTGGACCTGGTGATCGCGGCTTCCGGCTTTGCCGGCTGCCAGGAGACCGCGCTCCGGGCCAGGGAGGCGATGCCCCGGCCCGAGAAGGTCTTTTTCCGCCGGGGACATGGTCCTGGGAGCCAGCCTGGTGGTGCTGGCCATTGCTGACGGCCGCCGGGCGGCCGGGGAGGCGGACCGGTTCCTCATGGGTTACACCAACCTGATCTGACCGTTCTGTCGGAAGGGGGTGGGGCGGCCATCTGCGGATGGCCGCCCCACCCCCCTTTTTTTTGTGTGGAGAAGATGGGGAGGAATGGATGACATAAATGATGCAAAATAGAACTTTTTTCCCGTGAAATAGTACAAAAAATAGGGGGAAAATATTCTACATTCCTCCGAAAGTAGGGGGGTATTTTTGCAAGTCATTTCTTTTGATCTGTCGTTGCGAAACGGGGGGAAGAGGGGTATACTTTGGCATATCAACCGGAACGTTCCGCACCAACCACCCGTATGCAAGACAGAGAAAGGAGCGATTGAGCAATGGAACTGGAAAGCGTTACCTTGAGCGTTTGGTTTTTGATTGGCGCCGTGTTGGTCTTCTTCATGCAAAGCGGCTTTGCCATGGTGGAGTGCGGCTTTACCCGGGCCAAGAACGCCGGCAACATCCTAATGAAAACCTGGTGGACTTTTGCCTGGGCACGGTGGTGTTCATCCTGTTGGGCTACGGCCTGCTGGTGGGTCCTCACGTGGCAGGGGGGGATTTATCGGGATCCCCACCCTGGCCATGTTTGGGGAGGGGTTTTCCAGCTTTGACTGGAGCAGTTTCTTCTTCCAGCTGGTCTTTTGCGCTACTTGTGCCACCATCGTCTCCGGGGCCATGGCGGAGCGGACCAAGTTCTCCGCCTATTGCCTGTACTCCACCATCATCAGCCTGGTGATCTACCCCATCGAGGCCGGCTGGGTCTGGGGGAAGGAGGCTGGCTGGGCGAGCTGGGCTTCATTGATTTTGCCGGTTCTGCGTCATTCATATGGCCGGCGGCATCACCGCCCTGCTGGGCGCCATCTTCCTGGGCCCCCGCATCGGCAAGTATACGGTGAAGGACGGGAAGAAGATCTCCAACGCCATCCCCGCCCACAACCTGCCCATCGGGGGGGCTCTGGGTGTGTTCATCCTCTGGTTCGGATGGTATGGGTTCAACGGCGCTGCCGCCGGTTCCGTGGAGGAACTGGCCCGGATCCTGGGGACCACCACCATCGCCCCTGCGGTGGCTACCGTGGTGTGTATGCTGGTGACCTGGAAGAAGAACGGCGGCCCAGATGTGTCCATGTGCCTCAACGCTGCCCTGGGCGGCCTGGTGGGGGTCACCGCCGGCTGCGCCAACGTCTCCGCGGTGGGTGCGGCAGTGATTGGCGCAGTGGCCGGTGTGCTGGTGGTGGCCGCAGTGGAAGGCCTGGATCTGAAGTGCCATGTGGACGACCCGGTGGGTGCCGTGGCGGTCCATGGGGCCTGCGGCATCTGGGGTACCCTGGCCGTGGGCCTGCTGGACACCGAGGTGGGCCTGTTCTACGGCGGCGGCCTGCACCAGCTGGGTATCCAGGCTCTGGGGGTTGCAGCGGTGGCCGGCTGGATGGTGGTTACCATGACAGTGTCTTTTAAGCTGATCTCTCGGGTTCATGGCGGCACCATGCGGGTAGGGGAGGAGGAAGAGGTCGAGGGCCTGGACGCCTCCGAACACGGCTTGCCCTCGGCCTACGCCGACTTCACCTTTGCCTTCGGCGTGGCAGGGGAGTTCAACCACGGCGATGCCAGCGCCCTGCCCCTGACCAAAAGTCCCCACCTGGCGGAGGGGAAGGAGCCACCTAAGCTCACGAAGGTGGACATCTATTGCCCGGCCTACCGGTTTGAGAAACTCAAGCAGAGCCTGGAGGCCATCGGCATCACCGGCATGACGGTGACCAGCACCATGGGCTGCGGTGCCCAGCGAGGGGGCAACGGCATGTACCGTGGGGTGCCGGTGTCCATGGCCTTGCGGCCCACGGTGCAGGTGTCGGTGGTGGTCTCCGGCATCCCGCCAGAGCGGGTGATCGAGACGGCCAAGCAGGCCCTGCACACCGGTAAGCTGGGGGACGGCAAGATCTTTGTCACCTCGGTGGAGGAGGCGGTGAAGGTCCGCACCGGCGAGACTGGGTACGACGCCCTCCAAGACGAGGTGGGCTGATCCCCCCCGCTTCCAAGGTGTGGGCCCCAATGGCCCGGCCAGGATCGCGCGCAGCAAAGGGGCGCCGCGGGAGGATCTCCGCGGCGCCCCTTGATTGCGGCTGGGCAGCCCCTCAGGCCTGAAGTACCGTGACCATGTGCTGGGCGAACTGGGCCATCCGCCGGCCAATGCCGGACACCTTCCGCACAGAGCCGGGGTCATGGGCGGTCTGCATCAGGCAGAAGCGGCCGGGGAGGATGGCGGTTTTGTTGAAGCACATGGTCCCCAGCAGCTGCTTTGGGCCACCAGGTCGCTGCCGGAGTAGCCGGAGACCACAATGCCGAAGAGGTATTTGTCGTACAAGGTGTGCTGTACCAGGAGGTTTGTCATGCGGTTAAACAGCGCCATGAGGTTGGCGCTCACTGCGTCGTTGTAATTGGGGCAGAGGAAGAGCATGGCATCACAGGCCTGGATGGCGGGGAGAACTTCCTGGGAGATGGTTCCTCCGTAAAAGCAGGTGTGGTGCTGGGCATAGTGGAGGCAGGCGGTATAGGAGCAGCCACGGCAGTCCTGGATGGTGCCGTTTTGCAGAGAGACCTCCTGGCTGGTGAAGGTAGCGGGGAGTTGGGCCAGGATCTGCCGTCCCATCCACACGGTGTTGGAGTGGAGGTGGTCCGAGGCGTGGAGCATCAGGATCCGGGGTTGGCGGAACCGGGGGAGCTGGAAGGCCAGCACCCGCTGGGCCAGCTCCCGGACCCGGCGGCAGTAGGTCTCCTCCCAACTCAGGCCAAGCTGGGCCGCCAGGATGTGCTGGTTGTAGAGGGAGCCTGTCCCTCCACCAGGGGCTTGCCGGGGAAGGCACAGCCGGCCAGGTTGGCCGCCATCACCAGGGCCTGGGCCGCCTGCTTGGTGTAGAGCTCTCCGGCGCCGTCCACCACCACCCCGGCGGTGCAGCCAGCCAGAGCCGCCGGGTGCTGGCGCAGCCAGCGCACCAGGGCGTAAAACTCCCGCCCGGGCCCGAAAGCGTCCATACCCACGGCGAACAGGAGGTGGCCTCCAGGGGTCAGTTCCTCCAGATGGGCGGCCGAAAGCCAGTGGCAGGGAATGCCCTCCAGGGCCCGGTCCAGCAGCGGCGCCAACCGGGGCGAGGTCCCCCGCCTGCAAAAGGGTAAGGGAAGGGGAAGCGGTCATACGGGGTCCTCCTTTCTGAGGGTTTGGTAAGTCTGTTCCAATCTGGCCAGCAGGGAAGGGTGCAGGGGCTCCCCGGACCACCGCCAGCCCCTGGGGGTGAATCTGCTGCGGCAGCCGAAGTATACCCCGCCCAGGGGACGGCCCCGTAGTGGTCCTCCCCCGGAGCAGCTGGATCAGGGAGACGGCCGCCGAGGACAGACCTGGGGCGATGTAGGGTTTGAACCCCAGGGCGCGGACTTGAAGGTTGGCCCCCTGGGTCAGACGGGTCAGCCGCTGGGAGAGGGCGGGGTCGTAGTCGCGCCCTCTGTGGTTGGCCACCACCAGCCCACGGCCGTGGGGGCCGTAGACCCGGCCGTGGGAGAAGGGGATCCCCTCTTGCCTGGCCCAGTAGGCTGCCCGGGCGGCCATCACCCCCAGGCCGAAGCCTTGGACCTGCTCCGGCAGCAGGCCGGCAAAGTCCAGGCGGCCTGCTGCGTCCCGGCTGCTGGCCAAAAGACAGACCGGGACAGGGGGTCCACCGGGTCGGCGACCTGGCAGAAAAAAAGGCCGGCAAAATCCGCCGCCCGGGCCCGCCGGGCGTAGGGAGCGACCAGCGTGCGGTTGGCCTCCCACTGGGCCGCCCGGACGTCCCGCACCCCGCTGTCCAGCCCGGGCACCCCGGGAGAGGCGGTAAAGACCAGCAGGTCACAGGGGAAGAGGCCCTCCATGGACACCAGCACCACCTGGGGCAGCGGGGTGCCGTCGGGGAGAGGATCTGGTTAAACTCCATGTCGCACCGGGCGCAGAGGGCCTCGTTGGGGTCGTAGACGGCGATCTCCCGGAGCAGGCCGCCCCTAGGAGAACCAGGCCGGCCAGCACCGTGCGGCCCACATCCCCCAGGCCCACTAAGGCTACCCGGAAGCCCTGGGTCTTTGGGGTGCGCCAGTCCTCCAGCCGCCGCAGGGCTCGGGCAAAGGCCAGATTTACCACGGTGGCCCCATGGCGGGATACGAAGTCCTCCAGCCCGGGGGAACGTCCTGGGGCAGGGCAGCCCGGCAGGGGGTGAGGGGGAGAGGTCCTCCCCCCTCCCACAGCTGGGCCAGCTGGGTGATGGCAAACCAGCCTCGGGCGCGCATGGGGTCCCTTCGGGTGAGGAACACCAGGGGGCAAAGGGCGTTTCTGCCGGCTGGGCGCCGGGAGGAAGCCCCTCCGGGCTGCCGGTGCCCAGGCAGAAACCATGCCAATGGTTAAACGTCATGGGGACCGTCTCCTTTCCAGCGGGCGATCCGCTCCAGCTGCGCCAGGTCGTCAGCCAGGTAGGCCGAGGGGGGGCAGGGTGGGGTCGTAGGGCATGGACAGGCCCCGGCGAGGCAGCCGAGGCTGCTCCAGAGCCTCCCCCCAGGGTGCCAATGGTCAAGGCGGTGTGAAAGGCGGCCTGGTGCTCTTTCTCCAGGGCATGGAGCAAGGCGCAGCCGTTTTCCAGGGCCGTGCGGGACAGGCGCCAGATCCCCTCGTCGGTGGCGTCGGACAGGTAGCGGGGGTAGGAGTAGGGGAGGATCAAGTTGATGCAAGGCAGCAGCCGGGCCCCGGGGCGGCAGGGCCGATGCTAGCCCCGCCGACAAAGGGGTAGAGCAGGCTCTCTGTGACCCAGTGGTGGCGGTTGGGAATGAAGTACTCGCAGTCCACTTGCCGGCCCTGGACCTTCATAAGGTCTCGGCCGTAGCCGGAGAGGATGGCCACGATGAGCCGCCGGGTGTCCAACGCCTCCTCCCGGAGCAGCCGGTCCAGCTTTTCGATGCGGTAGCCATGGTGGAGCAGGTCATCTACCAGGATCACCGGCCGGTAGAAGGACTTCAAGGTGCGGATCTGGGTGCGCAGCGGGGAGTGGCCGGGGGACTCCACGATGTCAAACCCCTCCATACTGGGCAGGAAACGCTTTTCCGCGTGGAGCGTCTTGGTGACGGTGTTGTCCACCACGGTATCCGCCAGGATCTTTCCATAGGGCACGCACATGTAGGGCCCCAGCTGCCGCTGACCCGGGGGAACCTGGGCCACGCCATTGAGCTGCTGGACCCGTTCCATCAGGGCTTGGTTCAACAGCTCGGAGTCAAAGCACAGCACCAGCTTGCCGGGGAAGAGCTGGGTGAGGGCGGCCCGGAGTTTGGGGCGGATTTCCGCCACCGCAGCTTTCAGGCTGTCGCTGTCCCGGTGGGGCTCCTTGATATGGAGGAACACGTCCTGGAGCAGCACCACCGGGGAGCGCATATCCACGCAGAACACGTCCTCCTGCCCCGGCACCGGGAGGAAACCCAGCTGGGCCAGGGCGTAGCCCAGGGGACTCTGGGCATCTGGGCAGCGGCAGAGGGCGTAGGTGTGGTCGGCTTCCAGGCTCCGGGCCAGCAGCTCGTTGAGGAGCATCCGGCAGATGGCGTGGGCCTGGGCGGGGTCCCCCTCTGGCTGGACCTGATCCACCATGAGGATGCGCCCCGAGGTGTGCTGCCGGACGAAGGATGCGCCCTCCAGGGAACCCATGGCCTCGTAGAGGTTCCCCATCCGCAGGGTGTGCCCCGCCGCCCAGCCCAGCAGGGCCTCGTGGGGCCGCAGGCGGAGGACCGTGCCCATGGGGCAGGTCCGGCCGCGGAGGAGGGCCCCTCCATGGCCTGGGGGAGCGCTTGGGCAGGGCTGCGGAAGAATTGGAAGTGCATGTCCTGCCGCCGCAGCACCCGCTTGCGGGCGGGGGGCGCGAACGTAGCACCCGGTGTCATAGATGAAAGCCTGAACCACTGGATCCACCAGCATGGAGATGTCCAGGTCCTGGTCTACCGAGGCCCGGATGCGGGTGGAACTTACCCCTCAAAGAAGGGAGGCAGGGAGAGGGGGAGAACCTTCCGCTGGAGGACCTCTCCCAGCGTGCCCAGGTCAGGGGTGGGCTGCCCCTCCTGGGCCCGGGCGAAGACGATGTGGTTGTACTCCCGGGCAGAGCCGGGGGCCTTGCTCCGGTAGGCCGAGGCATGGGCGATGACGTCCGTGCCCATGACCAAGTAGAAGTCCGGGTCGTGGAGGAGGGCTTTGAGCTTGGCTAAGTCCGCCGGAGCGGCCAGGTTTACCGGAATGTCGTCGGGGAAGAGATAGGTGTCCCACTGGTCGGCCACCGACAGCCCCACGATCTTCCGGCGCATTCCCTTGGGCAGGGTGCGCTTGCTCCAGGAGAATTCGTCCACCGCCAGGTAGACCTGGAAGCCCTGGGCCCGGATCTCCTCGACGATTTTCTTGTGGCCCACGGAGAAGGGGTCGAAGGTGCCGGGGAAGAAGGCGGCGGGCTTAGGGGGGCGGAAAGGCGAAGGGCCCCACTTGAACCTCGTACTGCACCAGGAAGCGGTAGAGGTGGTTGAGCATGGCCGCCTGGCTGAAGAAGGTGAGGTCCTCTCCCCGAGGCTCGGAGAGGATGGTGAGCAGCTTCTTGTGCAGCAGCCGGAAGAAGTCCCCCTTCCGTTCCAGGGAGAGGGCGGGGCTGCCGAAGACCTCCCGGCACAGCACCAACAGGGCGGTGCGGTGGATGACCTCCCGGTAGTGGCTCACCCCGGTCATGAGGCATCCCAGCACCCGCCGGGCAGCGGAGTTTGCCTGGGCGGGGAGGGCTTTCAGGACCTCTCCCAGGGTGTAGAAGGCGGCCCGGGCCGGGGCCACGGAGGGCCCTCTGGCCAAAGGCGGTCCAGCAGGTCCAGGGCCTCTTGAAATTCCCGTTCCGGCAGCAGGCAGAGGATGGGTCCGGCGTAGGGGGGGGATGAACCGGGAGATCTGGTCCTGGCCGCTCTCCAGCTCCCGGAGCAGGTCGATGGCGATCTCGTTGACCTGGGCCACGGTGAGATGGGGGCAGAGGGACAGCAGCTGCTTCCCGGCGTGCTCCCGCACCGGCAGGTGTTCGCTCAGGGAGAGGAGGTTGGACAGGTGCATGGCGGTGTGGAAGGCGGCCTCTGGGTGCTGCTGGGCGTGGTGGGTCAGCAGGTCCACCTGTACCAGTTTCACCAGCCAGGGTACGGCGTTTTTTAGGTCGCTGAGATAGAGGTCGGAGACGGCCTGGCCGTCGATCTCCTCCATAGGCAGGCCCAGTACCCGGCGGCGCATCCCTCCAGGGCCAGGAAGGCGGCCCCGCCGGGGGGCGAAGGCCTCCGCCAGGGGGGCGGCGGCCGCCGCCCCGTCTTCCGGCCGCTGCAGGCGGAGCTGCTCCAGACAGCGCAGAGCGGCCAGGGCCAGGGAGTCTTGGCCAGCCTGGAGCATCCGCCCCAGGGCCGCTGCGGTGGGGGGGCAGAACCTCTGCCGGCAGCCAGGCCAGGGGCACCTGGCAGAGAGCGTCGGCCAGGATAAATTGCTCCCGGGCCCCTTCCGCCTGCCACAGCTGCCGGAGCAGGGGGTCAGGAAGGGTTGGGCCCCCTCCCGGGTGCAGTGCTGGAAGAGGCTGCGGCAGATCACTTTCAGGGAGTTGGCGATCCGCTGGGCGTGTTTGGCGGCCACCTTTCGGTCGGGGTGGAGGCACTGGAGGATGTAGTGCTCCCAAAGGCTCACCGCCTCCTCCAGCAGCTCCACCATGGCGGGGGGCATCTCGCTGGCGGAGGCGGGGCGCTCTTTCTGGGATTGGATCTCGCTGTTGGCCAGGATCTGGCCCATGATCTGCCCCGCTTTCCGGCGCACATCTCCCTCCGGGTGCATCAGAAGCTCATAGAGCAGGGCCAGGGTCTTGCGCCGGTTGGAGGCGGTCATGTAGGTGTTGTACTCCTCCAGCAGGTGGAGGTAGGTGCGGATGCTCTGGGTGTTCTTGGCGCCTTTGGCCCGCTCCAGCAGCTGGGCGAAGGGTTCGCTGGCCGCTACGGTTGCCATGAGGTGGATGGAGTTGGCAAAGGTTAGGTCCCGCAGCCGCTCTAAGGCCCCCTCGGGGAAGAGGAGGGCGGGGTCGGTGTGGGTCACAGGGCGCAGCTGATCCTCCTCCAGGTCGGTGGGCACCCCGTGGGCCCGGAGATAATGCTCAAAATCTCGGAGCTTCCGGTAGACCGTTTCGTACCGGCGCTGCTTGGCGGGGGTCATATCGGCCAGCTTGGAAAAGATCAGGTCCCGGGCCTGGTCCAGGGTGTAGATGGCCATGTGCTCCCGGCCGTTTTCGTCCCCTGACCCCGGACCCGGAAGTCGGCGTAGATCAGCAGCAGGGACTCCATGGGCAGATTCTCGCACCCAGGTCCCAGGTGGAGTGGTTGGCGGAGATGTGACCGATGCTCTCAGGCCGTGCTCCCGGAACCACTGCCAGGTGTAGTAATAGTGGAGGTAGGGGATGCGCTGGGCCTCCGCCCCCGGCAGCCGAACTTGCCCAGGTCGTGGCCGAAGGCCGCTGCCCGCACCAGGGGGAGGTCCACCGGCAGCCCAGCCTGGCGGGCCAGGATGGCGGTGTGCAGGGGCCACGTTGTGCACCCCGATGGTGTGGGCAGCAGGGTCAAAGGGCATAAGTTCCCGGCCCAGGGTGAACAGGGCCAGAATATGCTCTTCCTGGGCCGCCTGGAGGAAGCGCTGGTAGTCTGCCGCCGTGGGGCTGTGGTCCAGGCTCTCCGGAGTGAAGGGGGAGCAGGTCCATCAGGGGTCGAAGGGGTCCGGCCGGTGCTGGAGGGCCAGATCCAGCAGGGCTAGGTACAGCGCTTCCTCCGGGGAAAAGGGCCGGCAGGGGTGCCCCGGGCCTCGTCGGGGAAGCGCTGGTCGGCAAGGTGTGCTGGTAGAGGGCCAGCAGCCAGGGCTGGGCCTTCTGGGGCGGCACCCCCAGGGCAGGCTGGAGCAGGGCCAGCACATCCCCGGCAGAAGGTGGGGCTGTGGGGGAGAGAGGCCACAGGTCCCGGGCCAGGGTGCCTCTCCGCAGCAGGCCGGCAGCCTGGGGGGGTAGGCGTCTGCGATCTGGCCTAGGCGGGCCTTCCAGCCCCCTCGGGTGGTGATGGGTTGGGTCATGGGTGGTTCACCTCCAGACAGGCCCGGACAAAGGCCGCGAAAGCGGGTGGGCCTTGCCCGGCCTGGACTTAATTCCGGGTGGTACTGCACCCCCAGGTAGAAGGGGGTGGCCGGTGAGCTCTACGGCCTCCACCAGGCTGCCGTCGGGGAGGTCCCGGCCACCCGGAGACCGGCAGCCTCCATGGGGGCGCGGTAGGTGTTGACAAACTCGTACCGGTGGCGGTGGCGCTCGGCCACCTGAGCGGCGCCGCCGTAGACCTGGGACAGCTTTGTGCCCGGCGGCAGGCATGGCAGGGGTAGCCCCCAGGCGCATGGTGCCCCCTTTGGGCAGATCCTCCCGCTGGTCGGGGAGTAAGTCGATGACCTTGTGGGGGGGCTTTCCAGGGCAAATTCCCGGAGTTAGCGTCGGCAAGGCCCAGCACGTCCCGGGCAAAGGAGATGACAGCAGTCTGCATCCCCAGGCAGATGCCAAGGTAGGGTACCTTGTGGGTGCGGGCATACCGGGCGGCCAGGATTTTCCCCTCCACCCCCCCGGCTGCCGAATCCCCCGGGGACCAGGATGCCGTCTGCCCCTGCCAGGGCCTGTTCCGCGGCGGCCTCGTCGGCCAGGTCCTCGGACTCCAGCCAGCGGATCTTTACGGCTACGCCGTTGTGATAGCCTCCGTGGGCCAGAGCCTCTGCTACAGAGAGGTAGGCATCGTGGAGGCGGACATACTTGCCCACCAGGGCCACGGTGACCGTCCCCTTCCGGGCACGGATGCGGGCCAGCATGGCTTCCCACTCCCCCATATCTAGGATGCGGGGGTCCAAGTCCAGCTCCCGGCAGACGATCTGGCTGAGGTGGGCCGCTTCCAGCATTACCGGGGCCTCGTAGAGCTCCTCCACGCTGCGGTTGGGGATGACGCAGTCCTTCTTTACGTTGCAGAAGAGGGCGATCTTTTTCCCGGACCGCCTCCTCCACCGGGCCGTCGGAGCGAAGGATGATGAGGTCCGGGGCGATGCCGGCGCTCTGGAGCTCCT
>VOFI01001780.1_pt1 | contig 13835 bp, 22 predicted proteins | sample 5384131 | NCBI WGS metagenome assembly VOFI01 (sample SAMN12384728, study PRJNA508395) | human gut metagenome | isolation source: healthy gut H | host: Homo sapiens
AGACGGAGTGGCAAGTCTGATGTGAAACCTGGGGCTCAACCCGGGACTGTTTTGAAAACTGTCAATCTAGAGTACCGGAGAGGCAAGCGGAATTCTAGTGTAGCGGTGAAATGCGTAGATATTAGAGGAACACCAGTGGCGAAGGCGGCTTGCTGGACAGTAACTGACGTTGGAGGCTCGAAAGCGTGGGGAGCAAACAGATTAGATACCCTGGTAGTCCACGCCGTAAACGATGCATACTAGGTGTCGGGGGAGCAAAGCTTTCTCCGTGGTGCCGCCGCAAACGCAGCAGTAAGTATGCCACCTGGGGGAGTACGTTCGCAAAAGAATGAAACTCAAAGAAGTCGACGGGGGTCTGCAACAAGCGGTGGAGCATCTTTAGTAGCCAGCGGTTTGGCCAGCGGGCACTCTAGAGACTACCGGGGGATAACTTTGGAGGAAGGTGGGGATGACGTCAAATCATCATGCCCCCTTATGAGCAGGGGCTACACACGTGCTACAATGGCGTAAACAAAGGGAGGCAGATGTTAACATTAACTTACAGTCTGAAGAAAACAGACTTAAAATAAATTGACTATCACCAACGCATACAACGCTATGTATGTGTGGACATTATCCCATTCCCGTGGGATGAGGTCGAGTTGGTTATGCTGATAAGAGCGTATGGTGGATGCCTTGGCACTAAGAGCCGATGAAAGACGTGATAAGCTGCGAAAAGCTTCGGGGAGGAGCAAATATCCTTTGATCCGGAGATTTCTGAATGGGGGGAAACCTACTTGAGCAAACCTCAAGTATCCTTAAGCCAATACATAACTTAAGGAAGGGAACCCGGTGAACTGAAACATCTAAGTAGCCGGAGGAAGAGAAAACAACATGTGATTCTGTGAGTAGCGGCGAGCGAAAACGGAAGAGCCCAAACCAGCGTGCGTGCATGCTGGGTTCGGGACCGCGGAATTGATTCAACGAGTTTAGCAGAACGGTTTTGGGGAAAGCCGGCCAGAGAGGGTGAAAGCCCTGTAAGCGAAAGACGAGTTGACATGGCGGGATCAGAGTACCACGTGGAACCTTGGAACCTTGGGGAAGATGCGGGGACCACCGTAAGGCTAAATACTACTTAGTGACCGATAGCGCATAGTACTGTGAAGGAAAGGTGAAAAAAGGACCCCGGAGGGGAGTGAAAAAGAACCTGAAACCATATGTTTACAAGCTGTGGAAGAGCTTTATATGCTCAACCGCGTACTTTTTGTAGAACGGTCCGGCGAGTTACGCTGGCTGGCGACCGACAGGAGAAGCATTGTTAAGGAACTCGGCAAAATGACTCCGTAACTTCGGGAGAAGGAGTGCCATGTAAGATGGCCGCAGAGAATTGGCCCAAGCAACTGTTTAGCAAAAACACAGGTCTATGCAAAACCGAAAGGTGAGGTATATGGGCTGACGCCTGCCGGTGCTGGAAGGTTAAGGGGAGAGCTTAGCGCAAGCAAAGGTTTGAACTTAAGCCCCAGTAAACGGCGGCCGTAACTATAACGGTCCTTGAAATACCAGTGAAGATGCTGGTTACCTGCGCCAGGACGGAAAGACCCCATGGGCTTTACTCCAGCTTGATACTGGGATTCGGTATTGCATGTACAGGATAGGTGGGAGGCTAGGAAATGGTAACGCCAGTTGCCATGGAGCCAATGTTGGGATACCACCCTTGCAGTACTGGGTTTCTAACCAGCAGCCGTGATCCGGCTGGGGGGACAATGTCAGGTGGGGAGTTTGACTGGGGCGGTCGCCTCCGAAAGGGTATCGGAGGCGCTCAAAGGTTCCCTCAGAATGGTTGGAAACCATTCGTCGAAAGTCATAGCTAACATGAATACAATGGAAGAAAGAATAGAATATGTTATCCGGTTTATTGATCAAAGCTGTGGATTAAACATCCATGCTTATTTGAGTAAAGTGTTGACATTGGATATGATTTGCTTAAATGAGGACAGGCATTTAAATAATCTGGCTTTGATTATGTGTGGAAATGATTTTTATCCGGCACCAATTTTTGATAACGGAGTATCTTTGTTGACAGCAAACCAAAGTGTAAATTGGAATTTTTCTATAGAAGAAAATGTAAAAAGAGTTATAGCACGTCCATTTTGTGGCTCTCATGAAAAGATGGTTAAATATTTGGGAAGTGGTTTTTCGGTTGATGTTAAGTCTGCATTATCATGGTTAGAAACAGAACCTGATTCCATAGAACGAAATGTATTAAGATATCAGATTAATAGATATAACAACCAACTTGATCTATTTTAACATCACTTGACCATATTTAACGAATATAGATAAAAAACAGATTGCACTCTATTTCTGCTTGACAAATCATACTTCTACGAGCTAATATATGACACATAAAGTTTATTATTTTAATTTCTAGGAGGAGATTATTATGAAGATGTGGAAAAAAGCAGGTTATGCTTGCATCAGCTATGGTATTTTCATTAGCAGCATGTGGAAGTTCGGGAGATAGTGGAAAGAGCGGAGGCTCATCCGATTCTGACACTTTTAAGATTGGTGGTATCGGACCTACAACAGGAGATGCAGCAATCTACGGAACAGCCGTAAAGAATGGTATCCAGCTTGCAGTAGATGAGATCAACGCAGCAGGCGGAATCAATGGAAAGCAGATCGAATATAAGTTTGAAGACGATCAGGCAGATTCAGAAAAATCTGTAAATCCTTACAATACTCTGAAAGACTGGGGAATGCAGGCACTGATCGGAACAACAACTTCTACACCTTGTACAGCAGTTGTTGAGGAGACTCATTCAGATAACATGTTCCAGCTGACACCATCTGCTACAGCAGTAGACAGTATCCAGTATGACAATGCATTCCGTATGTGTTTCTCAGATCCTAACCAGGGTAGCGCATCAGCAGATTACATTGCAGAGAACAAGCTTGCAACAAAAGTAGCAATCATTTATAACAGCTCTGACACATATTCATCAGGAATTTATCAGACATTTGCGACAGAGGCAAAGGCAAAAGGACTTGATGTTGTAGCAGCAGAAGCATTTACAGCAGATTCCAAGACAGACTTCTCTGTACAGATCCAGAAAGCAAAAGATGCAGGTGCTGAACTTGTATTCCTTCCAATTTACTATCAGGAAGCTTCTCTGATTCTTGCTCAGGCAAACAAAGCAGGATTTACACCGAAGTGGTTCGGATGTGACGGTATGGACGGTATCCCTGATCTTGATGGATTTGACGCAAGTCTTGCAGAAGACTTAATGTTCCTTACACCATTTACAGCAAATGCTACAGACGAAGCAACACAGAAATTCGTTGCTGATTACAAAGAAGCATTCGGAGACACACCGATTCAGTTCGCAGCAGATGCTTATGATGCAGTATACGCAGTCAAAGCAGCAGCAGAAAAAGAAGATGTTACACCGGATAAGAGCGTATCAGATATCTGTGACGCACTTAAAAAGGTATGACAGAGATCACATATGATGGACTTACAGGAAAGAGCATCACATGGTCAGAGGATGGAGAGCCTACAAAAGATCCTACAGTAGTTGTTGTTAAGAGTGGAGAGTATCAGGTACTTCAGGCAGAAGATGCTGCTGAATAATTGATATATCAGATTCGTTTAGAAAAATAAATACAGAGAGTAGCAACGCTCTTTGTAGATACATTAAAAAGAATAGGAGAAACCCCCCGACAGACATCGTTTCTGCCGGGGGACTTCTTTTTTTGGAGCAGTGTTAGTCATTTGATTTACAAGATGTTTTTCCGTTGGTGTGGCCATAGTTTCAAGCTTGTGAATTTTCTATAGCATGCTGTTCTATCTTTGTGCTATTATTTATATTATACTTTTTATAAATGTAAGATATGGTGTGCTTCTGAAGAATTCGGAAGAAGCTTAAGAAAGGAACAAATCATGAATACAGTAAAAGTAAGAAATATTGAAATTGGCGCTGGAATCCCGAAAATCTGTGTACCTATTGTTGGCGTAACAAGAGAAGAGATTCTTGCAGCAGCCGAGAATATCAAGTCAACAAAGGCTGATGTTGTTGAGTGGCGTGTTGACTGGTATGAAGATATCTTTGATTTTGCAAAGACAGAGGCGACAATGCAGGCACTTCGTGAGGTGATTGGGGAGATGCCGATCCTTTTCACATTCCGCACATCCAAAGAAGGTGGAGAAAAAGCAATCGAGACAGGGGCTTATGTTGAACTGAATCAGAATGCAGCAAAGACAGGACTTATTGACCTTGTAGACGTAGAGGCATTTACAGGAGATGAGGCTGTGAAGGCTGTTGTTGAGACAGCACATGCAAATGGAGTAAAAGTGATCGCTTCGAACCATGACTTCCACAAGACTCCGGCAAAAAAGAGGAAATCGTATCCCGTTTAAGAAAAAATGCAGGAGCTTGGAGCAGATATTCCGAAGATTGCCGTGATGCCACAGAATAAGAAAGATGTTCTTACACTTCTTGCAGCGACAGAAGAGATGGTAAGCGAGTATGCGGATCGTCCGATCATTACAATGTCTATGTCAGGAACAGGTGTGATCAGCCGTCTCTGTGGAGAAGTCTTTGGTTCTGCACTGACATTTGGAGCAGTTGGAAAAGTATCTGCACCGGGACAGATGGGAATTGAAGATCTGACAACAGTACTTGGATTACTTCATAAAAGCCTGTTTTAAAAAAAAACAGAGCGGATTCTGTTTTTTGTATTGATACGAGAAAATAATTATGCTATAATCAATTCAATTTAAAAGGTTAAAGTAGTACCTTACAAAAATATAAAAAAGGATGAGAGGGACGGATATGAGCTTTATTTCATATTTAGTAAATGGACTAAGTCTTGGCAGTGTCTATGCGTTGATCGCGCTTGGATACACAATGGTATATGGAATCGCCAAGATGTTGAACTTTGCACATGGTGATGTGATCATGATCGGTGCATATGTAGCTTTGATCACAATGAAGCAGGCAGGACTTCCTACCTGGGTGGCAATCCTCATTTCAATCATTGCCTGTACAGTACTTGGTGTTCTGATGGAGCGTGTAGCGTATAAGCCGCTTCGTAATGCAACATCTTCACTTGCCGTACTGATCACAGCGATTGGTGTCAGCTATCTGCTTCAGAATGTGGCACTTCTGATCTTCGGTGCGAATGCACAGACATTCCCATCAGTGATCAAGTGGAGCGGACTTTCACTTGCAGATGGCAAGCTGAATATTTCAGGAGAGACAATTGTTACGATCGTAGTTTGTGTGGTTATTATGATCGCATTGATCACATTTGTTCAGAAGACAAAACCAGGACAGGCGATGCGTGCAGTATCAGAGGATAGAGGCGCAGCGCAATTAATGGGTATCAATGTAAATGCAACAATTGCTCTTACATTTGCGATTGGTTCCGGACTTGCAGCAGTAGCCGGTGTGCTTCTGTTCTACCTACCCGAGCCTGACACCATATACAGGTGCTATGCCTGGTATCAAAGCGTTCGTAGCAGCTGTATTTGGAGGAATCGGTTCCATTCCGGGTGCATTTATCGGAGGAATTCTTTTTGGGAATCATCGAGATACTCAGTAAGGCATACATTTCTTCCCAGCTTGCAGATGCGATCGTGTTCGCAGTTCTGATCATTGTGTTGCTTGTGAAGCCTACAGGACTTCTGGGCAAGAAGATTCAGGAGAAAGTGTAGGTGGATGGAATTATGTTGAAGAATATGAATAAAACAAAGAAAAGTAATCTCATCACTTATGCTATCGTGATTGTAGCTTTCGTAGTGATGCAGACTTTAAGCAGCACAGGAAGTATTTCCAGTCTTTTGACAGGACTTCTTGTTCCGCTTTGTACATATATTATCCTGGCGGTTTCTCTGAACCTCGTAGTAGGTATTCTAGGAGAACTTAGCCTTGGCCATGCAGGATTTATGTGTGTGGAGCATTTTCCAGTGCATTTTTCTCAAAATGTATGAGAGATGTGATCGAGAATTCGATTGTACGATTTCTGCTTGCACTTTTGATCGGTGTTGTAGTAGCAGCAATCTTCGGTGTTATCATCGGAATCCCGGTACTTCGTCTGAAAGGCGATTACCTTGCAATCGTTACACTTGCATTCGGTGAGATCATTAAGAACCTTGTAAATGTTCTTTATATTGGAAAGGATTCCAAAGGATTTCATTTTGCAACAAAGGACGTTATGGCACTTGACATGGATCCAGACGGAACAGTTATCCTGAACGGTCCGCAGGGAATCACAGGAACTCCGAAGGATTCAACCTTCCTGATCGGATTTATCCTGATCATGGTGACATTATTTATCGTACTCAACCTGATCAATTCCAGAGACGGACGTGCGATCATGGCAATCCGTGATAATGTAATCGCAGCTGAGTCTATCGGAATCAATGTTACAAAATCAGCAGCTATGGCAGGTGCAGCAGGTGTTCTGTATGCACACAACCTGTCAACACTGACAGCAAATACAAACAACTTTGGATACAATATGTCCATCACGATTCTTGTCTTTGTAGTACTTGGTGGAATCGGAAATATCCGTGGATCTATTATTGCAGCAGTTATCCTGACACTTCTTCCGGAGCTTCTCCGTGGACTGTCTGATTACCGTATGTTGATCTACGCTATTGTATTCATTATCATGATGCTCTTTAACTGGGCACCAAAGGCAATTGAGTGGAGAGAGAAGTATCTTCATTTTGGAAAGAAAAAAGGAGGCTTAAGTAAGAATGAGTACATTATTAGATGTAAAAAATCTTGGAATTTCTTTCGGAGGTCTCCGCGCGGTAAATGACTTTGACCTCAAGATACAGAAAGAAGAACTTTACGGATTGATTGGACCAAACGGTGCCGGTAAGACAACCGTATTCAACCTTCTGACAGGAGTATATAAACCAAATATTGAGATCAGTAAGGCCGGAATTGCAAGAACATTCCAGAACATCCGTCTTTTCAAAGAACTGACTGTTCTTGATAATGTTAAAGTAGGACTTCACAACCATCATCATTACTCTACGATCGAAGGAATCTTAAGACTTCCGAATTATCGTAAGGTAGAAAAAAGAGATGAATGAAAAGGCGATGGAGCTTCTGAAGGTATTCGATCTTGAGAAGTTTGCGTCATATAAGGCTGCAAACCTTCCTTATGGACAGCAGAGAAAAGCTGGAAGATGAAGCAGTTAAGAAAGCGTATTTAGGAGAATAGGAGGCGATTCAGGTGAGCAGCAATATTGTAATTACAATGGCGAGACAGTATGGAAGCGGTGGTAAGACAATCGGACTATGCTCGCAAAAGAGCTTGGAATCAACTGTTATAGCAGAGAAATCCTGCGTATGACATCCGAGGAAAGCGGAATTAACGAGAGACTCTTAGGTATGAGTGATGAGAAGATGAAGGGAGCCGGCTGGTTCAAGATCCTCAGTCGTCCATATGACGGAGAACTTCTTCCGCCGGAAGATAAAGACTTCGTTTCAGAAGAAAATATCTTTAACTATCAGGCAAAGATCATCAAAGATCTGGCTGAGAAAGAATCCTGTGTAATCGTTGGAAGATGTGCAGATTATGTTCTGAAAGACAATCCAAATGTTGTCAGTGTGTTTGTTCATGCAGATGAGAAATTCTGTCTTGATCGTGCGATGGAGCGTAACAGTATGACAGAAAAAAGAAATGAAAAAATACATTGAGAAGACGGATAAATTTCGCGGTGATTTCTATCGTTACCATACAGGACACGAGTGGGCAGATGCAAGAAATTATGATTTGTGCCTGAACAGTGGAAAGCTTGGATTCCAGAAATGCGTGGAAGAGATCAAAGCATATATCAAGATCAGATTTGATCTGTAAATGAAAGAGAAAGCAGACAAAAGAAACAAGCCTGCAAGAAGAAAGAGATACGGTTGCGTATCTCTTTCTTGCTATTTGAAACGTGCTGCATGCAGGCGACATCGTTTCATCTATCTGAAAAGCGCTGCATACAAGGCGGTATCGTTCCATCTATCTGAAAAGCGCTATATACCATGCGACATCGTTCTACAAAATGTGAACTGGTATCATGCTATACTGTGACAGAAATAAAATAAGTGTAACTGTTCAGAGCCAACCTCCAAAATGCTACGCATTTCGTCGGTGTGGCGTATCCGCCAAATAAAATTTCAAAAACAGTTTTAAAATGCAAGCATTTTATACCTGTTTTTGAAATTTTGCTTGGCTCTGAACAGTTACAAATAAGTTATTCAAATTACAGTTAGAAAAGAGGTAAAGTTGATGTCAGGAAAAAAGAAAAGAAGCATTTTATAGTAGGAATTATAATGGTTGCAATTATCGTCGCAGCAACAGCAACAATGATCTATTGTTACATAAACCGTTTTGATCCGCAGGAATATGTACAGGCATTTTTAGATGTATGTTATAAGCAGAAAACAGAATCCTATATAAAACAGACCGGCATTTCCGAGAAAGAAGCAAAACAGGTTTTCGAAGATAATCTTGCTTATACAATGGAAAAATTTCCGGAGCATGTAATGACAGATGAGATGACAGAAGAATATAGAGAACTGTTTGCAGATCTTGCAAAGAAGACATCTTATACTGTAGGAGAAGCAACCAGGGGAAGAAAATGGAACTTATCAGGTTGTTCTTACAGTGAAACCAATCACATTGCTGAAGGATACTTATGCTGAATTTCAGGAGAAGGCGCAGGAATACGCCACAAAAGTTTCAAATGATGTGATGAACGGACAGGCGATGCCAGAAGAAACACAGATGCAGACAGAAATTTATCAGATCTATTATGAGGTTTTAAGTCAGGCGGCAGAAAAAGGGCTGAAGTACGGAAAACCAAATAAAATTGTTCTTCATGTAGAAAAAGATAAAGAGGGAAAATATGAAATCAGAAAAGCAGACCTGCAAAATCTGGATCACCTGCTGATTGAATCTGTCGGAGAAGAACAGGATGAAGAAAATAGTTAAACAAGAGGAAAAAAAGCGAAAAGAGAAAAGAGTGGAAGAATTGGAAAGAAAAACAGAAGAGAAAATGATTCAAAAGAAAGAATTAAGAAGAAAAATAAAAGAAAAACTTTCTTTTTACAACAGAAAAAATACAGAAAAGAAGCAGACAGAAAGATTACAGAAAGTGTTTTGAAACTGAATGAATACAAGAGCGCAGACTGTGTGTTCTGTTATGTGAGCACAGAGAAAGAAATAGATACATTTTCTATATTGCAAGATATTCTTCAATCAGGAAAGCATCTTGGAGTGCCAAAGTGTACGGGAAAAGGAATTATGAACGTATACGAGATCCACTCATTACAAGAGCTGTATCCGGGTGCATATGGAATCCTTGAACCAAAAAGAAGACCCGGAAAGATTGATTCAGCCGGAAGCAATTGATTTTGCTTTCATTCCATGTATCAGCTGCGATAGAAGCGGAAGACGCCTTGGTCACGGTGGTGGATATTACGACAGATATCTGGAAAAGACGCATTGCGTGAAAGCAGCACTTTGCAGGGAGGAACTGCTTGTAGACGAAATTCCGGTGGAGGAACATGATCTGCGGATGGATTTTGTGATTTCTGAAAAAAGGTTGTTATAAGATGTAAATAGTAAGGGCAGATTTAACTCGTATGAGTCAGATCTGCCCTTGAAAATTATTTGATCGTTTTCATTTATTGGCCAGTAACGAAAGACTGCCTTGCCAAGAATCTTATCTTTGGATACATATGGATTAATCCAGTAGCGGGAATCTTTCGAATCATTTCTATTATCTCCCATCACAAAATAGCATCCTTCCGGTACGGTATAAGGACCATAGTTTCCGACCATGTATTCTTTCGTCTCTACATCTTCGAGCGGTTCAGAAGATCCATCAATGTAGATGTGACCGTCACGGATCTCTACGGTTTCACCAGGCAGTCCGATGATACGCTTGATAAAAAGCTGGCTTTCATCATCAGGATACTTAAAAATGATTACATCATAACGCTCAGGATCCTTAGTTAAATAAGAAAGCCGGTTACCAACCACACGATCTCCGGTCATGATGGTGTTTTCCATTGAACCGGAAGGGATTTGTGCATTGACGATTAGAAAATTATCAACAAATAAAGCAATAGCAACAGCCGCTAAAATGGCGATCAGCCATTGGAAAAGTTCTTTCACAGTAGAGTCCTTCTCCTTTGCGGCAGGTTCTTTCGATGTAGATAACATATAAACTCCCCATTTCTGATATTCTTGTTCTTATTCTGAAAGATATCTTGTCTGTGTTAATCAGTATCATAACCGATGCAAAAACGAATCACAATAGAACAGTTACAATCATAACATATCTGGGAGAATGTGGCAAATGTGGGGAAATGAAAATTCTATAAAATCAGATTGCTCCTATGTCAAATGATGACAAAGATAAATGTGTTCAAAACTTCATAAAAGAAGTATAAACAATTCTAAAATAAGCGGTAAATGCACTGACAAAAAGAAAATCATCTGATAAAATACAGCCATGTCAGAAAAGAATAATATGGCATAGGTATATATAGCAGAAATGCAGATCATTTACTTATGATAGGAGACCTGAATAGGAGGTAGAACAGTATGACAATAGAACAATATTATAGATGGATCAATACAAAAGCAGGGAAGAAGATCAAAGATTTTATGGATCGTCTGATCCCGGGACTGATGCCAGAACCAGTACCGGTCAGAGTGCCGGTTAGACAGGAAGATAGATATAATAGAAGATGATGAAATAAAAAGCTTTCGGTTCAAATGAAAAAATCCGAAAGCTTTTTATATTACTACTTCATGTTACTGGAAAGACAGCAAAATCTATTCTGATTAGCTGTGGTGCAAGGTTGGCACCATTTGACATCAAGGAGCTGCGTGACCTGACTGCTTATGATGAACTGGAGCTTGATACATTAGGGGAGGAAAAGAGAAAGATACTCTGAAAGATCTGGCAGAAATCCTTGGGAAAGAAACGATTGATCTTTACAATACCTCGGATACAAGGGGTACGAGTCAGTCTTACGGTCTGAATTACCAAAAAGACCGGAAAGGAACTGATGAGTCAGGACGAGATTGCAGTCATGGACGGCAGCAAGTGCATCATGCAGCTTAGGGGCGTAAGACTTTTCTTTTTTCTCAGACAAGTTTGATATAACGAAGCATAAGCAGTACCCGCTGTTATCCGATTATGACAAAAAGAATGAGTTTGACATTGAAAAATACGTCAAGAACCGCAACAGACTCCGCTTTAAGAAGAATGATGTGGTGGATGAGGTATGCGATGTCGGAGAAATCACAGCTTAACTTCTGGATATTGTGACCAGAAGTTGTTTTACAACTGAATAGGGAACTTATGATATGGGAGCTTTTCTAAAAATTATAATTCAGAGAAGCTCCCTTTTTATTTTTTGAAAAAGGAGACAAACAAATGGGCTTTTTTACAACATCAGTAACAGGACTTAAAACAGTAGTAACCGCAATCGGCGCAGGTGTATGGGGAGTAATCAACCTTCTCGAAGGATATGGAAATGATAATCCCGGTGCAAATGCTCATGTACGGTAAAGTAACACACAAGAATTTGATAGACAGCCACTCACTTTTCCGAATGTATTTACATCTTTTCTCTTGACAGGTTCACACAAATTGCCTATACTGTACTTATTGAATAAGTACGCTTATTACGATAAGTACGCATGGCGAGGTGAGAAAGTGGAGATTATCATAAGTAATAGCAGTGATAAGCCTATTTATGAACAAATCTGTATGCAAGTAAAAAGTTTTATTATGGACGGCACATTATCTGCTGGCGAAGCCCTCCCTTCTATGAGAGCTTTAGTAAAAGATTTACATATCAGTGTTATTACCGTTCAGAGAGCATATGAAGATTTAACGAGAGATGGATTTATAGAAACTGTATCTGGAAAAGGCAGTTTTGTAGCATCACAGAATAGGGAATTTATTCAAGAGGAACAGTTACGAATTGCTGAAGAACTTTTACAAAAGGTCGCAGAAATTGGTCGAGCACATGGCATTAGTCTTGGGCAAATGACGAATATTCTAAAACTATTTTACGAGGAATAACGAGAGGTGACAGGCATGGATAACAACATTTTGGTGCAGAATTTATGCAAGCAATTCGAGGATTTTTCTTTGGACAATGTTTCGTTCAAAGTCCCTAAAGGCAGGATTGTAGGTTTTATTGGCGAGAATGGTGCAGGAAAAAGCACTACTATCAATCTGATATTAAATGAACTAAGCAAAGATAGCGGACAGATACAAGTCTTTGGAATAGACCATACAATTCCAACTGTCAAAGAAAATATTGGCGTCGTTTTTGATGAATGTAATTTTCATGATGTGTTTACAGCCGCAGATATTGAAAAAATCTTGAAAGAAGTTTATAAGACATGGGATAGTAACCTTTTTTTCACAATACTTGAAAAAATTCAAAATCCCGACCAAGAAAATGATTGGTGCTTTTTCAAAAGGAATGAAGATGAAACTTTCCATTATCTGCGCTATGGCACATAGACCTAAACTGTTGATTTTAGACGAAGCGACAACGGGTCTTGACCCCGTTGTGCGTGATGAAGTATTAGACCTATTTTTGGAATTTATCCAAGATGAAGATTGCTCTATCTTCTTTTCATCGCATATTACTTCGGACATACAAAAAATTGCAGACTATGTGATTTTAATTCATCAGGGAAAAATCATTTTCGAGGAACAGAAAGATAATCTTGTTTATAATTATGGCGTGGCAAAGTGCGGAAAAGAAAAATTTGCACAGCTTTCCGCTGATGATTATATCATACACCGAACTACAAATATGAGCGTGGAGTGTCTTGTTCATGACAAAGAAGCATTCAAACGAAAATACAAAAACATCATTGTGGATAATGCCACATTAGAAGATATTATGCTTTTCTATGTTAAAGGAGGTACATCATGCGAGGATTGATATATAAAGACATATCCATTTTCTTCAAGAGTATTGATAAGAGACTTATTCTGATTGCAACAGCAGCAATTGTTCTGCTTATTTTCAATGCTGGAATTTATGCTGGCTTATTTGCTTCCGTTATGTTTGCCATGGCAATCGGTATGCAAAATATTATGAGTTTCGCAAGTGATGAAAAGGCAAGCTGGAAGAAATATCAATTAGCTATGCCAATAAGCAATTTTACTGTTGTTGCAAGTAAATATGTTTCCGTAATATATACTGTTGCAATCAGCATTTTGGGAAGCATTGCGCTCAATAGTTTATCCAGCATAATTTTTCAAAAGTTTGATATGCTTATCTGGTTATTTTCGATTGTAGCAGCAATTATTATCCCATTATTATGGACAGGAATTTGCTTGCCATTAACTTATTGGTTTGGTTTTCGTTCTGCGCAAACTATGGGGTTGATTGTGGTAATTCCAAACGTTTACTTTATAAAATATTTTGAAGATGGGCCGGGAATGGCTGCTATGGTAAATTCTGTTCATTCATATGTGCTAATCACAGGGATAGCGGCAATTTTGATTTTTGGAATTTCCCTCATAATAAGCACCATTGGATATAGTCGCAAGAATTAAATCTGCAATTACCATTCAAAAATAGCAAACCCAGCCGAGCCACACTAGATGAAAATTTCAAGAACGATATGGATTCTGCTTCGAGCATTGAGCACCGTATCGCTGCTTTGAAGCACTTGAAGTAAAAAGCTGAGAAAATGGCTAAGAAGTATGAGTGTGCCTTTGTGGATAATGAAATGCCTTATGGCAGAGTCCCGCAGGGGCATCCGGTGATCGTAAATTATTTCTATCATGA
>VOFI01002335.1_pt1 | contig 13831 bp, 13 predicted proteins | sample 5384131 | NCBI WGS metagenome assembly VOFI01 (sample SAMN12384728, study PRJNA508395) | human gut metagenome | isolation source: healthy gut H | host: Homo sapiens
GACTCCACCTTATTTGACGTTCTGTCCGCCCGCACCGCTGGAACGGAAGTATCCCACGAATGCGCGCCTGTTCGATGTTCACCTCAATCGTATCGTCCACCAACGGGAGTGACGACACGGATGCGAAAAAGAAGTCATACGCTTGCCCTGGGCATTGTAGGGCAGATACAGCGCACCAAGCGGTGGACACCGTTCTCGCCTTTCAGATAGCCGTAGGCATAATCGCCCGATATTTCAATGGTACAGGTCTTGATTCCGGCCTCGTCGCGCTTCCTGCAAGTTGGAAATAGTTGCCTTATATCCGTGTGTTTCGGCATATCGCAGATACATACGCATCAGCATGCTCGCCCAGTCCTGACTCTCCGTGCCGCCGGCTCCCGAATTTATTTTTCAGTACACAATCCATCTGGTCGGCTTCCTCACGAAGCTATTGGCCTCTTTGAGCTCATGGGCCTCTACGGCAGCGGATGATGCCTTTGGCATAGCCTCATCCAGCCTCTTCCAAGTCGTTCATCCCAGAATGAATGCAGCTGCAACTCATCCGCCATAACCTTGACTTCATTGTAGCCGGAATCCATTGCTGCAAGCCTTTCACTTTCTTTTCATCTGAGCTTCGGCGGCTTTCTGGTCATCCCAGAACCCCCGGAGCCTGCGTGCGCAATTGTTCCTCTTCCACTTGTATTTTTTTTTCCTTCGATGTCCAGATAGCGGTTCAACGCTTCGGTACGTTCCTTGATATCTTTCAGTTGTTCAATGGTAATCATATACTTTTCAAATTCTATCTTTTCAAACCGCAAAGATAGTGCAAAAGTCTGAAAATCGCATAAATCCGCTGCAATCAACGGAATAAGAAAGAGGGCGGGCTATTCCGCCACTACGTCCCAACCCGAAAGTACATCACCGTAGAAGTAGAAAGTAACCTCTTTAAAGACCGTCCTGCTACTTATCCGCCACCCGATAGCAACGGGTGGCATCAAGATTCCGTTTGCTTATACTCACCCAAAGCCAACGGGGTAACTCCTTCTTACCGGATGCGTTTGGCCATTAATCCGTCGCATACGCCTTTTCCACCGGACGCCATGCGATGCCTTTATGAGTAAAAAGGATTGGTATCCGCCACGTGAGGATGCACTGCTTCAATGATACCGCCATTAGCCGCGCGCACCGCCCGTACACTGTCGGTATAAGTTTTGAACTGTTCTCATCTGACGAGCGCAAGCCTGCCACCGTAAAATACGGCAATGCCCCTTTGAGCACCGCTATTCAGCGGCATCCATACATTCGAACATTTCCGGACCATCGGTAGCAGTCATGCCGCAATACAATACGGTTTTTATCATTCTTGTCGCGCACATTCTCAACGGTACAATCGGAAATAAAACTGACATCTCTCCGTATAGAAAGTATGGTAAACCATCGGAAAAACGATATCCAGGTTCCATTTACCCCAGTCCTGCCGCACCATGCGTGAAGCCATCTTCGGCGTAGGAAACGGGAATGCCGCCATTGTCTTGCCATACGAATGCACCACTCCGGCAATCAGTTATTCGCAACTTCCGTTATCTGGTCGCAACGGAACTGCCGCCACTTTTGTCTGTCGAAGTGGTCCTGCTGCTCTCACGCGGGTCATAGCCATACCTGCTCTTGAACTTTTCGAGCATGGCGGGATGATAACCGTAATCCCATGCGGCATATTCCCGGTCTTGCACAATACCGTAATGCGGCCATAATAACGTGGTAGGAAGCACTACATCCACCGAAGCAGTTTGTAGTCGATGGCAATTCCGTTCAATCCCTCGACTTCGCAATACGACTTATTTTCTCCCTGATGAATTCACCGCGCACCTCAGGCATTTGCGGGACAGAGTGAATTTATAATCCACATATGCCGTAGTATCTGCGAGGCTCTTTCCGTTGCGGTTTACGCTGAACCAGTCGGGATGTTCTGCCAAAATCTTATCGCGGTCGTGCTCCAGATTCATGGTCCACAACCATGCGTATACTTCAATGCCGTGTTTACGGGCTATGGGAATAACAATGCGGTAGTCGTCGGGGTGGGTGCATTCAGCATTATTCCATCCATGCCGATGTCGTTCATCACCTGGCATACCGAATCGAAATTCATGCCGGGACGATATCCAGCCGCATGTGTCCAGAACATGGGATACTGGTTAACGGTTACATTATTTTCCTGCCGGCATGAAAAAAACGCTCCATATTGAAAAACGACAATATCAGCGCCGATAAAAAGCTTTTTCATAGCATACTAAGTTTTAAGATTAAAAAATATCTTTCCATAGAATATAAACAGACCACACCGGCGCAACCCTAAGAAGAAATACGCATTTTTTACCCGACTTCCAACTTTTCCCACTTTTCTCCTCCCCGCTCACAAAGACTTTGAACAGGGGAACAATGAGTCCCCTGAGTGAAAGGCATTCAGTCAGGAAGTCCAAGGCATTCGGTCCCTGACTCGATGGAGCTTCATTCAGCGGAGCGGAAAAAAGAAGGAAAAGAGAGAATCGCCGCGTTCCATTTTGTAAACATATATAAGCCTAAACCGTTGACGGCATATCCGACAATAAAAGGCACCGCCCTCCTTTTATTATTTTAAACAAACTCTAAAAGTCATCCGGACTTTTATTCTTCGTATTACATCTTATCAATCAGCTCCTTATAATTCTTTGCCACCACCAAGAACGTTTCGGCTTCCAATGTATTTGTCAGTTTCGCCCCGTTCCATGCTGAACGGTTCGGACAACAAAGTGAAACGTTTCACCTGCTCATAATGCGCAAACTGCTGTTGCAACGTATCAATGCAGGGCACGGGAACAAAACTGCACTTTAGGATGCTGCAATAAATCGGCCATATCCTTGTACTCAAGGCCTTTCTCCTTGGCGTAGTTCTTCCACCAAGCCATAAACCGGAACAATCAGGGCGAAGACACAAACTTACGCTTAAACGTGACAACTTAATCTGGTCAATATACACGTAACGGTCTATCGACAGTTTTGGTTTCAGGCTTTCGGAAGATATACTTTCCGTTCGAGGTCTTGAACAAATCCTTGATACGTTCAGGTCAGATACAAACTGAGATTTCCCGTTCAGATAGCCGGCATCACCCGTATGGAACCGCCGTCTTTGTCGATAGCCGCAGCGGTGGACTTTCTTATAATGGCGGTAGTAATAGTCTTACCCATGGCTTAAGTTTCGTGTTTTTCTCAATCTTTAAGCTTCAGGTCGGGCGCTGACCCAATTGCCTACCGAACCTATCTGCATACCCCTTGTCGAGGGAAGCAGGACACGGTAGCCGTAGATTCCGTCAATCCATAACCCACACGCATATTGATGCCCACCGAGTGCACGAATTCGCAGATTTCATCGGATACGGCAGCAGCACCAGCAGTCGGGGAAGAAATTACCGTTCTCAATACCGATTGTCTTTTTCAGCAGGGCATAGATAGTCTTTTCATAAATTTATACTTCAGATGGGCATCAGGGGCGGCGTTTTGCCTGCTGGGTAATCAATGTTGTGCATCTTCCCAGCTTTAAAGGCATCAGCATCATTGCTTTCCGCAGGCCCGCTCTCCTGGGCAATCTTCTCCTGCACACCGGCATATACCTTCTCCCCAAAAGCGCGAAAACGCTGCACATCAATGTGGACGTATCTCATGATAGTGGTCTGAATATCTGCCGGACAAGAGATTGCGACACAAACCTGCACACCTCTGTGAAGACAGAAATAAGTCCATGCTTTCAAACACATGCGTCAGCAGGAGGAAGTTCATGGACACATCCTTATCCGTCATGGCAGTCAGGCGGATATCATGGATGCAGGATAACCTGTAGTTGAGTGGTGCAGCATCACTCATTTTTCGGTGGTGCCGGATGTATAAAGAATATTGGCAAGGTCGCTATTGTCCGATGCACAGGGCGGTACGCCGCTTTCTTCACAACGGCATTATTACAGGGGTAGCCTGCTTTGGCCCCAGAAACTCGATCGTAGTAGACTAAGAGGTCTTGTCGCGGGGATCGCCTGCGGTCGAAAATAATCGGAGTTTCTCCAGAGAGAGTGGCGCCAAAGCCAAATGCTGAAAGCGGCATCATACTGGAATTGCTCGCCCACAAAGAGGAAACGACATCTGAGCATCGTTGATAATATACTGGGCCTGAGCCGAAAGAGCTGGTAGCATACAGCGGCGGTAACCAGACGGTTGGCAAAGGCAGCAAAATCGGTAAATAAACATTCCGGCTTGTTTTGTGAGAAGATACCGATGTTCCTCTGTTCCTCTGCACCTAAAGCCACCAACTGGCTGCCTGACGTACTGCTGTCCGAGAATTTATTCCAAGTGATAGGGTATCCATTGTGATGTTTCATAGTCCCTGTATTTAAGGGCTGCTTTTTTATTTCCACTTCTCTGCCTGACGATGTATCAGAACAGACAAATGATGATAAGTCATATTTTTAATGAATTGGTAAATATGGGTACAAAGGTATTAGTTTTATTTGAAACTATCTCCCTTTTTCGGGATTTATCCGTAAGTTTGCAAAGTAATAACGAATATATAACAGAACCCAACGATGACAACGGATATAGAAACACTGGTTTCCGAGGCAATCGGACTGCTTAAATCATTGATAGCCATACCATCATTGAGCCGCGAAGAGGAGCAGGCCGCGGACTTTCTTCAGAATTACATCGAAATGCAGGGAATGGCAACCGGACGGAAAGGCAACAATATATGGTGTCTCAGCCCGATGTTCGACCTGAACAAACCTACGCTGCTGCTGAACTCGCACATCGACACGGTGAAGCCCGTAAACGGATGGTGGAAAGCCCTGTTCACCCCTACGGAAGAGAACGGCAAGATTTACGGTTTGGGAAGCAATGATGCCGGAGCAAGCGTAGTCAGCCTGCGCTGCGGTATTTCCTGCAATTAAACCTGACTACACACGGGCTTACAACCTGATTTACCTGGCTTCCTGCGAGAGAAGAGGTGTCGGGCAAGGTAGAGTCCGCGTACTGCTGGAACACCGCCCATACAATTCGCCATTGTGGGCGAACCCACGGAGAATGCAACCCGCCATTGCCCGAAAGGGCTGATGGTACTGGATGTCACCGCCTACGGCAGATCGGGGCATGCTGCCCGGAACGAAGGCGACAACGCCATACAAAGGTGCTGAACGACATTGCCTGGTTCCGCGATTACTGCTTCCCTGAAAGAATCGGCTTTATTGGTGGCCGGTAAAAAATGAGTGTAACCATGGTGAATGCAGGGACACAGCACAATGTAATACCCGACCGCTGCACATTCGTAGTCGACATCCGCAGCAACGAATGTTACACCAACCATAACTTCGACGAGATACGGAACATATTGCCTGTGAAGCTGGGGGGCAAGCGTTCTTTCCGCTTGGGTTCTTCGCATGTTTCTCCCGAACAGACCAGGCGCTGATGTCTTCCGTCAATCCATGAAAATAGGACCGGGCAAGGCAACCGCTCCCCATACTGCAGATGAGTTTATCTTCGTCCAAAGAGATTGAAGAGGCTATTGCACTTTATCGGACCTGCTGGACGAACGTGATATAAAGACTTATCTGTTCAGCCAGGGTTCGGGATTCCTTCTCTTTCACGTAGCTGGAAATGAAGGCGGCCCGTCCGCCGTCCGCCCCATCCGAGAATACCTGGCCGATGGCGCTTGCTTGGTAGTGACCGTGTCACCTTGTTTCACCGAAGCGGAAGCCAGGTTGCAAATATACGGAAATATAGGCTCCATGACGGATAAGGATATAGCAGCCCGTTCGGTTTGAATACGGCCGCCACCTTAAGAAGATACCGCGCTCTGCGCCTCCCCGGTTTTCCTGATGTCGATACCTTTATTGTCCAACTTTGACATTGCGCAATCCCCCTCCACGGCATATTGCCCGTAATGGCTGGTTATGATATAGGCTCCGCTGATAGGCATAGGCAGCTTGCCGCGGTTATTGGCAAAGTCACCGGACGGCTTTCGCGCGGTCGGCCTTACCTTTTGTGGCAGTTTCCAGAGGGAGCAACCTTTTTTCCGGAAGTGTTCCCTGACCTTAGCCGCTTTAGTTTTTCAGGCCGCTTCACGGCGTTTCCTCTGCACGTTTGCGGGCTTTCATTTCTTCGGCAATCAAGGTCGATACGCATTAAGTTGGCTGGCCTCGCGCGCCGCTCTTTGGCAATCTTCGTTCTGTAATCCGCGTTGCTTCTTCCGTAACTTGGCGCGCGGATACGCTTTTTTCTCCTGCGCTCTCCAGTTTTACTTTTCCGGCCCGCGCTCTTTCAGAGATTGGCTTTGGCAGCCCGCACCTGCCTGGAGTTCCGCTTTCTCTTATTGACCTGTTCCTGCTTTTTCAGCACTTCCCTCGCCCCTGCAGGCGGTGGTGGCATACTCACGCACATAACGCAGCGGCGATAGGTTTGCGCCAGACCTGTGTGCAGAGAAAATAAACATCAGCTTCCTCAATGGAACGGTTCTTATAAAGGTACTGGACAAATGACTCGTATTTCTTCTTCTTTGTCCTCTTCTGGTGCCGCGCTGCAATTTTCCTAACTGGCGTTCCAATGACGATAGCTCACGGCTCCATTTGACTCTACATCGTTATTTATGGTAAGTGATATATCGTTTGTGCTCCTCTATCTGCCCCGTCAAAGCGGCAAGTCCAACTGGCTGCTTACGGTTTTCTTAGAAGCTTGTGAAGTGTTTCCGATTCGGTAATCTGCTTTGCAAAGCACCGCGCTTTCCACCCTTTATCAGTTTGTTGGACTGGGCAAGAAGCGGAAAAGCCAGACAGAAACAACCTATAAAAAATACAAAACAAACGTCTCATAAGCTCATCAGCATTTCTAATATTTCATTCAACTCAACTTGTACTTTGAAGACAGCTCGGTAGGCGTCAGCGAAAACGAATTATTGGAAAAGCCGGACAACTCGATTCTGGCCTTTCTCCAGCAGAGGATGCCCAATTCCTTTCCGACAACTCTTTTCTTTCCGTTGGGTTTGGAAGCATTGAATAGAATCTTTTCCAAATGAGCAAAGTCGGCTTTCTTCGGTAGCACATCTTTCAATTTACGGGTAGCACGGACGTAACGCTTGCCCATGCGGTCTACCAGCAATATTTCTTCGGGTGTCACCTCCATGCGCGCCACCTCTGTACGTATGATAGGCATGAGGAAAGAAAGCTGCATCCGTTCGCCGCTTATCAGCTTCATCGTACCGTTTACAGTGAAAACGGCGTCTTTGGTAGGAACGGTCAGCCGCACCTTGGAAGACAGGTAGCGGGTACTTTCGGGAAATTTGGACGTCTCCGCCTTCCGGGTGGTTTTTACAGCCTGCCAGACAGCAGAGGATAAAGAGCATAAAGACCAGAGTCCTGCCATTGAATTTTTGTTTGTTCCATTACCTTGTTACTTTTTATTATGTATCACTTCACCGTTTTACCGACTTACTTTCACTGATATACTTCTTCTTCCGAATCTTTCCCTGTAGGGTCTTGACTTACTGCTCATCTTCAATGCCTGTTCCAATACCCAGAGCCTTGTCCACATCACCCGTCATATAGTAGATGTCGCCACAATGTTCTACGATGACATCGCTTTTGCCTCCGTCACTTTTCATGGCATCGTCTATATACAAACGGGCCTCGGCATAATTGCCTTTCTCAAACAGAATCCAGGCATAAGTGTCCAAATAGGTGGCATTATCGGGTTCCGCTTTCACCGTCTTATAACTCATCTCCTCGGCTTTATCCAGATTACGGCGCTCGACAGACAGGTAATAAGCATAATTGTTCAAAGCTCCGATATTGGAAGGATTGTACACCAGCGCCGAATCATAGGCAGCATAGGCTTCCGTATTCAAATCTTTCGTATGATAGGCATCTCCCAAAATGGAATAGAAATCTGAAACAACCTCTTTCTTACTGTCCGCCGTAATTTGCGTCAATGCTTTCTGACAAATGGAAATTACATCATCCGTCCGTTCCGCCTGGTTATAAGCGATAGCCAGATAGAAATAGAACTCCAGCATCTCCGGGTTGGTTTCAACGCCGGCTTCGCATAAATTAATCACATCGTTGTAATCCTCCTTGCGTACCGCTTCACCCAGCAACATCATACGCGCAGCCGTATTGGTAGGATCGATTGCCAACACCTGACGCAGTACCGGAAAGGCTTCCTTTTGTTCATTCCTTTAGATAAAGATACTGAGCGTAAAGCATCGGTATCCCGGCATCATCCGGTTCTTTGTTCCAGAATACGGTCGAAAAGGCTGATAACCCGCGTACTGTCCTTACCGTCCTGCTCATTCTGCACGACAAACTGGCGCATTACATTCAGTTTCGTTTCGAAGGAACTTTCTTGTTGAGCAATAAGGTGTCCAACTGTTGCTGATAAAGGTCTTTCTGACCGGTCTCCTCATAATAGGACGCCAGCGAATACATCGCCATGGCATTATCCGGCTCGGCATCCAACACCTTGCGGTACATGTTATATGCTTCCTCTTTCTTTCCGTTCTGCATATATACATCCCCCTAACACAACCTGATAACGGAATCCATCGGATACCCGCAACCAGGCTCTCTATCTCATGGAAAGCATTCTTATTGTCTTTCATTTGCAGATAAATACGGAACTCTCCATACTCAACTGCTCGCTTTTGCCCATCTTCTCCTCAATCCGGTTCAAAGTGGCAATCACCTTTATCATACTGCTCCTGCCCGATTATAAATGTCCAACAAGGCATAAAGCGGATCCAGCTTGTCGGTGAAACGTATAGACATATCTTCCAGCAGCTTCATCGCTTTCTCCTTTTCGTCCTGTTGCTGATAAAGATTCGCCAGTCCCTGACTGTACCAATAATTATCCGGATCGTTTTCCACGGCCTTCTCCAATGCAGCCTGCCCCTGAGGCACTTGCTTCAGGAACAAAATAATATTGCGCCAGTTCGTATAAGGCCGACGAAGCATTCGGATTGATAGTCAGGCAATGTTGCAGCAAATCAAAAGCCGCATCATGTCTTTTGAATCTTCAGACGGGCTGCTTCCAAAAAGAAATAATCGTACTTACGCTGCTGTTCCGGGTAAGTTCCGCCACAGGCTTCGCCGATAATGCCTTTGCTGTTACGGATGTCCCAGGAGACGCAAGAAGCCTGCCACCAACAAAAACAGCCCTATTTTTCTTATTATCGAATATGCTCATTATCATATAAAATCAAATGGTATAGCAACCCTCCGTCAATCATTTTTAATCACTCATCGCTAATCTCATACCCCATCCCCAACTACACGCCCGTATGTCCGAAGCCACCGGCACCGCGTTCCGTTTCATCCAACACATCACACCTCCTGCCATACGGCCTGCTCATGGCGGGCAATTACCATTTGAGCGATTCGTTCTCCGTCCTCAATCATAAATGTTTCCGAAGAAAGATTTACGAGGATAATACAGATTTCACCGCGATAGTCTGCATCGATAGTACCCGGAGAATTCAATACCGAGATACCTTTCTTGATAGCCAAACCGCTGCGGGGACGAATCTGCGCCTCAAACCCCGCCGGCAAAGCGATGTACAAACCTGTAGGAACCAGGCAACGCTGCATTGGTTCTAAAGCTATCGGTTCGGAAAGATTGGCACGGATGTCCATTCCGGCAGACAATTCCGGTGGCATATGCAGGCAAGCGGATGTTTCGATTTATTAATGCAATTCGGACGGTCATACTATTAATTACAAATTTCAATTATAAATTACGAATTGCCGCTATTTATGTTTAATTCACTTTTTTAATTGGACAAAATACAGATTTTAAAAGCAAAAATAGTGATACATTTGCAGTTAAATAATAACAGTAACCAAATAATCCCTCTTTTGCCATTTATAATTCGTAATTCATAATAACATCATGATGAATGGAATACCCTCATATCCGCCAAACGTTTCGGTTTGGAAGAGTTTCACCAGGAGCGTCACGAAACCGTTTGAATTTCAGCAGGACTGCATCTCGTCTTCTCCGCCCCCTTTCCGCCGCTTGCAGAACAAAACACAAAGGTTTTCCCTTGCCGGCAGTGTATCTTCGTATAATAAACCTGATTGACACATAGCTTGAAGTTTCACGTAGGCCGTTCGTGGGGCAACGACGTATCTAAAGCCCCCCTTGCCCGTCAGCCCCGAACTGCAAGATTCTTATTTACCGAAATCGGTTCTATCGTATCGGCAGCCTGCCTGGCGCACGACTTGGGCAATCCGCCATTCGCCACTCCGGAGAACGCGCCATCTCCACCTTTCTTCGGAAGGGCGTGGGAATGCCTTAAAGAAAAACAACTGTCCAACTCACCCCCCAATGGGAGGACCTGACTCACTTTGAAGAAATGCAAATGCTTTCAGGTCTGCTTGCCTTACCCATCAGTTTGAAGGACGCCGCAAAGGAGGATTCGTATTAACCTATTCCACCCTGGCCAGCATCGTAAAATGCCCCCTTTTCATCGAGTTTAGCAGGTAAAGAACCAAAATTCGGCTTCTTCACTACTGAAGAAGAAAGTTTCCGCCGGATAGCCGAAGAACTGGGTATGGAAAAGCTGAACAATGCTCCCGTTGAAATATGCCTCGTCACCCGCTGGTTTACCTGCGGAAGCGGCAGATGACATTTGCTACCAGATGATGGATATTGAAGATGCCCACAACCGAAAGATTCTTACCACACAGGAAACACAAAGGACCTGCTGGCCTATTTTCCCGAAGAACGGCGCACATCCAAAAACGCTGAAGATTGTCAGCGATAACACCAATGAACAGATAGCCTATCTGCGTTCCTTGCGTCATAGGACTGCTTATCGGCGAATGTACCCAGGCTTTTTCTGATAATGAAGAAAAAGATATTAAAGGGGAATTTGAAGGAAGCCCCACAACCATTATCACCGAAGTACCTGTTGCGGCCTACAAGCACTGCGCAGACATTCTTCGGAAGAAGATTTACCGCTCACGCGACGTGCTGGACATTGAACTCTAATGCCGGTTTCGTATCATCAGCCCTGCTCGAACTGATGATTGACGCCGTATGTTCTCCGGAAAAGGCATATTCGCAACTGCTCATCAATCGCGTATCGGGCCAGTACAACATAAAGCGCCTGCACTCTATGAAAGAATACAGGCGGTATTGGATTACATCTCCGGAATGACGGATGTATTTGCACTTGATTTATACAGGAAAATAAACGGGAATAGCTTGCCAGCGGTATAACAGACGACAAGCATTCTTCCGGATAGTCCTATGACACAACCTTATTTGCTCCCGACGTAAGCTTGCACGACTCGGTTCGCTCCTATGAACGACTCGATGTGGCGGATGCGCTTTCTGCCAGAATCTCGTCCACGGCAATCAGGATACCCGTTTCCTCCACATCTCCGAAACCGTAATTGATGGCTGTACCGAACATACGCATGGTAGGGCTAAGACTCATATAGGCATTCACCAACGGGGAATATTGTACCCCGCCTTACGGATTTCAACAATTCAAAATCTTATAGTCTTCCTTAAAAGAGTCTTTACAGAATAGAGCATCCAATTCATTCTCGTCCGACTCCAGAAGCAACGGTTTCATCGGAGTAATCAGGTTGTCCTTATCCGCAAAATGTTTCCGAAGGAAATAAAGAATCTTATCACGGCTCTGACGATGATAGCTGGGATACATAGTCACCTTTCCGAAGAAATACTTCACATTGGGCATGACTACGGTCAGTGCGCCCAAACCATCCCACAGATTATCCAACGCAAACAGACCTTTACTGTCTCGCACGCGTAGACTGATACTCCAACGTAACGAACGAACGTCCTAACTCGATGGTCGTAGGGAAGATAGTCCTTCAAAAAACTTATCCGAAAAAGTTAAACATATGGGCAGTTGCCAGAATAGGGGGCACCATGTTCATCAAAACGCACATCCGTACCTAAGATATAACGGTATCCACCCAAAATTTCTTCTGCTTCCGGATTCCAGACAATCAACTGCTTGTACGGGTTGTCCATGATGTCATATTCATCAATATCCATAGACTTCTGCTCCGTTCCTCCTCCCGCAGCACGGAATGCAATCTGCGCAACGGCCGATCTCCCTTCATTGTATCTCGGAGAGTCTTGGGCAGTAATGATATATATCTGATTATGACTTCTATTGGTCATGCGCAGACGCTTTTCCTCAGTCAACTCCGCTTTCAACAGCTCCTTGCTTATCGGTGCAATAACATCTTCCATATTTTTCTGTTAGTAGTTCTTCTTTAATATAAATACGGTCTCTACAATTTATATACAATATCCTTCACATATTGCGCCCATCCGGCCGGGCTTTTCGATTTGTCGAAAGTTTGCCAGGGATAGGCTTCCCTATGGTGATGGTAAATGTTTTATGACGATTCTTCAGCATTTCATCTGCCAGGTAAAGCATGGCGATATTGAACTTGATACCCAATATCTTACAAAGATTGGCAAGATTATAAAAGAAGTTGGAATTCCGCCCCTCGAAGTGGATAGGAACGACATCACGGTGGGCTTCGACACTCTTCACGATAAAGGTCTTTTTCCAATCCAAGTCACGGATGACCCCATTCTGCCTACGCGAACAAAGCCCTGCGGGAAACATGATGAGCTGATTGTCCGAAGCAAATCCCGCCTCCACCATTCTCGGGAAGTCTTTGGCCTGCTTTTCCCGTCTTGTTGATGGGGATGCAAAGCGGCGCCAGTCCGTGCAGGTTCATCAGCAGGTCGTTGACCATATATTTCACCTTGCCACCATAAAGGAGCCCAGGACATAACCCAGTGCCACTCCATCCTGCCCACCCAGGGATGGTTGGACACAAAAGTATAAAGCCCTTCTTTAGGCAGATTTTCCTCCCCCCTTTACCACAATATTGGCATCAAGGAACTCCAGACAAGCTTTCAGGAAATCTATTCACCGACTTTTATCTTTCGACTCCCGCAAAAGACATTCAATTCCTCTTGATGAACGATATATGCTTCAAATAAGAAACCACGAACTTGGGGATATACTTAGACTGCTTCGGAGCCTTTTCCCGAAGTATCTTGTCTATGTCAATCAAAAAATAAAGAGTCGTCAGCCATTCTTCTTTTGGATGAAATGAATGCGCAAAATTAACTCATCTTTTAATTAATCGCAAAAAAATGACAGAAAACTGCACCGAAATCTATCAAATAGCACCTAAAACTGTCAATTGATAGTTTTTCCCCTAAAGTGTGTTTGAAATCCGTCTGCCTGAAAGAGAAAACTTCCGTAAACTTGCAATATCAAGATTAACGAAAAAAACATACACTTATATGAACAATATAACATTTAAAAAGACCTGCTCGGAGTTCAAGACGATTTATTGCGTTTTTGCATACAAACTTACTTCCGACCCGTGAAGAAGCCAACGACCTCTTGCAGGAAACATCCCTGAAAGCTCTGGATAAAGAGAAGTATAATACGCCGATACTAATTTTCAAAGGATGGATATATACCATCATGCGTAATATTTTCATCAACAATTACCGTAAAGTGGTACGTGACCAGACATTTGTAGATACCACAGACAATCTCTATCATCTGAATCTGCCGCGCGACACCGCTTTTGAAAGCACAGAAAGCGCATATGACCTGAAAGAGATGCACCGCATTGTCAACGCCCCCTTCCACGGGAGTACAAAGATTCCCTTCTCCATGCATGTCTCCGGCTTCAAATACGCGAAATTGCAGAGCAGGCTGGGGTTGCCCCCAGGCACGGGTAAGTATTTTATTTACTTCACCCGCCAAAACTAC
>VOFI01002907.1_pt1 | contig 13831 bp, 18 predicted proteins | sample 5384131 | NCBI WGS metagenome assembly VOFI01 (sample SAMN12384728, study PRJNA508395) | human gut metagenome | isolation source: healthy gut H | host: Homo sapiens
TTGGCGGGAATGGCAATCATCTTGTTCATCATGCAAAACCTCCTTAGTTCTGGATCGTTTCTTCGGGTTTGGTGGTAAGCAACCGGTAGAGGGTTGTGTCCTTCGGGAAGTCATCCTTGAAGGGAACAATAGTAGAGCCGTAGAAAATCAGACCTTCACCAGCATTGGAGTTGGTCACATAGTTCTGCTGGCTGGGCGAGATATTCAGCGCAGCGGAGAGGATTTTCCGGTCTCCGCTGGCCTGATTCAAGAGGTAGACAAAATCGCTGTTCTCAAAAATGTTCTCAATCTCTCTGGAAGCCAGCAAGTCCTTGACATTCTGGGTGATCCCGGTGGGAATCCCGCCCCATTTACGGAACCGCTTCCAGATTTCAACGGAATATGCTGCCGTCTGTTCCTCCTTGAGCAGAAGATGGAACTCATCCATGTAGTATCGGGTGGACTTGTGCTGGGCGCGGTTGACCGTCACCCGGTTCCAGACCTGATCCTGCACGATGAGCATACCCAGCTTCTTGAGCTGCTTGCCCAGCTCCTTGATGTCGTAGCAGACGAAGCGGTTGTTGACATCCACATTGGTGCGGTGATTGAACACATTCAGCGAACCGTGGACATAGATTTCAAGGGCGGTGGCGATGCGCTGCGCCTCCGGTTCCTTTTGCTCTCGCAGCACATTGTAAAGGTCTTCGAGGATGGGCATTTTCTCCGGCACAGGATCGGCAAGAAAATCCTGATAGACCATGCGGACGCTTCGGTCAATGATGGTCTTCTCCACCGGCTGCAAGCCCTCTTTCCCGCCTACAATCAGCTCACACATGGAGAGGATGAAGTCGCTTTTGAGCGTCAGCGGGTTTTCCTCTTCGGAGTAGTTCAGGTTGATGTCCAGCGGATTGATGTAGTCCGGGCTGACCGGCGATACTCGGATGACCTGACCGCCGAGCTTCTGGACAAGGGGAAAATACTCGGCTTCCGGGTCACAGACGATGATGTCATCCTCGGTGATGAGGAAAGCGTTGGTCATCTCGCGCTTGGCCGAGAAGGATTTACCGCTGCCGGGTGTGCCGAGGATGAGGCCGTTGGGATTTTTCAGTTGCTTGCGGTCAACCATGATCATGTTGTTGGATAGGGCGTTCAGACCGTAATACAGCGCCTCACCGCTCTGAAAAAGCTCCTGTGTGGTGAAGGGGATGAAGACCGCAGTGCTGGAAGTGGTCAGTGCGCGTTCAATCTCCACCTGATTGATGCCAATAGGCAGCGAGGACATCAGCCCCTCTTCCTGCTGGAAGTCCAGCCTCTTGAGCGCACAGTTGTACTTCTGGGCAATGGAGGCCGTCTGGAAAACAGCGTTCTCAAGCTTCTGCCGGGTGGTGGCAGTGTTCATGATGAGAATGGTGACAAGGAAGAGGCGTTCATTCCGCGTCTGGAGATCCTGCAACAGCCGCTTTGCCTCGCCGCCGTAGGTGGCAAGGTCGGACGGGATAATTTCCATATCGTAGCCGGATCGGACAGCCTTTTTCTGTTCCTCAATCTTCATCTTGTCGAGGTCGGTGATCTTCATTTTGATGCTCTTGATGGCCTTCGCCTGATCGATGGTGCGGATATGGAAGTTGACGGTGATGTTGCTGTCCATATCGAGAAAGTCTGCGAGCATCCGGTCATTCAGCTCCGGCGCGAGAATTTGCAGGAAGCTCACCGCGCCGATGGTCTTGCCCATCTTGAAGTATTTACCCTCCCGGAAGTCAAAGGAGGTGGGTGCGATGAAGTCCTTACTGCTCAGCCCTGTCCGGGCAACCATATCGAATGAGAAGCGGAACGGCTCCCCGGTGTCCAGATTGAACACATCATGCAGCACTTTCAGCCGTTCGTAGCCGGACAGCGGCTCGGTCTTCACACCGAGGGTTTTGAAATTGTTGAGGATGTCCGTCTCAATCCGATCCAGCTTGGCCTTCGCGGCGCGAAGGAGTCGGCCTCGATGCCAAAAGTGATGTACTTTCTTTTGAGTAGGCCATTGTTTCCCTTGGTGAGCTGGGCTTGTAGCATATCGGAATACTCGGTGCGGATGTCGTTGAAGTCATCCTGCTGCGGCGGGATATTGATCTGCTTCTTGAACTCGCTGATGCTCGTCCTCTGGTTGATGAAAGAGAACTGGACAAAAATCGAGCTGTCAAAGTAGTTCAGGAAGTCGCACCAGTTCTCGAAGATGGCCGTCTTGTCCTCGTTCTGGGCAAGCTGGTAGTTGATGTCACTGAACCGGATGGTCTTGGTGTACAGGCGGGCATTAACCTTGCAGACACCATCCCGGCACATCTCCACATAGGGGATCGTCTGCTGGGCAGACTTGGGGACTTTCTTGCCCTTCTTGTGCTTTTTCTTCTGCGCGACAAGCTGCTTCTTTTCCTCAGCGGAAAGAATGTCGCCGTACACCTTGCCGTCTTTCAGCGCCTTTTTCGGCTTTGCCGGATTTCTGGCTGCATTGTTCAATCTGCAATTCCTCCTTTTCCTTGATTTCACGCTGAATGACAGCGTAGAGATTGTCTGTGCGATAAGGCCGCACCCTGTCCCTCAGAAACATGGTCTTGACCACATGGCCGAGGATTTTCTCAGCCGGTTGACCATCCTTTTCGTAGAGGGCGAAGAAGATAAAAGGCAGCATGATCACTACCATGACCATAGCTGCCGCCTACAATTCCAGTTTCGATTTTTGCGAGGAAGAAGACCGGCATTCCCACTGCTGCCGCCAGAGCGAAACAGATGAGCTGCCGTCTGGTCAGGTTGAACATGACCTTGGTCTTCACACGATTAAGGTCCTTCGGGACCGGTACAAATGCCATTGGGAACCTCCTTTCCAAGCGTGATGCTGCATTCGACCTCATTGCCCCATACATCCCAGCCTTCGGGGGACTGGCGGGCGAAGAGTTCAATGCGGGGTAGATCGCCCATCAGCCGGACGATGCGGTCACGGACTTCCTCCGGCTTTTTGGAGTGCTGTTCGATGTGGCTCAGAACCACTTGATGCACACCGGAATTTGCCCGTCTGGGGTGGCCTTTCGTGGCAAGGATACACAGCTCCGCATTTGCTCTTGTCCAGTAGCCCATTCCCCAAAAGAGCGAGTCTGCTTTCCGGTTTTGCTTGACCCACACAAAGGCCACCGTCTTATAGGAAAAACCCCACGCCTGAATGAGTTCAAGGGCTTCCTGCAAGCAGGGAAAGGTGATCCAAAGAAAGAGCGCACAGTCCTTGTCAGCCAGCTGGGACACCGGCAACGCCTTGAGGTCTTCGATGCTCATTGTGGGATAATGGCTCTCGGCTGACCGTCCCTGTCCCTTCTTGGAGTAGGTGCGATATTGCCACGGAGGGTCGGCATAGATAATGCTGTATTTCTTCATCCGAACCTCCTTAGTGGGCATTGAACAGTGATTTTGCGAGGCTTCCCGTCTTGAAAAGAGAGAAGCAGAGGATCACGGTATAGGCTGCAACCGAGAAGAGCGCGGAGTGGATATTGGCCGCAATAATCATGTTGTTGATCAGCACCGCGTAAATGCCCACGCAGATCATGATGAGGAATCCTTGGAACGCCAGTGCAAACAGAGCTTTGAGGTAGTTGTTGCCGATGCTGCCCCATTCCCGGTTTGACATCGTAGCCACCGGGATCGGAGCAATGCTCACGGTGCAATAAATCTCAATCATACGGCCATAGAGGATGACCGTGATGAGAATGGACATGATCTTGAGACACAGGCTGATCAGAAGCGTTTCGATGGACAAGGCCAGCAGTTCACCGATGCCCATTGCTTCCATGCTTGTTCGCATCTCCGCCAGTGTTGCATCAATGTCAATGCTGGTGCTGCCATTGATTACTCCGGCGGCTCCTGCCACGACATTCTGACCGATGTCAAATACCGCCATCACAATGTCAAAGGTGTTGGTTACGAGGTAGATCGCCACAGCTGCCTTGAAGAACCATTTGAAGAACATCCATGTATCGGTGTCGTGGAGATTGTTCTTCTCAGTGATCATGGAAATCAGCTCGTAACACAACACAAAGGTGATGATGATACCGGCGATGGGGACGATGACATTCTCTGACAGCCCCCGGATCATCTGGTAGATGTTTGCGTCCCACGAGGCCGGGGTTTTCCCGACCTCTGTCGCAATCGTGCCGACCTTATCATTGACATCGGTGAACATATTGGTCAGGTTACTTTCGATCCAGCCCATCAGAAGGTCTTTGATCGCCTCTTCGATTTTTTCTAAAATAAACCCCAATATTTCACCACCTTTCGGTTATGCTGAGAACGACAGATCAGAAGAGCGTGGAGAGCAGCGGGATCAGCGTCGTGCCGATGAGGACAACACCACCACCGGCCATGAGCTGCTTGATACCCTGGCTCTTCGCGCCGGGGTTGTCATTGCCATACCCTTCCATGAGGTTGACCACGCCCCACACGGCAAGGCCAGCGCCAAGGGCGACAACGAGAGTCTGCAAAACGGTGACTGCCTGATTGATAAACGCCATATTCAATTTCCTCCTTATTTCATCTGGTTAAAAGTGAGGGAGGGCGCAGCGTATGCGCCCTCCCACAGTTCTGCCGTATGGTTTAGAACAGGCCGGACAGCAGCGGGATCAGCGTAGTGCCGATGAGGACAACGCCGCCACCGGCCATGAGCTGCTTGATACCCTGCGACTTGGCGCCGGGGTTGTCATTGCCGTAGCCCTCCATGAGGTTGACCACACCCCACACAGCCAGGCCAGCGCCGAGGGCAACAACGAGAGTCTGCAAAACGGTGACTGCCTGAGTAATAAAAGCCATAAAATCCTCCTTGAATTTGTGATGTAGTGAGTTGGTTATTGAAAATGGGCAAAAAAATAGAAGCCCCGTCTTGGTTCCGCTTCGTTGCGCGGTACAAGACGGGGCTTCAATCGGCTTCGATCTCGCCCATGTCATAAAGATCGAAGGTTTCCGTGGGCTTAATGACCAGCTTGCGGCTCCGGTATTTTTCAATATCGAAGGCATTGCGTTTGTCAAAGTCAGAGAGCAGTTTGTATTTTGGATGCTTCGTTATGTCGTATTTATCACTGAGAAAAGGTCTCACACCTCTAAGCTGCAAAATACATTTGCCGCCGTCCATGACAGCAATTTCGTCTTCCGACATGAGCTGCTTGCCGGTCTTCTGATAGTTCAGGCCGTATGAGTTGTTGGTCGAACGGGTTTCTGATGTGTTATATAGGTCGATTGTCTCCTTTCCAAGAACTTCACTCAGTTCTTTCAGTGTGGATTTTTCCTTGCCGCCAAGGAACAGCGTCGTGTCACAGTTGCCCACAATCGTGTCTGCGGCATCTTTGTAGATGGTCTTGAGCTGCGACTGGGACTGCAAGATGATGGATGCGGAAATCTCCCGGCTTCGGATAGTTGCAATGAGCTTGTCAAACTTGGGAATTTGACCGATGTTGGCGAACTCGTCGAGAAGGCAGCGCACATGAACCGGTAGTCTTCCGTTGTAGACATCATCTGCCTTGTCACAGAGCAGATTGAACATCTGGGAGTACATAATCGCCACGACGAAATTGAAGGTATCGTCCGTATCAGAGATGATGACGAACAATGCCGTCTTCCTGTCACCGAGGGTGTCCAGCTCCATCTCATCGTAGCTCATCAGCTCGCGCAGCTCTGCGATGTCGAAGGGGGCAAGTCTTGCGCCGCAGGAAATCAGGATCGACTTTGCAGTTTTGCCAGCCGCCAGCTTGTACTTGCGGTACTGCTTCACTGCGAAGTGTTCTGGGTCTCTGGCTTCCAGCTCATCAAACATCAGGTCAACGGGATTTTTGAAGGTCTCGTCATCCTCTCTGGCTTCGGAGGCATTGATCATTTCGAGCAAAGTAGTGAAGTTTTTCTCGTGTTCCGGTGCCTCGTACCAGATATATCCGATGAGGGCTGTGTAGTAGAGCTTTTCGGCTTTGACCCAGAAATCCTCACCGGACTTATCGCCATCTCCTTTCGTATTGACGATGATTGTATTGACCAGCTTGAGGATGTCCTTCTCACTGCGGAGATAGGCAAAGGGGTTATAGTGCATGGACTTTTTGAAGTTGATGGTGTTCAGCGATTTGATGACATACCCGTTCTTTTCCAGCATCTTTCCGCATTCAACCAAGATTGTACCTTTCGGATCAGTGACGCAATAGGAACTGTGCATCTGCATGAGGTTGGGCTTGACAAAAAATCTGGTCTTGCCGGAGCCGGAACCGCCGATAACGAGGATGTTCTTGTTCCTCGCGTACTTCGGCTGCTTGGGACGGCTGTTCATGGTCAGCGCCTCGGTCTGGGTGAGGATGATGTTGTTGGAGAACTCGTCATCCACATAGGGCTTGATGTCCTCTGGCCGTCCCCATCGGGCTGACCCGTATTCCTCTCCTTGGCGGAATTTCTTGCGGTTTTTGCCTTTGATGTAGACGGCCAACTTGAGCAGCAGCCCTGCCGCCACGCCGACCAGCAGATCCATCGGATGGAAGCTGGGCAGCGGATTGGCAAAGGCAGTCCCGAAGTTGGCAAAGCCGCCTGTGAGCTTTTCCACAAACGCACTGCCGGGTGCCAGCCGGAAGACTGCCGCAACCTTATCCACGAAATAGAAGGCGAACACATACGGAAGGTTGAGCAGGATCAGGCGCTTCATATCGAGCTGCTGCTTCATAATTCCACACCCCGATCCTTGCTCTTGACCTTGGCTTGCTCGCGGTGCTGGCTCTTGCTCTGCTCCTTTTGACGGGAAAGTTTCTGCCGCAGCGAAGGCTTTTCCTTCTGCTTGATTGTCCGCGCTGAGAACTCCTTGAACGCCTGTGTCATTACATCCACATCCCGCCCTTTGAAGAAGACAAGGTAGCGGGGAGGCTGCTCTGAGGTGTCCTTTTTGAGCGCATAATCAATCCCGTATTTCCGGGCGGTATGCTCAAAGGACTTGATGTTGCCATCCGTCACCTCGATGTTACTGATCGCGGCATTCTGCTCGACAAGATGCTTGATGGACTGCTTGCCGCGATAGGTCTTCGGACGGGAAGCTTGCTTCTGTGCCTTCTCGATTTCCTCCACGAACTTTTTCAGCGCCTTTTCCAGCACCTCTGCGGAGATCCTGCCGCCTTTGATGACAAGGGCAATGACTTTTGTGTTTACTTCATCCTGCATGGGAACCTCCTTTCAGATGTTTCGGGGACTTAACCCACACTAAGGCGGGATGCCCCGGAGATAGATGGTGATCATCAGTTTGATACCTCCCTTCGTCAAAGTGTCAGCCCATCCGCGTCCTAATGATGATAGCCACAGGACGGGGTGCTTGTCTACTTCCTGCCTCCGCCATAGAGATCATGGTTTACAAGGGCGGAATAGTAATTGTCCATTGTAAGCGGTGCATTGTAGAGCGCAGTCAGCAGATACGCCCGGATGTTCCGAATTGCCGAGGGATTTTCGTTCATCGCTTGCAGGACATACTCGATGTGGCTGCTGTTCAGCTTGAGGAAACGGGACTTCACCACTTGCTGCGGCATATCCTCGCCGTTGATCCGGATCGTGGGACTTGTAGAACAGACTGCATCCAACATGATTTCCAGCAGCTCGTTTACCCGGTCCATATCCAAACGCGTGTCATGGGCGAGAATATCCAGCTCAAGATTTTCCCAAAGTAATTCTCTATAACTTTCTCGTTCATCCATCCTGTCCATCCCATCAAGATTGATGGATTGATAGTTATTCAGACTGGTATTTGTTTTTTCAGTAATTACTTGATCCGTATTTCTTTGTGCGGGATTTCCCGTATACGGTTTCTCCGTGACCGGATTATCCGCATCGGGATTTTCCGTATACGGATTACCCGCCTCCGGCAAAACCTCCTGCGGCTTCTCGTATATCTCAAAGACCATGCTGCTCATCCGACCTTTTTCGTCCCGCGCCTGATGCCGGACGAGGTAGCCATAGTTTTCCAGTTCCCGAAGAGCGGAGAGGATCGCATCGGGACCTTCCTTGCAGATGGCAGACAGACCGCGTGTGGAGAATTGCCAGCCGTCGTTGAAGGAGAGCATTTTGGAGAGAAGCCCCACGGCCTTGAGGGACAGATTCTTGTCCCGGAGGTGGAAGTTTGCCATGACGGTATAGCCACGGTTTTTGTTTACGCGGTAGACTGCCATGCGATCATCGCTCCTTTGCGGTCTCCGATGTGGGCTTCCGGGTGGAGAGCCTGACCGGAGAATAGGGACATTCAGCAAAAACACAGGATTGATATTTCCAGTGAGGGCGATGGAATGGGCATGACCGGCATTCCGGTGTTATCCCATCGCTTCCGCTGTCATAGTGGGTGAAGCCGGGTTTCTCTACCATGAGCGCTTCAAAAGCTTGCAGTGTTCCGACTGTCATATAGCTCATTTTTTCATCTCCTTTCCTCGCCGTATCGCTGTCTCTGCAATGGCAGAACATTCCAGCTTTCGGACAACAAAAAAAGAGGGTTTGCCTCATGCTCCGCGATGGAGTATGAAACAAACCCTCTTAGCTTTTTCTTATTCAGATGATTTCACAGACGGTATGCACGATACCGAACAGAAGCCCGGTGATCAGAGCAAGCCCGCCAATCAGACCGCCGATGATGATGTTCAGTGCGAAGATTCCGACTGTGCCGGAGATCCCATACCCGTAAGGCACAAGCCAAAGGCACATCCTGCGCACCCCGAAAGGAAAGCCCACACAGAGCCACAGAAGGAAATAATCGCACACACCGTCTTTCATGTAGACCGGTTTGAAAAGTGCCGCCAGACACAAGGCCAGCAGGAGCGGAAGAAGCACTTCCTTGAGAAAATATCAGAAGGGGGTAGCTGCAAATGCGGGAAATATATTCGTTCCTGCTCTCAAAGCTGGCGGCAAGGTCACCCAGTATTGTTGCAAAGTTTGTCATGCGAACGGCAACCTCTTTTTCCATAAGGGCGTTGGCGATACAGGCGGCAAGGTAGCTTTTTCCTGTCCCCACGCCGCCCCAAAACAGGTAGCCGATATTTTCAGCCTGCATGGTTTCCCAGCTCTCCACATAAAAACGGGCGGTTTCGGTCTGTGGGTTTCTGCCGTTGTCATGCTCAAATGTCCAGTTCCGCATAGCGGGGTCGGTAAAGCCCCGGCGTTTCAAGTCCTCCACTGTTTCAAGGTGCTTCTGTCGGCTTTCGGCGGCTTGCTGCTTTTCACGGCTGCCCGCTGGCAGTCGCAGTCTGTTGGGTGGCGGTCACGCCCGAAACAGGTCTTTCCCTCTGCAAAGTAGGCTTCTTTGGGCGTATGGCACTTGCCGCAGTATAAAAGCCCGTCCTCGCCTGTGTAGTCCTCCGCTTCGGCGGTAGTGGCTGTAATGTCCGTAATCATAGCTTCAATCCCGTTTTTCATAAGCTCTCGCCCTCCTTGCATGAATAATCGGGTATGCCCTGTTTCGGGGCAGCCTTGCCTTTGGCAGCGTCCTCCTGCGCCCACTTGTAAATGGTGGCTGCATGGCTCTGGTACTGCTTCCCGGTGGAAGCGATATGGCAGGAAAGCCGGTCAATATAATACTCCCACTTGTCGGGCAGCTCTGTTTTCAGCCCGGAAAGCTCTGTATCGGTCAGTATCACATTGTTGTATCTGCCATAAGCAGCGGGGGCGGGGTGTCCCGTTTCTCCCTCTCTCTCTTTTTCTATCTCTATCTCTTTCTCTAACTCTATCTCTGGTGGACGAATGTCGGACAAATGTCCGCCTTTTGTCCGGGACGGTAAAAGTGCCTTGTTTTCCAGCCTTGCAGCCCGTTTTCGCTCGGCTTCGGTAGAGGACTGTCCTATCATCAGTTCAATGTCGGTCATATAGAAAGCCCCGCTGTCAAGCTGCTCCACAAGCCCCAACTGCCGGAAAATCTCTAAAGCCCTCTCAACCGTCCCTATCTGGTGGCGGGTCAGTGTCGCTATCATCTGTGCTGTGTAGGGGATATGCTCGTCAAGCTGCAACTTCCCGCCGTTTTTCAGCGATTTTAAGTACAGCTTCAAGAGGATATTGGAGTATAAAATTCCCGTCTTTCATATCTTCCAGCAGCACAATGGAGTCGCTGTCAAAAAAGTTCTCTTTCAGCTTGAGGTAGTAATACTTGCGGTTATCTGCCATTGTCACTGTCCTCCTTTTTCCGGCGTTTGGAGTAGTAGCGGGGGCAGAGTATGATAACCGCCCGGAAGCTCTGCTTGCAGCTATGGGTACAGCCCCGGCAGAGGTCATTGTATGTGATACGGTCGCAGGTGGAATTCCCGACTTTCACTTGCCGCAGGAAAAAAGACCATTCCAGCCGCCGTTTCTTGCTCATTCTTGGCATAGGTGCGCTCCTTTCTGCCGTTTCCGCTGGTGTGGCGGTATCGGCGGTAATTCTGTATCATCTCGGTATCATTTTCGGGGTTTTTCTGCCCTATAAGCCCGTTAAAAAATCCTTTGGTATTGCGGATAGGGTACGGGGCAGCCCCCTTGTTCTGTATAGGTTCGGGTACATTTTGGGGCGGTTTTTATCGCTCCTGTTCCTGCTTTTTCACAGGCTTGCGCTCCCGGCGTAAAATCTGGTCGATATTGCTCTTGACAGTCTGTAAGCGGCGGTATTCCTCCCGTTTTGCCCGGTAATCGTTGTAGCCGCTGTTTTTCTCTTTGATAAGGGTTTCAATCTCTGCTTGCAGGGCTTTATAGCTTGGCAGCTTGGAAATGCCGTTCTCCCTGAAATAGCGGGCGGCTGCGTCTGCTATGATAAAGTCGCTTTCGTGCTTCTGACGGTAGGTTGCTTTTGCTTTGGCGTTTTTCTGCTGTTTCAGCTCGTCCCGGACAGGGCGGGTCTTGGAATAGGCAAGCACCTGCCGTTGCAGCTCCTTTTTCCCGTTCAGCGTCTTTTCCACCTGCTTCAGCTCTGTAAGGCTTTCCTGCATAGCGGCATAGGCGGTAGAACAGGCTTCGTCCAGTTCCTCCGGGGAGGAAAAGCCGTACTGCTGATAGGCGGTAACGGTAGCTGCCATTTGCTTTAGGTTGTGCTTTGCCGCCCAACGGTCATAGCCCACGCCCTTGCCCTCGGCTCGCTTGGCTTCCCGGTCAACCATGCGCTGCAAGGTGTTGTCTGCCGGGGTGGTTTTTGTGGTTTTTTCCCCTTGTGACGGCTTTTTAACTGCGGCAGGGTATTCGGGTATGGCTTTGGTCTGTTCGGCAGCTCTGCGGGCGTTCTGCGTAAGCAGGGCAAGGACAGCAGCCTTGTCAAAATCGTCCCCCAGCTTTCGGGCTGTGATAGGCTTTGTCCTGTCCGGCGTGAGGTAGGAAAGCCGCCCCCGGCTCTCCTTGACGGTCACACCCTCCCGCAGCAAAAGGGAAGAAAACTCGTCAAAGCTGGCAGCTTGGGAAAGTGCCTGCCGTATCGTCCGGCGCAGCTTCGCCTTGTCCGTTTCAAACTTGGTGGGCTTGGTCGGCTGTCCTGCGGCTTCTCTGGCGGCGTTCTCTTTGTCAAGGGCAAGCTGCCCTTTCTTTGCCGCCCAGTATTCCCGTTCCGTTATCCGTTCCTTGCTGCCGTTCAAGAGGTCGATTTGGTAAAGCCCCTCCCGGTGGCACATTTCCATGACTTCGCTCTTGAAATATTCCATAGCGGCGTTGGTACAGCGGTGCTTGCAGCCCTCCAGCGTGTCAGCTGGTCTGTCCATGTAGGGCAGAAGCGGGACTTCGTAAATCCGCAGGGAGTTGATGACGATATGCACATGGATATTCCCGCTGTGGTTATGCCCGTCCGGGTGGGTGCAGATTAGGGCTTGGTGTCCGGGAAAATGCTCCTTGCAGAACTGCTCGCCCAGCTCCTGCGCCCGGTCTACGGTCAAGCCGTTGTCTGTCCCGTCCCGTGGGTCAAAGCTGATGATATAGTGGTGGCTTTTCACATCTTCCCGTTTTTGGTTTTTCTCATAGCGGAGATTGGCTCGCATACAGGCAACGGCGAAATCCTCGCCCCCGCAGTTGAGGGAAGAAATGCGGTAATCCTCCCTCGGTATCAGCCGCCCGTTTTCATCAAGGGTGGCTTTCATGGTAAACTCGTCATGCTCAAATGTGAGGTAGGCTTCCGCTGCGCCATAGTCCGCGTTTTTAGAGCTGATATGTTTGAATGTTGCCAACAGCGTCACCCACTTTCTGCAAGACTTCAAACTTTAGGGCAGCAAGGTCGGAAACCGCCGCCCGTACTTCCCCGGCAAGCTGCGGATAGGGCTGTGCCACTCGTTCAGCGTCCGGGCTATCTGGTTTAAGTTGCCGCCGATCCTCCCGTATTCGGCGGTCAGCTTCCCGACAGCGGCAAGCAGCTCGTCATTGATGGGGGAAACGGTTATGATGGGGCGTATGGCTGCCCCGGTTATGGCTTGCCGGATAAACTCGGCTTGGCTCATGTGGTAAGCAGAAAGCCGCTCCGCAAACTCGGCGTATTCTTCCTCGGTCATGCGTGTTTTGACTACCCGGCTGCGGTGCGGCGTGTTGTATCGTTTCATAGGTGGTTGACCTCCTTTCTGTGCGTGGTGTCCTCTCACTAATAGGAGAAAAACGGGGTGTGAAGCGGAACTGTTTTTGAAAAATCCGAAAAAATATTTTGAGGGATTTTTAAGCGGCGCAAGCCGCATAAGCAGGGTTTGGGGAAGGCACTCCCCAACAAGATTCCCGCAGGGGCAAAATGAGCGAAAAGCGAATTTTGGCACCTGCGGTAGAATCTTGCTCTAAGTAAGCCGCAGATTTCCCCTTGCACTTACTACTCGTATAGCCGCCGCCCGTTTTGGCTGGATTTCTGCAAAAATCTTACGGCGTGGAGCGAGTTTTACCCGCAGTTCTTTCTTTCCGCTAAAGATACATTTCAAAGGCCGCCAGCTACCCGCTTGCCGGGAATTTCTCAAATTTTCCTTTACCTTAGAAATACAGGAAATGCAGATTTGGCTACCGCCGCAGAAAATTTTTTATTTCCGGCTTCACCTACCTACTACGGACGGATTGCGATTTTGCCAAACGGACAAAGAAAAAAGCAGCAAATCTTTTGTTAAACTGCCCGTTTACGAAAGCGGAGAAATATATGTGCCGCCGGTAATGCTGCAAAATGGTATTGACCGCCTCCGGCTCGCCGCTGGCGGCCTGCACGATTGTTTCATAGGGGAGAAGCCTGTTATTCCTCATGCGCCATTCCCTCCATTTCCTCATAAAGCCGCCGTAGGGATTTGCGGATATGGTAGCCGGTTGCGCTGCGGCTGCGCCCGTACCGTTTCCCGATTTTCTCCTGTGAAAGACGGTGGTAAAAGGACAGGTAAAGCATTTCCTGTTCCTCAACCGGTAGACGGGAGAGGGCTTGTACCAGCAGCCCGTTGTTTAAGATAACTGTATCGCCGCAAAGGGTCAGTATGTATTCCTCGTCCGGCTCCGGGGCTTGAAAACATTTATCATTTGTGCCTAAAGGGTAGTGCTTTTCTTCTGTGAGGTATTCAAGGGATATTTCTCTTTTGTATTTCCGGCTCCAATCCCGCAAGGCGGTGTACTTGGCGTTGCGGATAACGACAACGCAAAAGGCATGGAACGTGTACTCGATATGCTCCTTGTATTCTTCTGTGCAGGTCATAGAAAATCCCCCTTTCCTCCACAATGGGCTGTGCATGGTTGACGGGCTGTATTATAATCATAGGGGGCGGCAGCACTCCTTGCTGTCGCCCCTTGATTACCCTCCTGCAAAGACGGGCGGGGCTGTCAACGGCGGGCATTTATGCCCGTTAAGTTTGCCGTTGACTGCTTCGCCTGGTTGCGCTACCCGTTACGGAGTTACATTTAT
>VOFI01003621.1_pt1 | contig 13826 bp, 27 predicted proteins | sample 5384131 | NCBI WGS metagenome assembly VOFI01 (sample SAMN12384728, study PRJNA508395) | human gut metagenome | isolation source: healthy gut H | host: Homo sapiens
TGGCAGCCATTCCTCATCCTGGTGAATTTGACAGATATTTCAACTTATAATTGAAGCTGCTCCAGAGCTTTGCTATTCTAAATCATCAAAAGTGCCAGAAATGCGCTGTTTTAAGCACATTTCTGGCACTTTTGATTCTAGCAGACTCATTTTAGAAGTTCTGACAGGCTGTACACGTAAATTTACACGAAAAAAAGCACTGATTTTATATATAAGTATCACATCATATAATATACGCTCATATAAAATCACTCTCATTTATAGGAAATAATGTCAATCAACTCTTTTTAAAATGAAAATCTGCCTAAAAACAATCAAAAACGGATTTTTATGGCAGATTCCGTGATTTTGCCTTTCCGATCTGAGTTATAATGCGATCACGTTGACCTGATAGCCGATCGCCTCGACAAACCGCAAGCAAATCGGCCGTCTTTTATGAAGATTGTCTTTTCATTGGTGTTCGGATGAAAGCTCATTCTTTCTTCGTTCATGATTTCTTTGTCGATGGAGACAGAAATATCTTTCTCCTCATTATTTAGAAGTCCGAAAGGAGAAACCACCTGGCGGAGCATCATCTTCATAAAGGCTATCTCCGGAAGCCATTTGATGCCTTTGCTCCCGGCAATTTGACCAAACGCGCTCATATCCAGTCTCTATGGTCGTCCATAATCAAAAGATAATAGGCAGTCTTTTTCTTGTTTGTCAGAAACATGGTTTTGGTACGGACTCCCTCAATCCCTTCAATAAAGCTGTCTGCCTGTTCTGTCGTCAGAGCAGGTTCATGTTCGACGATTTCAAAGGGGATTTCTAAGAGACGCGAGGGTTTCTTCAACTTTCTTGTACAGATTCATTTTCTAATCCTCCTACTTGTTTTTTGCGTATTTGCAGTATAAACACCACGATGATAACGGCCGCGCCAATGGACTGATATGTTGTAAACGCTTCTTTTTTTTCAGTATAACGGCTCCTGCAAAGGCTGAAACAACCGTTGCGATACCGATAAAAAGATGACGTGCGATTAACTCCAATCTTCGTAATGGCTATATTTGATAAGAAAATGCAATGGCAGAGCATCCGATTCCCTGATATAAAATTGCAGTCAAAAACCCTGAATCGTGGAACGGCAAAAGAAGCACATCAGTCGTTTCCTTTCACACAGCCTTCTATAAAGCTAATAGCGTAAATACTGCTGCGCCGCATACAAGCATAACGTAAGTGATTTCCCGTACCAGCAAAATCTGACGCTTCTCAACGTATACACTGTACAGTGCGTAACAGATCACTCCCAGGAAAAGGCACAGATAGCCAGCAATCGAAAGACTTGATGATGCTCCAACTGCCAATATCGTAATAAGGACGCCAACTAACGTTATTAAGATTCCGAGAACTTGAGGTTTTTGTAGGTTCCTTATGAAGGATCAAAGTGGATGCCGCCAAAGAGGCTACTGGTATACACGCAAGAAAAACCCCGCTCTCTGATGCCGTCGTGTGACTAATCCCAATCGTTTCTCCGATGAGATATAGGACAGGATTAAAAATTGCCACGGCTAATAAGGGCTTAATACTTTTCCCTTTCAGATTTATCTTAATCATGCCCGTAACTGCAAGAAGGCTCATCACGACAAAAGCGATAAAAATCGCCAGCCGAGAAGGGATAGCGTACTTTCATCTTCTGTAGCGTCCTTCGTGAAGACATAACTGAGACCATAAAGGGTTTCTGCGGCTAAAGCACATAAGCACCCGATTAGTAAATTGTTAGTTTTTATGTTTTTGCATTTTTCATTCTATCACCATGCTTAGAAATTATCTTTTCCATTTTCTATACTTATATTATAATATAGCCATCTCATAAAGTAAATTCAGTGTTACTTTATATAAAAATAAAGAAAACTTAACACTTGCAAAAAGGAGAAAAGCAAATGGAGCGAATCAACGCTGAGGTTTTGTTACAGTATCAAAGCTCGGAAGCTATAGAAAAGCTGCAGAAAAACTGGGGTATACGACGGCAGGAATCAGTTACATTGTTGGAAATATGGAAGAGCAGGCTGGTTTTCGTCTGTTTATACGAGAATATGGCGGTGTAAGACTGACGCCAGAAGGAGAAGCTCTACTGCCGTTTATGCAGAAACTTTTTGATTATGAGCAAACTGTAAATGAGCAGATTGACAGGATGAAAGGACTTGCGACAGGGTATATTCGATTGATTTCTTTTTAATACAGTGATCGTCTGCTGGCTGCCTTCCATTTTGCGGGGATTTAAAGAAAAGTATCCGGGAATAAAAATCGAGCTGACTTCGTGTGAGGGCCCTGCCAAAGGGATCCGTATGATACAGGAGAATGACGCTGACTGCGGATTTTTGGCAACAGATACAGCTGATGATATAGAGCTGTTTAAACTGAGGAGGAGCCAGATGTAGCGGTCGTCGCAGAAAATCACCCTATGGCGGATAAAGCAGTCTTTCCCGTGGCAGAAATGGAAAATTACCCATTTATCGGATACCCGGAAGTAGAGGCTCCTTATGTCTATAAATGGCACGAGAACTTGGTATTAAATTCAATCAGGTGATGACGGTAGATAATGATTATGGAAATCTTTCTATGATCAGTCAAAATCTAGGATTTGGCATCTATCCGCGAATGATTGCTGAAAACTGCAGATTTCCAGTTAAAGCAATCCCTAATGATCACGGTTCATATACGCCCATATCACTTGGCGTCAGATCGTATGAAAACGGATCTCTTGCCGCTCAGGCATTTGTAGATTATGTCTTAGGTTTAGAATGGTAGGTACGCCTTAGCTATGGAAGGCGCACCTGTCCCCTGAATCAGGTTCTTATAGAAACCACTGCCCCAGGCAGGCAGTTATGCTCGATGTTCTCATTCAGCCCGTGCATGCCCTTCATCTGCTCCGGCCCGTAGATGACCGGCGCAAAACGAATACAGCTCGGACAAATCTCCTGGTAATAGTAGGCATCTGTCGCGCCGGTCATGACGTAAGGACTTACAGCAAGTCCCGGGAATGTCTCGCCAATGACCCGCTCCACCTGGGTAAAGGCCTCCCTTTGATGTGCACCGGCTTCGAATAATCGTTGGCGCTGATGACTTCCATCTCAAGACCGTGTTTCTCCGCCAGTTTGCGCAGGATGGATAGGCTTTCTTCCATGCCTTGATGGGGGAATGAAGCGTAAGTTTACGCCCAGGGTCGCTTCCTGTGGCAGCACGTTGTAGGCATCCGATCCCGACTGCATGGTAAAAGCGATGGTAGTCTGCAGCATTGCCCCTGCCTGGGCACTGATGGAACCGAGAACCGGCTTCATCAAAGGTCCAAAGAGCCAGAGATTTCCCATAACCAGCTTCAGGCCAAAAGGCGCATAGGGCGAAAGTCTCTTGAACATGGCTGAAACCTCCGGCAGGAATTTGCGCCGGAAGGGTTTGTGTTTTTCGATATCTGTCACAAAAGCAGCCAGACGTTCCACCGGGGTGTGCTTCGTAGGTGCTGCCGAATGGCCGCCGTTGCTCCTGGCCGTCAACTTAACATCCGCCTTTCCTTCTCAAAGACACCCACCATGGCGTAATTGCCTTTGATGCCGCCGATCGGCTCTGTTATAATGCCGCCGCCTTCGTCGCAGACGAAAACAATTCTACGCCGCGGCGTTTCAGCTCCCTCTACGATTTTCGGCGCGCCGTCGCCGCTCCACCCTTCTGTGCAGGAGGATGCCAGATAGACATCACACGCCGGTATGTAATCCTGCGCTAGCAAATCTTCCGCTGCCTGGAAAAAAATGCCATCAGAGAGGCTTTGGTGTCCGACGTACCTCTGCCCCAGACTTTCCCTTCTGCAATCTGCCCAGAGAATGGCGGATAACTCCACTCCCCTTCTGCCGGGACCACGTCCTGGTGACTCATGAGCAGAATAGGCTTTTCTCTGCTCTGCCCTTTCCAGTAATAGAGCAGATTTCCGTCGAGCACGGTGCGCTCAAGCTTCTGGTGAACCAGTGGAAACTGCGCTTCCAGCACTTTGTGGAAGGCTTCGAAGGGCGCCCGCTCCGTCATGTCCTGATAGGACGTGGTATCACACCTGACCATCTCCGCCAGCTTTTCGGCCAGCATCATGGATCGGTCATCATCAGCAGGCGCAGTATAGGTAGACGCTTTCTTCGGCGTCAGCAGCGTCCGCACCAAAGCGATCAGCAAAAGCGCGATGATCGCGGCTGGTATCAGCAAAGGTATTTCATTCTCTGCTTCCCCCTTTCTTATAGAAGAAGTATGCTACCGCGATGGCAATGGCTCCCGACGGTATAATCATAAAGCTGGTGGAACCTGTAAGTGACGGCACCAGAATAAAGAGCAGTCCCATGACCACCAGGGGAGCGGCGGCGATTTTCATATTTCCCGGAAATATTTATAAGCCATGAGCGCCGAAAAAGGGCCGGCACCACGTTTTTCAAAGGCAGGCTGCAAGGGGCTCTGCAGGATCGGCTGCAGCGGAACCAGAAGCAGCACCCCCAGAGCCAGTACGAGAATCGTCACCAGGGGAAGAGGTCGCAATAGAAAGCGTGGAGATAATCTCATTCTCCGGCGTTCCCTGTTTTTGCTCCCACGATATCTCTCGCGTTGACCGCGCAAGGTATTTTCATGTTAATCAGGTTCCCGTGATGAATGCCAGATAACCGCCGCCTGCGCCCAGCATGGGCGTGTAGATCAGAAACTCTACCACGCTGCTCACCGTCCAAAACCAGGCCGACAGATAGGAATGCTTTTGCCACTGCGCCCAGGTCAGGCGATGCGCCGAGAACCATCCCCATCAAAACGGCGCGCCTACCAGCATGACCAGAACGATAACTGAACTGATGCGCCCGATGGTGGGTGCGGGAATTATATTGTTCAAAAAGAATTGCGTTCCATTTTGTTCTTCTCCTCTCTATATAAACAGCTTGACGACCACGGCTGCAGCCATGCCGATGAGCATACTGCAGGCGATAGAAAAAGCTTTTCGACCCATGCCATATTCTTTTCTCCGCCAGATAGACAAAGCCTGCCATGACGCAGCCGGAAACTGCTACGACGATCCAGCGGCAGGAAACTTCCAGAGAAAGAAAACATGCCGTTGCCGGAAAAAAGCCCCGATGTAGCTGCCAATATAAGCGGAAACCAATCGATGAACATGGCAGTCATGGCGCTGTCACCAAAGCCTGCGCCGCCGGCGCTGTCTTTGGCGCCGCAGCTTCTTCAGGTATTTTTGTTGAATAGGACCGACAGAATCATACCCCACATGATGCAGATGCTCATGAGCAAGGCGATGGTAGAAAAAGCCGGGAGGCCGTCATCTGGCTCGCCGACAACTCCGCCATGCCTACCTGTTCTGCCGCGGCCTGCGCTACCTGGGTTTCGTAGTGAAGGGCGCCAATGACCGACAGCCGAAGCCACGGCCACGGCGTACCCGGGACTCCCCGCCAGGGGCGATGACACCAGCAAAATCCCTACACTGGGCAGCAGAGAGAAGGTGGCGCTGGAAGTGATGACCCGCTTCATCTTTGCCTTGTCCATTCTATGGCAAGCCCTGCGCGATAAGCCCCGCACCATGAAAATGATACATAATGCGGCGACAAATGCGATGATGCTGCCGCAGATAATATAGATAGGGATACTGTTCAGTTGATGTAATATGTTCATTTCTTATGATCCTCCATTATATAACCCACCACTGAGGCCAACTAAATTCCTCGATATCCGAAATGCGTTCCATCCCAAGCAATGAATATGACTCCGTCTCATATTTGCATAACCAATACCCATACGCTTCTTTTTCATATTTCTGAATTGGTACATATAGATACGCGCCATCAGCGGAATACATACCACAAACGTCTATCGATTCATAATTCCTTGGAAGTGTCACGCGCTTTCTTACAGAATAATCTTCTAACGAGAAAATGTAAAAATGTTTTTTCCATTCTCTAGCGCAAATAATTCAGATTCATCAGGTTTTACATCACCAGTATATAAGTAATTATATCCTTTAAACCTCTTTATTTCATTTCCGGTACGAAGATCCTTTATGATAACACTGCCGCCTGTCATTTGAACAAGAAAGGTATTACTTGTCAAGGAAAAAGAAGACTTTGTCCTCATAGTGGAATTCCGTTTTCCATTTTGTATATGTCTTTTCTTGCGTTTTTGCTTTTCATGATATCCTCCATAAAGGGTTTATTATATTATTCAATCATGTAGGACTGCAGGCTTTTTTGACAGCCGTTTTTCTCATAGAACGTTTCCAGCCCTGGCTGTGCGCCAAAATATAGCATAGTTGGGGTATTATCTTTGGCAAACTGTAGAAGTCTGCTGCCGATTCCCTGTTTTGGTACTCCGGGTGGAGAAGTTCTGTAATGGTTCCAAAAAAAATATCCGTCTGTCAGTATCCGCAAGACACCTACCAACGTCTTGCCATCATATGCCGTTATATTCTGTGTTTTCGATAATGCGGTCTGTGTTTTTGTCGAGATCGTAATCCCCGGCCAAATTTTGTTGGCGAAGGGTATAAACACCACCGCATCGAGACTTTGATCGTTTACTATGTAGTTCATCATTGATTACACCTCTTATTATCAAATTTAAAGCATTGCTTTATGTAGCCAGGCCACCGTACTCCATTCCTAGTTCGTCTGCTTGGCTATGACAATGGGTCGCATGCTGCCTGCATCGTAAAGGGTTTCTATCATAATCACCATATATTTTAATGTCTGTGAATCCGGCTTGAGATAACAACCTTCGATAGTCATTGTCTAATAAAATACGATATACAATATCATATTGATTTTCTTCCATACGCTGCAAACTGTGATACAAATCTATGATATGGATAGTCTGAAAACGGTCATCGTGCGCCTTCACAAATATCCTCGAGAAATCCTCTCGATTTATGACTACTTCAATAGGAGATAATGACAAGGTGTAATCCGTCGTTCCCGATGTAAATATCAGCAGGCCGTTCTCCTTCAACCTGTTTTTCATCGATCGAATTGCCAACAGCAGATCTTCATCCGTATGTAAATGAGGTAACGATGTTGTTAAGCATACAATTGCATCAAAGTGGTCATCAAACTCCTTTCTAAATAACGAAAGTCACACTGCTTCAATGGTATTTCATACCCACGCGCAGACAAATTCTTTTCTGCCATTTTCAGCATGGATTGAGAGTAATCAGACCCCCAAACCTGGTATCCCAACTGCGATAACATATATACATGCTGCCCTGTTCCGCAGGCACAGTCTAAGACTGTCTTGACATTGTGTTCATTGAACAACCTACTGAAAAATTCTTCTCATCTCTAAATAACTTTCAATAGAACCAAATTCATCATAATCGAATGCGAATTTTTCATAAGTATCTTTCATGCTTTTCTAATCCTTTCCTTTTATCAATCTGCTCAGAAAACTGGAATTATAAATGAAACTCTGTTATTACTATCTCATTTCCATCAATATCGTTTAAGCGAACTTCATAAGTTCCCCACTCATACCTTATGGCTTCTGACAGGGCAACCCTTTTTTCTTCAAGCCTTCCATCGTTACATCGAGATTATCTGTTTGAAAACAAATGATTGATGTCCCGTCGGCTGTACATCAAAATACTTTACAATCCCATATACAAAGAGTTGGTGCGTCTTCTAAAAAGCCAAGATAAACCCCATTTGATTCATCCACATCTGTCTTAATAAAGGGTATTTCTAATACCTCTCTATAGAAATCTATCAGTTCTTTCGCTCGTTCAGAAAAAATATTTGTACAATAATATCCCGTTATCATCTTCTCACCTCATCTGATTCTAATTTGATCATTTTCTATTAGAGTAAATAATTGTTTTCCCGATTTGCAGCAAAAACTCTATCAGCTTGTATGTTGCATATCCTCCAGCAACCAATGGTTCACCATCGCAAAGTTCTTAGCTTCCTCGCGGCTTTCCACCTTCAAGATGTACATGCCTGCCACCCCCGGATATCCTTTAAACACTCCGCATATTTCCAGCTTACCCTCGTCATCTAATTTTCTTATGTTCGCAACATGTTCTTCAACCACTTTTTTTTTGTGATTCTATTGTAGGTCTTGCTCTTCTCAATCATCATCATGTACATCGATTTTTCCATATTCAAATCTCCTCCAAAATTTCAGTTTGTTGATTTCCCATTCTCTTCCTATGGCATCCTTTACCAAGAAGCTAAAACTTTAAACAGCTCAATAAATGAGAAGTCGTCCTAAAATTTATTAATCTTTCCTATCCAAAAAAGAATCTATATGGATATACGGATTAAATTCGTTTCGCAATCTCCAAAGCGATATAGAATTTATCAAATTGTGATTGGCATCGTTGAAACTTTCCACCTCGTACTTCTCTTCCGATAACACATCCCCGGTTACAAGAAAATCATATAAAGCAAAGCCATAGTAATCACAAACGGACTGTACTCCTGCCAGTTCCATTTCCACCGCAATACAGCCTTCTTTCTGTCGCATAGCAACCTGCCCTGCTGTTTCACGCAAAATGCATCTGTAGTCCATACCCTTCCTTTCACATAAGGGAAATGCAGTTCCTCAAAAATAGCGGCGATCTTTTCGTGGTTTTGAATCTCAATGTAATCACTTGGCGGCGCATAATGATAGGACATGCCTTCGTCTCTGTATGCCTCTGTCGGAACAACAAATTTCCCTTGAGTTTTTTCTTTATTGAGACTTCCTGCCGAGCCAAACATGATAAACTTTCTCAGCGCCAGTCAGCCAGTTTGCCTCAATACAATACTCAGATGTCCCTGTAGAGCCGATTGCAGATAAATAGAAGGCAATTTCCTTTCCTTTTGTAGCTGAATTTATAAATTGGAACAGCTCCATTTGGTGCATTGATTTCCGTGATTTTTGAGCATAAAAAAGTAGTCAGAACTGTCTCGTAGATTTCAATGGAAAAATGATGATGCAGGTATCGAGCATCTTTTTCTTCTCCCCATAAAATCCTTCAGTGTAAATACAGGCTCAGTTATGTTGTCAAATGAATCCGTAATCATACGCTTATATCCTTTCTGATTTAATGGGCATCCGTTTTACTGACTCAACCCAATAAATTCTAATTTTCCAGTTTAACTTTCGTCATGAACCACTTCTAGTCCGTATTTATTTATCACTAAGAAGTAACAAAACCTATTAAAGTTCCAACTATACCATATATTGCATCTAGGGTATCCGTTGTGTTCATAAAACCCATTACTGTTTCGCATATAACATTTGCAATAATAATGAACAAGCCCAATAAAATTATTTTATTAAATGTCTTTTTCTTGCAAAATCCAAGGAAAGCCAACACCTAAATAGAACACCAAACTTAATGCAAAATTTGAAATATGAGAATTTATTTCAGCATTAATAACTACTATACCACTATTAAAGGCATTCATCCAACGGATGAATGCTAGTATAGCAGCAAATAAAATCAAACAATTATATACAATTTTAGTTACCTTTTTTCGGCTTTTAATTTATCGTTCATTATCTCGCTTTGCTCCCTCAACCAATTTTAATTTATCCTGCTTCGCTTTCTCCGTTAAATGCATGCTTCCCCAAACAGACCCATTCAGCAAAATATTCATAGTCGCCACCAAATGATTTCTTCCCGCTTTTTTCTACAAAACCGCAGCGCTGCAAGATGTGTTGTGGGCAAACCCGTCAATGTCCGTTTCCGCGATGATATGGGACACATTTACTTGTTCTAAAGCTCACTTGCACATGGCCTGCACCGCTTCTGTCATATACCCATTGTGCTCGAAATCTTTTCCCCAGCCCATAGCCGATTTCAACTTCTTGAGCCTCATTGGGAATATCGCCTAAAATCGGCAGAGCCAATGACAACTCGATCGCTTTTGCGAACCAGAAAACCAAAAACTATGCCACAAATAAGCGTCTGGATTTTTTCTGTTTTTCTAATTGTCCTTTTTACGATTTCGAGAAGGCGTATCACATCAACCCCGCTTGTTTTTTCGGTTAAATTTACGGAATAGCATTTTTATTCCATCTCAAACAATGCCATATAACAGATAGGATCAGACACCAGAAGGTAAATGACTTCATTATTTTTTCAATGTAAAACCTCCGTCAAATACAAAAAGCCTGCTGTGGGCCTTCACTGGCAAAGCTGTAGCAAGCCTGATCGCTACTTCCGGTTTGGCCTTCTTTTTGATTGCCAGCAATTGAAGGAAATCGACGAACATAGAGGTATCGACCGGCTCGAACATGACCCATTTTCCATCGTGGTAGGTTTTGGCTTCATCATAAACCACTTGGACTTCTTTCGAAAGTTTCTCTCTGACTGCTTCCACTTTTGCTCTCTCATCTTTTCCAAAGATAATCATAAATCCTACGCAATGTTCTCTTGCATACAGCCCGCATAACGTCTTGCCGCCCCTGCGGTATTTGTATTCGTAAGTCCACGCCTTGCCGCCTTTGTTCCAAAGACACTCCATATCGTACTTTTTCATCAATGGCAGTACACAATTTCTGCCAGACATCATATAAATCTTGTCCGACTAACGTCGTCATCTCATCTGTGGTAGGTATTTTCTCAAGCATCATAAACGCTCCTTTCTTAACTTATGAAAGCAAAAAAAAGACACATACTCTTTCACTGATATCTCTTTGCTGTGCACGAATCCAACTACAACAAATACACCCTCTGCAACGGTAAGGTAACAATCCTTCAGATCAAAAACAAAAAGGTCTTTTATCTGCAGATAATCTAAGCTGCCTCCCAAAACAGTTTATCGATCAAACTGCATAAGCAGCCTGCAATTCCACAAATCATGATTACTTTTATCGAAAACCCCGTCTGCTTTCTCTTCGATTTATATAATAAATATCCTGATAAAAAAAAACAAAGAGAAGAATCAAATTTAATAAAATGGTCACCACTGGATTTGCAAAGATCTCGATATAGTTTCCAGCCCAGGATAGCTTCGTGTTTAACTGCGGGCTAAACTTCACTAAATTCTTTAGTATATAAAATTGTTCCTCCATATATGCTAGATGAATCACCATTTTAATTATCTGATCCACCAACATCAGACATAGGACAGGGATCATTAAGGGTTTAAACTTTTGGATATCAACACCTCCTGCTTAACTCGTTCATCATAAGATATTCTTCTTTATTTTCGTCGATGATCTGAAATCCCAGCCGCTGATACATTCTGACGGCACCATTGGTCCTTTGCACGGAAAGAGAAACGCCGCTCTCACCTTTCTCTTTTAAGAGGGTAAGCATCGCCTCCATCAAAGCGGTTCCTATGCCATGTCCCCGATAAGGCTTATAAAGGGCAATCGCAAGGGATGGCGTATCCGCACCAATGTGGCCGTAGTCGTTCATGATCCGAACCCAGACGGCTCCTATCACTTTGCCGTCCACCTCTGCTGCTAAGGCGTAGTCTGCGCGTCTTGTCCCAAAGTGCTCCACATAGACCTGCAGTTCGGGGCTTTCTATGATGGATCTGGGCGGCGCTTCTACCCCCTGCGGAATGTATATCGCTTCATACAGGAAATCACTGAGCAAAGAATATTCTGTTTTTTCATTTCTCGTATCATATAATTCATGTTACCCTCTGTGAATATACATTCTTGTCATATCAGGTTCCCCATCTCCCCGTACCATGCAAAGGAATTTCCATCCATATCTTTCATAAAAAAGAACTGTGATCGGTTATAAGGTATAATGTATCAATGCCGTACGCTTTCATATCTGCACACACATATTTTAGCAAAGCACCGGCAATCCTGCTGCAGCGCTTATCTTTCTCTGTATAAACAGCACAAACATTTGGGGTAAGGTCTTTTCTGTCGTGAAAATCATTCTCAATGACCCCCAGCCCGCCGATAATTCGCCTGTCATCCATTGCCACATACCACTGAGGAACTGCTTTCTTTTTTAGCCAGACATTCCTCCATGCTTTCTGCATATGCTTCTAAAGGTATTCCCCATTTTTCGTGGAACCACTGTGCTGCCTGCTCTTTTTATTTCAGGATTGTCCAAAAGGCGTATGATGTCATAGTCGTTCATCGTTTTTTCCATTACATAGTTTGTAAGCATAATCCCCTGTCGTTCCGCTTGCTGTTCTTTGATCACCCTATAGCCTCTTTTTTCAAAAACGGCCTTGCTGTAATAGACGCATGAGTAATAATATTTTCAGTAACTGCCTGCTCCAATACATCACAAATAGCCGTGGCAATGCCTTTTGTTGGTGATCCTTATGAACATACAAGCGATCGAGATAGCCACATTTATCTCTATATCGCCAAAGCCAACTATCACTTTATTCTCAACTGCAACTACAGTGTGATGCTCTTGAAAAGTTTGATTCCATTTTTCCAAATCCACCTTGCCTGTTGCCCATGCAGCTAATTGTTCTTCTGTATAATCTTTTGCATTCACTGTATGAACTGTATGATAGAACAGCTCTGCCAACTCTGCACAATCCGTCTCTCGGTATTCTCTAATCATCATTTCTCTGTCTTTATATCAAAACCACTCATACTTTTTAACAAACTGCGAAATCAGTAACTTCTTTTCCCTGGCCTGCTGTTGTTCCCAGCTGTTTTCGCCGTATTAAGTATTCTCCCATTCTTATTCTTTGTTGATCGTTTTCTCACTTCTCTTTTTTTGCTTTAGAGTTATTCTATCAGATTATTTGTCTCCTTGCCATAGATTATCTGAGATAAACGGCAAAATTCACAATATCATTGCTACATCAAAAAAACTGCAAATCTCTATCATCAAGACTTACAGCTTAATATCAGTTATTTTTCAGACCACATAATTGGTCAGTTTGCCTATTTGAGGAATTTCAACCGTGACACAGTCGCCCGGTTTCATGAACTTGGGTTCCTTCATGCCCAGGGCAACGCCTGACGGGGTTCCTGTGGCAATGATATCTCCCGGTTCCAGCGTCGTGCCAGCAGAAAGGTCTGCAATGATACCCGGAATGTCATTGAGAAACAGCGCCGTGTTGGAATGCTGCCGTTCTTCTCCGTTCACAGAACTGATGACATCCACCTCGATTGAAACGGCATTTCATCCTTGGTCACTATGACCGGACCCATAGCGGAAAAGGTATCAAGCCCTTTGCCCCGCGACCACTGCTGATGCTCCCGCTGCAGAGTGCGAGCCGAGATATCGTTGAAGACAGAGTAACCGAAGATCACATCCTCTGCCTCTTCACGGGTTACATCCTTGCACTTCTTGCCGATGATCACGGCAAGTTCCACCTCGTAGTCCAGTTCTTCATCCAAATCCATACGGCTAACGATATCTGCCCCCGGTCCGATGATCTCCACTGCCCGCTTTGAGAAATAGATGGACTTTTGGCGGTTTTTGAAAATTTTCATCTCCCAGCCACCGTTTCGTCTCTTCCAGATGTTCTTTGTAATTGACGCCCACGCAGAGGATATCGTGAATCGGCCTGGTAATGGGAGCCAGCAGCTTCACTTCTGCCAGGGAATGCCCTTATGGTCAGCATCGCCGTCCAGCGCTTCCCCTGACCGCATCGAGGTCCGCATTAGAAACACCGTCGATAAACTCTATCATGGTTTTGCTGCTTGTCCCCAGCAGAATCTTTGACAGTTCCAACACCTTCGCCCCATCCTCTGTCAATACGCCAAGGAACGTCTTTTCTCCATATTTATATGTAAGAAATCTCATACTTCTGTTCTTTTCTCGTCATGCATTACCGCTCAAAAGTCACCTTTGTAGGCACCCAGCAACTCTCTGGCGGAATCCCCATGGCTTCAGTGACTGGCTT
>VOFI01002868.1_pt1 | contig 13824 bp, 31 predicted proteins | sample 5384131 | NCBI WGS metagenome assembly VOFI01 (sample SAMN12384728, study PRJNA508395) | human gut metagenome | isolation source: healthy gut H | host: Homo sapiens
GTAAAAATACTATGTCTACAATCGCTGAGGCTGAAAAAGCTGTTAAATTCAATGTCTTCTATGCAAAAAAAAATGTTGTGGATAGCATCTGGAAAGAGGCAATCATTGAAGGTGTCAATATCACATACCCGCAAGCAAAAGTAATCGTTGAGCACAACCAAACCGTTGAAGGATTGACTGTCACCGGAACAATTACCGTCTACAATCTTAAACTTGCTTGGAATTATCTCTTTGAGCATTTAAACTCACTTGTAGATTTTGAGTTTGTTGCCAAAATAAATTCCATTTTGGGTGCATCGCTTGTTCATAACGCTGGATGTATTCGTAACATACCAGTAGGTATCAGTGGGACCGCCTGGCAACCGGAAATGCCGGACTTCGATACTGCAAAAAGCCACTATCGAGAAAATTGCGAATATGGAACCTGGGAGAGAACGGGCGCTTAAGATGTTCGGTTATCTTTGTCGCTCCCAACTTTTTAGTGATGGAAATAAGCGAACGGCACAGCTCGTAGCAAACAAGATGTTGATCGCTGACGGGCGCGGAATCTTGGCGATTCCACCAGAGTGTAAACATGACTTCGGTGAAAAGCTCAAGCGCTTCTATGAGACAGCGGATGATTCTGAATTACAGAAATTTTTAATTGAAACATCAATCTACAATTAAGAGAAGCAGGAAACTGATTTCAGTCGGCTTCCTGCTTTCTTTTATGGTTAGACGAGTTTCACTTAATCAAAAGTATATGATATAATATACTTTGAAAGTAGGTGATAAGATGCGTACTATCGACGCTATGAAAAACTTGCCCGCAATGATGGGCGATTTACTCATGTTTACACTAAAAAGGAGCTGTCAGAACTTTTTAATGAAACCGGCAAAGCAAATTGAATGGAACATTGAAGTCGCTTATTAAAGAAAACATTTTGAATCGTGCATACCATAATGTATACGTTTTTCGCTTTTCTCAATACGGAGGACTCGGTACTTTAGATTTGATTGGTAAGAAAATCCGACCAAATGACTCCTTCTATGAAAGCCTTGAGTCCTCTGCTTCAGCATGGAGTCTCATTTCACAGATCCCCACGGTCGTAACCTATATGACCACAGGAAAGTCAAAATGGTATAACACGGGTTACGGAAGCATCGATTTCGTTCATTACAGCAAAAACAGATGAGAAACCAAGAACCATCGATAGGTCGTCGATGGAAGGGTTCCACTTGCTGATAAACTTCAAACATATCGAGACTTACAAAAAACCAAACGTTCCCCTTGATCTTTTAAGAGAACAATACGACAAAGACCATGGCCCGCGACGGTAATATTCAATATTATCCATGCGAAGATGATGACACATGGGGTTTTAGATAATTTTGGAGGAAGATATACTTTTTAAAGTATATCTTCCTATTTTTCAGTCCCTATGCCTTTATTTGCATCGCTTACTCTTGTTAAAGAAACTGCTTTTAACAAAGAGGTCGCTTCTCTAAAATCTCCGTTACTGACTTCGTTTATCGAAAATTACGTCAGGCGTCAAAAAGCTCTTTCTAACGAACGAACAGATCGGCAAATAGATTCCTTTGACAAAACTGAGCATTAAAACGTTATCGTCTTGAGAGTCTTTTAGAAAGGAAAGCAATAATGGAATTGATTCTTGCCGAGAAGCCTAGCGTCGCACGAAATTTTGCAAAGGCGCTTGTGGTAAAACCGGCGACTATGCCGGAACTGAATATAAGATTACGAACTTGCGCGGACACGTCATGGGACTGTTGCCCCCGGACAGGCAGGTTCCGGGCCGATAAGGCAGATTTCTATAAGAGCTGGGAGCTTGAGAATCTTCCATGGGATCTCGATGATTTCGCATGGAAGAAGGGGATTCTAAGCGGATGCAAGGACATCATCTCCGGATTGAAAGACGAGCTGAAAGGTGCCGATTGCGTCGTAATCGCAACGGATGTCGACCCGTCTGGAGGGCGAACTGCTCGCCTGGGGAGGCTCTGGAGAAATGCGGTTGGAATGGCCAGACCAAGCGTATGTACTTTTGCCGACGAGGCGCCGGCAAGCGTGCAGAAGGCTTTCAGGGGAACGCAAGACCCTTCCATCTATGGACAAGGACGGTGACTATGTGAAGGCGGTCGTCCGCGAGCGCCGGGGATCTCGCGAGCATGCAGTTCACCCGTACGGCAACACTCGTAGCGCGAAAAAAGGGGTTCCGAACGGTCGTACGTCGGTAAGCCGGTTGAAATCGGTCATGATCAAACTGACCGGCGACCAGTTGAAAGCCTATAACGAATATGTCCGCAAAGCCGTTTTACGAGGCGCGTTTCAAAGACGAAAACGGCAACATCTTTGCCAGAAAGACCGACGACCCCGAAGATATCCCGGTTCGATAGCCCCGATCAGGTAGACCTTTCGCAGTTGCACGACAGCGCTGTCGTAGAGGGATTCTAGGGGCGAAGAACACACCGTCCCCGGAAAGCTCCTCGACCTCGCCGGACTGTCACTATCCTCGCAAAGCAGGGGTTCAAGCCGGCAAATGTCCTGAAGACATATCAGGAGATGTACGAAAACCAGATCGTGAGCTACCCGCGTACCGAGGATAAGGAGGGTCACGCCGGAACAATTCGGCGAATTGCTTCCGTTTGTCGATAAGATTGCCGGAGTGGTCGGTGTGGATACGTCACTGCTCTCCCATCGCACCGCAAGGAAGACACACGTCAAGGAAGGCGGGGCGCACGGCGCGAACAGACCGGGAATCAATGTTTCCAGAATCCCTTGCCGGGCTTGAAAGGGTTACGGAAAAATCGGTTCCGCGATCTATTCCATGTACTTGCCAAGAAATTATCTCGCGATGCTCGCTGAGAAGATTATGAATATGAGCTGATCAAAGCGCCATGTAAGGGACTTTCCCTGAATATGTCGGGCAGACCCATCCCAATCAAACCGGGGTTCAAGGCGATCTTCGATTCGGACTCCTCTTCTACCGAGAAAGCGGAAGGGGAGGAAACAGAGAACGCCTGCGAGTTCGGTAAGGTCGCCTCCCCCGTATGTGCACGAAGGAGCCAACAAACGCCCGCAAAAACCGACAATGAAATGGCTTACGAAGAAGCTCGAGAAATATAACGTCGGTACCGGCGCCACCAGAACCAGCACGCTTGCGGGAAATCACCGCCAATGAGGAACGCGCCCTCATGAAGGAAAACAAGGGCGCACTCACCATGACGAAGTGCGGGGAGGTGTCTTACGCCTTGCTGGCGAATTGCCAAATCGCCTCACCGGAAGTCACCGAGAAGCTGTTTGAATCCATGAACGAGGTGGGACGGTTTTCACGCAAACCGTCCGATGTCATCAATACCGTCACCGATATGGTCGTGCACGATATGAGGGCAATGCAAGATAACATCGGTGCATTGGACGGTATGAAACTGGGCGACGGAAACGCGATCGTCATCGGCAAGTGCCCGAAATGCGACAAAGGACCTCTATGCGACGAAAAACCAGTTCCGTCGCGCCGGAGTGCATTTCAAGAAAACAGGTGAGAAAGATGGAAAATCCGTCTTCGCCCATGTTGGCACCTGCGACTTTTTTCATCTACCGTTTTGTCGGACCAAAGGATAAGCCGAAGAAGCTCACCGACAAGAATGGCAGGGGAGATCGCCGAAAAAAAGGAAAGACATCGCTCATCAAGGGAATCAAGAAGAAAAGCGGGGATGGAACCTATGACGCGTATCTCACGCTGAATCGCGAGACATGGTCGCTTGATATGCAATTCCCCGAGTTCAAGGGAAAGAAAACACAAAGGCTAGTTCGGGACTCCCAACTTTAAACAATGCCGCTTCTGACTAACCAATTTCGGTTATTCGGATAGCGTCAACGGAATCGTAACCGGTAACCCGTGGAACTTTGACTAATGCGACAGCCGATGGTTTCCGCGATCGGTTTGATACAATTGACCACAATGCAGTCAGTAAATGATGTCCAAGCTGAAGCCGGAGATCGATAGAAAGGGAATTTCATTATGGAAGAAAAGACCGAAGCCGTTAAGGGCGAGGGAAACTACGGTTGGTTTGACTATGAACTATAACCCGTTTTCGTTCATTTCCTGCCAGGAGGACGCCTTGGTGCTGGCGGGGTGCATCTCACATGGCTTGGATGCAGATGTCATCAAGAAAAGCGGGGACCTTTTCGCGACCGCCCGCGCCATGCTTCTCGATGCGTGTGTTGCCTGCTCTATCGCCAGGGCGGCGATTCGATGAGCATGCAGGGTCTCGTAGATCTTCTGCAGAACGACATTAGCCATAACGAGGATCAGGATATGCCATCGATCAAGCTGCCTATATGACAAGATCGAGGCCGACGGCGCGACTGTCGAGGAGGACCTGGGGCTGAAGCGGTACCGCATGTTCCAGGCCATCGCCTACGGTGAACGGCAATCTCCGTCGAGCTGGATCTGTACGCCAAGTTGTCCGCTATGGTCGATAGGCCGCTTGTCGGCTAGACCTGCAAGCCGAATCGATATGCCAGCGATTCGCATGGCGATGCGCTATTCATGCGGTGCCTGACGGCACCTATGATCCGCTCGCCAGGGCTCGCTGATTGATTTTTCTGGCACTCTTCTCTTTGGGGCATCCGGCTATGGGTGCCCCTTTTGATGAGAGATGGTAGAATCTTACAAAGAAAAATAAAGAAATGGGGGATTTAACCGTGATCGGTGACAACTTAAGCCAAGCAAACAAAGTAAAGGGCACTTCCTGCCTTTCGGGTGATGTGCGATGATGAATCGAAGCGGAATCGAAACGTATGAGCTGTTGCGCCTGGATGAGGTGGCGCTCGCCGGGTATTTCGATTTGGAAGATACCAGGTTTGAAGAATGGTATGAAAAGAACCGCGCAGTCGGCGACAGATTGTACAGCGCAATTCTTGATAGAAAAATTGACCTCGTAGCTTTCCGCGGAACGGAAGACGGTCGCTACTACTCCATCCTTACGCGTAGCCCGAAACAGGAAGGCCCCTGCAGCTCACGGATATCGACAGCAAAGGAATCGATCGGGCATCGCCGGCTTACGAACCAGAAGATGCTCGATCTTCCGGGATACGGTGCCGTCCTCGCCGCCGTTCCCGACATCTCGAAATGCAATGAACGGGACATCCTGCAGGCAATCGGATTCACACAGAAGGGCGATCGAAGCCTGAAGGAAAAGGCCGCCATCGGCAGGGAGGGCAACAAACAGCTTGAAGCCGCGCGCAATCGCGAAGGGCTAGAAAAACTTTGATGGGCGTGATTTCCGATGAGTGCTCGTCCGGTTATCCAAACTTACAGGCTGGCCTCCCTGCACGAAGCCGCGATCGCCCGACTTAAGAACCCCAAAAACGATAGGTATAAAGAACTCTATCTCCAAAACAGGGGAATCGGCGAGAAAGTCTATAACGCCGTCCTGTCAGGTCGCCTCGACCTCGCTTGTTTTTGCGGAGACTCCAGCAAATACTATTCGGTTCTGACACGGAGTACCAGGCAGGACGGCGCACTCCAAGTTACCGAGATCGACCGGAAAGGGCCGATCGGGCATCGACTCCTCACCGATCCCCAAGCAACTCGAACTTCCGGGATGCGGCGCGACGGTCGCCGCCGTTTCCGATGTCTCACGGTGCACGGAACAGGAAATCCTCGATGCCGTTGGATTCAAGATGCAACAAGGTCTGAATTCCAAAGCCGTCAAATGCAAGGCCGGTCATCAACGGCTCGACGCTGAACGCACAAAGACCGATCTTCCTAAAAGAGAAAGAAAGTCCCCCGCACGTTAATCCGTGCAAGGGACTTTCCCGGTATGGCTCCATATGCCTTTCTCCGGTTAATGCTCCTGGGATGGAGTCTCCATAGCCTGTTTCCCGTCATTGAGCAATTCGGAGGCATTGCGGCCTGACTTCCTGTTTATGTCCCAGGCTGCGGTATCCGCCGTTTTGGACGAGCCCGCAGGATACTGCGCATCATAACGGTCGCCGATAAGGGAAACCAACTCGTCACGGTCATAATAATCTTCGTCCGGTCGTCAGCGCAGTTATCGATATAGCCGTCCTCAAGAACGGTGACTTCACCACCTTCGGTGTAAGCCCGCCCGTATTTCTCATAGTCAAAGGCGCTTTCAATCTGACTCGAACTGTCAAGGATACGCTTCAGCTCCTCATTCTGCTCAACCATCTCGTGCCCGTAGTTTTCTCCGGTGACATCGTGGTATAGATCATATTACCGAACTCATCCTTGTCGTAAGCACCATCGTATCCCCAGCTGTAAAATGGGATGTCGTCGGCCTGTTCGATGAGATTCATAAGCCCAACAAGACTTTCAGGAGTGTCATTCGCCTGAATCCATGCGCCCACCTTCTCCAGATCGGCCGGGTTTGCCGTGACGAGCTGCTTCAAGCAGGTTCAAGTCCTCGAGATGGCAAAACTCGTTAAAGAGCGACCTCGTGCCGAAGGGAATGCCATCATAATCAGAGATATAGATTTCCTCATGCTGTGAATCCTGCAGTTGGTTGAGATGGAGAAAGTCCCGAATCTCAGCTTCCGTCTTCGGCAAGGTGATCCATGCATCGTGAAGGCTACCCTCGTTGTAGTAACCGTAGTTTCCGATGCATACGTTCAGGCCTTTTTGTGAAGTCCTGTCCCATGGTTGCCCTTTCTACTCTATAAACCGTAGGGTTGCTTTTTGTAAGATTCTACCACTTCACCCCATCTCTATTTCGGTAGGATTGATATCCACCCATACCGACAAAGAAGGGAACCGATGAGAAAGGAAAATAAGAAATGATTTCGCGACATCTGCTCATTGAATTATGAGACGAAGTCGGTATAATAGCCCAAGAGAAACACCAAAAGGAAAGTGCGTGTTTATGAATGAAACCATGAAGCCCTCTTGTGGGGAGGCATATGACGCGACGCCTGTCGCCGTCCTCGCTGCGAGCGAAACCCTCACTATCGCACTCGGCATGTTCACAAAGTCACCTGTCGCGGCAATCGTCGCAGGCGGCTTTGACGGGCTGCGTGTGCAGCCTCGCCCCTCCCAGCCATCAGCGGGCGCATCCTGAGAGCAAGCGCGATGCGATCCTTTCCTGGTGGGGATGAGAACCTTGAAGTCTACAAGAAGTTCAAGGTGGAGAATCCAGACCGCGAACCGAGCAAACGCGCCGAGAAACGCGAGGAACGGGACCTTGCGATTTGGTGGCTCGATGCCATGAGGCTCGTCCGCACCAAGGAACTCATGCGTGAGAAAGTCGAGGCGCTTATCGAGACGGGTAGCCGCATGCCAGATGGCGTGAATCTCGATGATTATGAGACCGTCGAGGAGTACCGTGCCCGCTACGTCGCACCGGTCTCCAAGATGACCTCCGCCATGCTTTCCCTTGCCGTCGGTCTCGGTACCGCCGCGACCTGCTATGTCGGGATGACCGGCAACCTCCACTCCCCGCGCTGTTTTCTTCTCGGCGGGATTACCTCGATTCTCGTCACGGCAGTCGGCGCGATGTGCGACCAGCGCTCACGCGTTCTGCCCTTCGGCCTGTCTATCGCCACATACCCTCTCGCCGTACTTACGGCGTTCGGGCACGGCGGTGTAAGCGGATTGATCGGCAACCTGCTGTGCGGTGTGGGTATCTATGCGATTTTCGCCATCACCAACCATCTCTTCCGCATCACCGGCGGCGCCGGCCAGTCGGTGCCGGCGATCGCAGGCTCGTCCCGGCGATCGCGACGGCATGCGGGTTCCACGGCACGGTATACGGCATGGGCGCGATGTGCATCGCCATGCTCGCCAACTACATCCCCGCTACCGTGCGAAAGAGATCACCCTTAAAGCCGCTGTACCCATGGGGCCTTTCCTGCTCGTCTGGCTTTGCACCGGCGTGCCCCTTGGGTGTATCATGTAGCAGTCTATCCCGCTGTCCCCCGCAGAGAAGTTAGGAGTAGCCGATCTGCGAGGAACAACTGAGAATAGAGTCTTTGCAACCGTCCGAATGGACACAAAAGAAGGAGAATTCCCATGAATTCTATCCGCAATCGCGTCTATGCCGGTGAGATCGCCGGCGGCGCCGACACCGTCGAGTACGTCATCGTTGCCATTGTCGCCGTCATCATCGGCGCTGCTCTGATCGCCTTCGGCAACCAGATGCGGCAAAGAGATGACCAAGACTGGCAACTCCATCTCCTCCTGGTTCGAGTCTGCCCGCAACGCGCCAATAACTCGATCAACGGCGTTGGCAAGTAGTCAACCTCCTTTTCTCTGATAGCATAATACCATACTACTAAGGTATTTGTTTTCGAGAATCGAGAAATGTGCAACCAAGGAGGAACTGGACGTGAAAGGCATCTTCAAGAAAACCGGAGTCCGAATCGGGCGCCGCAATCATCGAATTTGCGCTCGGTGTCCCGTTCCTCCTGATTTTTGCCATGGTCGCCATGGAATTCGGCCAGATTTCGGCATGACAACCGCTGTCGACAACGCCGCCCATGCAGTACCGCCCGAGAGCTCGCCGTAAACCCCCGGCATGATGCCTCATCAGCTAAGGAGGCGGCCGTAAATGCCGCCTCCTCTTTTTCGCTGAAAACCTGAAGATCGAGACAGATGTCTCGATGCCGAGAGGGAAGCGTACACGCACCGGATTCCCGATTCAAACGGATCGTCCTATACGGACAGGGGAGTCGAATGTCTCCACCCGGAAATGCACCGCGACCGTATCCGTGACCATCCAGCCACAGACCGTCCTCGGCGATGCGATCTATGCCGCCGGAGGGTTCGGGAGGCGATGACGATCGAATCCAACGCCGTGGAGTTAAAGGATGCAACGGTGGAAGGGAGGTGCGTCCTCGTGGTAAGGGCCCATTCTGAAAGAGGCTCGGAAGTCCTCGAGGCCGCCATCGTCCTCCCCCATGCTCATCGTCCTCGCATTCTGTCTTATCCAAGTTTGCCTGATAGCATATGAGGGCACCGCGATGAGCGCCGCAATCGAGTCGGCCGCGATGAAGTCCGATTTCTCCGCCGCAATCGCATCCGGAAATGTAAACCAGGCGGTAAAGGACGAACTCGCATCGAACACGCCGGGTATCGTCAAGGACAACATCACCGTGACGAACTCCAAGGTCTCCTATTCGGACAGGTAGATGATGAGGCCACCGTCACCGATACCGGTTCCACGGGAATCACGACCATCTCGAAATCAAGCACCACGGCGCTTCTCGAATCGACCGTCGACTATAAAATCCCGACCCTGATTTCGGTCAGCGGCTTCGATTTGGGTATCAAGATGTCGAAAACGATCAAAGTGGAGGTCCCGGTTTCCGAGAAAAATGGAGGTGTCGCGATGACGCGCGTCCACAGCGAATCCGGCGCAATCAACATCCTGAACGTCATCATCATGCTCGTACTCCTCATTGCACTCGGCTTCGCATTCGAGCTCTCCCGCGACCCTCGACCAGCAGAACGCCCAGACAAATGACTGCTCCGCGGCCAGGGACGCCACCATGGCGTCGCAGAACCTCCTTGTCGCGAAGAACTCCGATGACCCCGGTCTCGCAATCGCGACCGCGGCCGTCAAGTCCCTGCGTGCCAACGGGTTCAACGGCGAAGTCGAGGTCTGGTTCTATGAAGCCCCCTCCTCGGCTGTCCCCCAGAGCAAACGCGCGTAGCCTGGGGCATCCAGACGAAATCGTCCTTGAAAGGATACTTTGCGACCTATTCGCTCGGAGATTTCAATATCCCCATCGGATCGCACGTCACGGCACATGCCGTCCCCTACACTGCGGGAAAGGCATGGAGACCGGCGGATTCGGGTAACGGAAAGTATTCCTTCAAAGCCGGTTCGGACACTCCCGAATACGAGGAGTACACGTCCACGAAAGAGCTTCCGCAAGAAGTGATCGACGAGATGAAAACAGCCGTCAACCAGGCAACGAACAATAAATAGCCTTCCCAATGAGCTAAAATGAAAGGATATCAGGCGACATCATGTGCCAATGCCTGATATCCTTTTGCTATGCCGCGTGTCTGACGGCATCTCTACACAGGAAAGCGAGAAAGGAACACCATGCCAGACACCAACGATACCGATGCGATCCTCGCGAAAGTCCGTTCAGGCGAGCTTTCGGCAGGCGATGCACCGCCCTGATCGCGAATCTCCACGCCGCATCCTACAAGGCGATGCAGGACGCGCAGACTGCACAGGCTCCGCAGCCTCGAGCCTCCCGCGCCTCAAGCCGCCAGCCAGCCGGGCATGTCCCAGCAGGCATCGGTCGCGGCTGCCGCACATTGCTATCAGCCGCAGGTTCCGGCTACACCGGCATATGCCGCCCCGACGCCCGATACGGTTGCCAAGAAGGCTCAAGAGACGGTTCCGCAAAGACCCTCAGACACCTACAGTGCAAAGACCCCGCCCCCTATGAGCCGCCTGCATATGTCCCGGCTGCATCGGCACCCGAGCCGCATCCGGTCTACGACCAGCCCTCCCCTGCCGTGAATCCGTATCGCCAGCCGGCACCCGACACGACTGCCACGCTTCCGGCGCTGGATGCCACCGCATCCCAGCCAGAACCGGAAACCGCGTACCATCAGGCCTCGCCCCCTTCCGTATAATCCCCCGCAGGAGACCGACAAGTACATTCCCGTCAACGAGATGGAGACCTCCAGCTTTTTACCGATCCTGAACCTTGCTGAGGAACAGGAGTCGAAAAGAAGCGCGAGAAGCCTGCAAAGCCATCGAAGCCGTCCCTGTGCCGAACGCAAGGCCGAGAAGAAGAAGGCCAAAGAAGAAGCCAAGGCAAGCGAAAGTCCAAAAGAAGGCAGCCGCCGCCGCGGCGCCACATCCCCCCAATGCTCCGAGCCTCACGGGCATGGAGAAGATCGCCGTGAAGGTCTCCTGCCTGCAAAAGGGCACCGCCGGTCTCGCTGTCACCGCCGTCCTCGCGGAGGTGTCGCCGTCGTATCGGAGATCGACGCAAACAATCGAATCGAAGAAGCGTTCTCCGGCACCACCGAAGTCGTCGCAGCCCACGAAGACCATCCGCGCCGGCGACGAGATCTCCGCAAGCGACCTCGCCTTCGTCTCCGTCCCGAACAGCACGGTGGCGGACGGCGCAATCACCAAGAAGGATATCGACGACTCCTCCAAGACTCCCCGTCGGTCGCGTCGCAACCCAGTACATCACCAAGGGCTCCCAGCTCACCAACGCATCGACTGCAGGTAAGGACAACTCCTGAGTCCCTTTTGCCGCCGCGATCGGGGACGGCATGGAGGCCGTGACCATCTCCGTCGATGCCCAGTCCGGCATGGGCGGCGATGCTCCGCGTAAACGACAGGGTCAAGGTGATCCAGCCCAACGACGGCTCCCTCGGCATGATGGGTTCACCGTCATCGCCGACTCCGTGCGCATCGCACCCTCGACAGCAACTTCAGCTCCGGTAGTGGTCCTCTGACGGATACAGCACCGTGACGCTCGAGGTCACGCCCGAGCAGGCAGGTAAGATCCGTACCGCCGGTGGCCTTACCCTTACCCTGCCCTCTTCTGCCGATACCACCGAGAGCGGTGAGTAGCCCATGGCAGACGAAACCGTTCTCAGGATCAAGGAGCGTATCCGCCAGGAGATGCGCGACCTGCTCGGCGTGACCATGGCCGACGGCTCGATCGACCGTCAGGCGCTTCCGGCCCAGATCGACGGTGTCGCCCATGAAGTGTGCGCCGATTTCGGTATCTCCGACGAAAACTGGATCGGCTACATCATCAAAAGCACCATTGACGATTTCATCGGTCTGGGTCCCCTGCAGCCTTTGCAGGACGATCCCAAGGTTGCCGAGATCTTCATCGATCCCGTCGGCGTCGAGCCGAATGGAACATTTATCACGCCGGTCGCCCGCGCCGAAGTGGACGGCCAGATCGTCGATTGCCCCGGTATCGACCTCCGTCTCGCATGACGAGGTCGGTCGGCTTATCGGCCGGCGAGGAGGCCGTTTCGAGATGGACGCCGCCTTGCCGACGGATCCTAGCGCACGCGCCCCACCTGAAGGTCCCCCAACGGCTGGTCGCTCAATATCCGTAAATTCAGCAAGGACAAGCTAACCGCTGAGGACCTGCTGGAGCGCGGTGCCATGAGCGAGCCTATGTACATGTTCCTCAAATCAGCCGTCAAGGCTAGGTGCGAACTTCATCATCTCCGGCGGCACCGGTTCCGGTAAGACCACGATGCTGAACGCACTCTCTGCCTTCATCGGCTATAACGAGCGCGTCGTGACCATCGAGGATACGCGAGAACTGCTTGCTGAAGCGGCGCATTGTGATCCCCGCGTCGCCTGCCCACCGAACTCAGAGGGCAAGGGCGAGTTTACGATGCATGAGCTCCTGGTCGGCGCACTCCGTGAGCGTCCCGACCGTATCGTCGTCGGCGAGTGCCGTGACGATGAGACTTTACGAGATGCTTCAGGCCATGCAGACGGGTCACGACGGATCGCTCACGACGATCCATGCGAACGACTGCGCCGGTGCATTCACACGTATCGAGAACATGATCCTGAAGAGCCAGGGGGCAACATGACCATGGAGGCGATCCGCCAGATCGGTCTTGCGATCGATGTCGTCGTGCAGGGTGAAGCGCTGGAGGCGGCTTACCGCCGTATCGAGTCCATCACGGCCGTCGAGGCTTTTCCGACGGTAACGTGACCCGCAACGAACTGTTCCACTGGGAGGGTTCGCCGGAAAACGGCAGGCATGTCGCCACTGGATACCAGCCGGCGCGTCTAAAGGAAAAGATCCTCGACGAGGACGCGAGTACGACCCCCTGCTGGTTCGAAGGCGGTGTCTGGTAATGGAACCTGCCGTCATCATCATGATGCTGAGCGTTTTCTTCCTATTGCTTTCCATCACCGTCGGCCTCTACTCCCCGTTCTGCGGGCTGTCGGTCGCCGGCGATGTACGTCGCGCGAGAATTCTGCCCTTAGAACCGGCGAGTCGGACGATAAGGACAAAAAGTTCCCACGCCCCTTCCGCGTCTTGCGGAAGCCGGTATCGAAAGTCAACGGCAAGACGTGGATTCTCCTCCCTCGTCTTGCTCGCGGGGCGGGTGCCCTTATCGGATTCATGGCCCGCCTTGGACTTATCGGAATCGGTTTCGCCCTCATCACCCCCCTGATTGCCGAGCTGTGGGTGCGTTCCCGCGGAAAGAGCCGTAAAGCACGATTCGATGAGCAATTGGCGCGGTCGCTTCCCATGGTCGCGGAAAACATGCGTGCCGGATCCTCGATTGAAAGAGCCCTGCGCTCTGTCGGGGAGAATTCAGACGACCCTCTGAAATCCGAGCTCCTGGCCTGTGCCGGCGCAATGCAGATCGATGGCGATATCGTCGCACGCGCTCGATGACATGGCGAAACGAACCGGCAAAGAAGGCAATCTTGTCCTCCTGCAGGCCGCCGTGGCCTCGCACAAGGAGGTTGGCGGATCGCTGGCTGACTCGCTCGAGCGCATCGGAGACACCATCGACGCCCGGTTGTCGCCCGTCGGCATATCGAGTCGGAGACGTCATCTGTGATCGCATCCATGAAGGCGCTTATCGTGATGCCGCTCATCCTGTTCACAATCATCATGGTCGGCATCCCCCAGGCATATGATTTCTATACGCAGGGCCGCTCGGCATTCCCGTGCTGATCGTCGTGGTGCTATTTGCGGCAACGGGCTCCGTCATCATCTACAAAATGGCAGATATCGACGTGGAATAGGAGTCAATCGAAATGAATATCCAATATCTCCTCGTGCTCCTGTTCGCCTGTCGCCGGCGGTATGACATATGTTCTCGC
>VOFI01002938.1_pt1 | contig 13815 bp, 21 predicted proteins | sample 5384131 | NCBI WGS metagenome assembly VOFI01 (sample SAMN12384728, study PRJNA508395) | human gut metagenome | isolation source: healthy gut H | host: Homo sapiens
CCCGCCATATTGACGCCAGTTCCTTTCTGCCGAGGAATACGGCGGCGCATAGGCCAGGTCGAGCTCTTCCAGATCGCGGCGGCCATGGGCGCGGATCGCGGTGGCGATCACGTCGTGGCTTGTCGACGCCTTCGAAGCCGACGCATCTGCGCGCCTAGGGATGCGGCCGCTTTCGGGCTCGAAGACGGTTTTGACCGACACGCTGCGCGCGCCCGGATAATAGGTGGCATGCGAAGGCGACGATGTGAACGCCTTGTCGCAGGCGATTCCTGCGCGCGTTGCGGCGCTTTCGCTCAGGCCCGTAGAGGCGCATCGTCATGCCGAAGACCTTCAGCACCGGAAGAACCCTGCGGCGGCGAAGGCGCGCTCGCGTCCGCAGATGGCGCGCGTCTGCCGCCACGCGGCCCCTGCTTGTTCGCCCGGGCCGCAAGCGAGATGAGGGCGTCGTCGTCGACGAAATGCTCGAACACCTGCGGCAGCCGCTACGGCGAAGATCGACGGATCGGACGTGCGCATCTGTCCATCGACCGCGCGTATTCCCGGACCCTGCCCCGCGTTCGGCGAATGCGTTTCGGGGTTACGCCGATTGCGGTCACGACGAGCGATGCGGGAATGGATCGCCGCTTCGCCGAGCACGCGCACTTGTCGGTCGCATCATCCAGGCTTCCGAAGCCGACGACATCGAATGAGCTTCAAATCGATGCCGCACGAGCGCAGATAGGCATGCACGTCGCAGGCCCATGTCGTAGTCGAGCGTGGGCATGACATAAGGTGCCGCGTTGCAGAAGCGCGCGTGACGGAAAACCCCCCAGGGTCTTTGAGGTTTTTCGGCCATTTCGAGCGATGAACCCGCCGCCGATCGCCCACGGCGTTCGTCTTGCGCCCGCTTCGATAAACCCTTTCGACGGCGTGCCTTTCCACGGTGCGAAGCGTATGGATGCGCGCGTCGTCGATGCCCGGCAACGGCACGACCGCCTTCGCTCGCGGGGGAAAGAACAGGTAATCGTAGCTTTCCTCGTAGGTCGCGCCGTCGTCGAGGCGCTTTACGACACCGTTTTCGCGGCGCGGTCGATGGCGACGGCTCCTGATGCACGCGCACGTCGATATCGAAAGCGCGCGCGGAAGCTCTCCGCGTCTGAAGCGTGAAGCTTGGCTTTTTCCCGAATGGTTCCGCCGATATAGTAAGGGAAGGCCGCAGTTCGCATAGGATACGTATCCCGTGCGTTCGATCATGTGACGATTTCGGCCTGTTCGTCCAGGCGGCGAGGCGCGCCGCAGCGCTGGCTCCGCCCGCGACGCCTCCGATGATGACGGTTTTCATGGGTGCTCCTTCGGGGTTCGCTATTCGACGGTCCGCGATAGCTCATGATGCCGCCGAGGTTCGTGACGTCGAGAAACCCGCGGCTTTCGAGCAGGCGTGCCGCCTGCGAGCTGCGCCCGCTTTGGCAGTAGACGAAAATCGGGTGTCGGGCGCGGCTTGGGCCGATCGCATCGAGCGGCACGTTTTCGGCGCGGCACGTGGCGATCGGAATCCTGCGCGGTGCGCATCGACGATGCGGGCACGTTTTCGGCAGCGCGGGCCTGTTCGAGCTTTTTATCGAAGCCTCCGCCGAATATATCGAAAAGTCCCATGGCGTTCCTTTCTCAAGGGGCGCCGCCAGCGGCGCGGGTTTGTTTTTTCGGCCCCAGCGTAGCAGGATTATGACATGCGCAAAGGTAACAGTTGGGGCGGACGCCCGCATTCTACCAGCGATTCGCGCGTATGCCTGCCGCCGCATGCCGCATCGAGCGCTCGGCTGCGTTTTCTTGCCGCGGAGCGACGTGCCGGCATACACGATCATGCGCGCCCGCGGTTTTTCGCGCAGGCGTTTCGTGCGTTCATGATGCGGAAACATTGCGGACGGAAACATATATAGTGATGGGCGAGGAAACCGCATCGGGCGCCATGCGTCGGGCGACTCCGCCTGGGTATCCGGCAAGCTCGCTCGCCGTCGGAAGAGGCGGCTTTTTCGACCCTGCGGCCGTTTGCGTGCATGCGAAGAAAAGAAGGAGACAACCCATGGCAGGACGCCTCGTCATCTGTCCGACGCCATCGGCAATCTGGGCGACATGACGCTTCGCGCGATCGAGGAGCTTCGCGGCGCGCCGATGCGGTGTGCGCCGAAGACACGCGCGTTACGGGCAAACTGCTCGCCCATTTCGGCATCGAGAAAGCGCCTCGAACGCCTCGACGAGGCGGCCATCACGCGACAGGCGGGCGTATCGCCGAACGCATCGCGGCAGGCGAGACCGTGGCGTTTGCAGCGACGCCCGGCATGCCCGGCGTGTCCGATCCCGGCGCGCGCCTGATAGAGACCGTGCGTCGCGAAGGCGGCCGTATCGACGTGCGGGGGGGCTTCCCGCAGCGGTCGCGGCCTATGCGTGGCGATGGGATTCAACAACCCGCGTTTTTTTCTTCGGCGGGTTCTTCCCCGCAAAAAGATTCCGAACGTCGCGAAACGCTGCACGCCTTCGTCGCTTGACGCGGTGCTGGTGTTTTATGAAAGCCCCCGCCGTATCGCAGCTTCGTTGCAAGCGTCGTGGCCGACGAATTGCCGCAACGCGAAGTGGCCGTCTGCCGCGAGCTGACCAAGGTGCACGAAGAGGTGAGGCGCGCGTCGGCGGGCGAGGTGCGCGACGAATTCGCCCGCCGCGACGAAGAAGCGGCGTGAAAGGCGAAATCGTGCTGGTCGTCGGGCCGACGCGCGGAAGGAGGCCACCGTTCGCCGCAGGCGGCTTCTGCCGCCGCCGAGCGGGCTGCCGAGCTGGTCGCGCGTTCGAGCTGACGCGCAAAAAGAAATCGTCAGGTGCTTCGTGACGAATTCGGATATCGCGCGCAACGAAGCCTACGATGCTTCGTCATGAAGGCGTAGCCGGGAGGCGGAATCCGCGGTCCATAGCGGGTTTTGCGCCGTGCGTTTTGGACGCGCGGGCGGCGACGCGCTACGATGCCCGCAAGTCAAAGCGCTGAAAGCGTACGCGGAGCACGCATGAACGATTTCACCTATTATTCTCCGACCGAGTTCGTGTTCGGCCGCGGCGTAGAGAGAAGGTGGGGGCGAAACGCCGCCTCGCGGGGTTTTTTCAAAAAGGCGCTGCTTTGTGTACGGAAAGGGCTCTGTGGTGCGTTCGGGCCTGCTCGACCGCGTGAAAGGCGTCGCTGGATGCGGCGGGCGTTGCTTGCGCCGAGCTTGCCGGCATGCGCCCGAACCCCGAGGCGGAAAGCGTGCGCGAAGGCATCCGCCTGTTTGCGCGAAGCAGGCGTCGATTGACCTGATTCTTCCGGTCGGAGGCGGCAGCGTCATCGACTGCGCAAAAGCCGTGGCGTTCGGTGCTCTGCACGATGGCGACGTGTGGGATTTTTTCTGCGGCAAGGCCGGTCGACCCAGGCGCTCCCGATTTCTGCGTGCTCACCATTCCGGCGGCGGGTTCTGAGGCGTCAAGCTCGTGCGTGATCGGCAATGACGAGATTCACGCGAAACGCAGGCACCAACGGCGTGCGTTCCGTCCATGGTGGCGTTCATGAACCCCGAAATCACGTTCACCTTGCCGCCGTATCAGACGGCCGCCCGGCGTCACCGACATGATCGCCCATATCTGCGAGCGCTGGTTTTCTGGCGTCGGCGCGGTTCCTGTGACCGACAACATCGCGGCGGCATCATCCGGTACGTCGATCGGCGGCGGCGCCCGCGTTCTCGACGATCCCGAAGATTACGATGCGCGCGCCATCATGTGGGGCGGGCATGCTCGCCCACAACATCGCGGGGCCGGGCCGCGCGCTTGCGCGCCGACGGGTCGTGGGCGGCTGGGGAAAGCCACGGCCTCGAACACGAGCTTTCCGCCTTCGACACCTCCATCACGCACAGGGCGGCTTGGCGGTCATCATGCCGCCTGATGCGCTACGTCTGGCGCGAGCATCCGGAGCCGTTTCTTGCAGTTCGCGCTCGACGTGTTCGACATCGAGCCGATCGACGAAAGCGCCGAAGCGGTGGAAGACGCGGTGACGGCGGGCGCAGGCGACGAGCTGCAGGCATTTTTTCGTGGATATGGGCATGCCGAAAAAAACCATGGGCGAGCTCGGGCTTCACGAGCAGGATATCGACGCGATCGTCGAAAACGCTGCGCGCCACGAAGGCGACTACGTTCGGCGCGTTCAAAACGCTCACGATGGACGATGCCAAGGCGACCATTCTGTCGGCGTTCGCCGACCCGGCGCTGCCGTCGCTTGAAGAGGCGGGGCGAAGACGGCGAGTAGCCGCGGGCGAAATCGTACGAACGGATATACGGCGGACCCCGAAAGGAGGCCCGCCGTTTCGTTGCGGGAGGGTTTCCCGCGTGCGGCATGCCGCGGCGCGTATGCGGGCCGATGGCGGCGAACTCCTGAAAAATGTTTCCATCTTTTTAATCCTATTGACATGGTAGGTTAAAATGATGAAATGCGACGCAGTGAATTCGGACGGCGAAAGGGGGCGAATATGGACAAACGTGCTGCATATCATGCGCAGGTCTTCATGTGTTGTCGAATGTCTTGCTCCCGGGCATTGAACATGGCGGGGTCGAGCGCATGCCGATGCGCTGCCGTTCGCCTCTGCTCGGCGATTGATTCGCCGTTGCCGCCGATATGTCGACGGCCCTCTGCCCGGGAGTCCTGCTGCAGGCTTTCGGGTTTTTTTATTGCGGAGGCCTGCGCTTTTCGATTCCGAACGAAGACGCCGACTCATATAAAAGAGCCTCCGACCATGAGCGATTACAAATTCGAAACCCTTCCGGCTTCACGTCGGCCAGGAACAGGCCGATTGGGTTCCCGTGCGGTCCCCATCTATCAAACCACTTCCTATGTATTCCGCGATTTCCGCCCATGCCGCCGCTCGTTTCGACTTTGTCGGATGCGGGCAACATTTACGGCCGCTTGACCAATTCGACCCAGGATGTGCTGGAAAAACGGATAGCGGCTCTGGAAGGGGGCGTGGCTGCGTTGGCCGTCGCCTCGGGCGCCGCCGCCATCGCGTACGTCATCGAGGCGCTTGCGCAGAAGGGCGGCCATATCGTCGCCCAGAACACGATTTACGGCGGCACCTACAATCTGCTGGCGCATACGCTGCCCGCGTACGGCATAAAGACGACGTTCGTGGATGCCCACGACCTGGCTGCGGTCGAATCGGCTATCGGGCCCGACACGAGGGCCGTGTTTCTGGAAACGCTCGGCAATCCCCATTCCGACATTCCCGATATATCGATGCCATCGCCGAATCGCGCATGAACAGGAGTTCCCGGCGGTCGACAACACCTTCGACAACACCTTCGTCCCAAGCGGCCGCCGATATCGTGGTGCATTCGGCTACGAAATTATCGGCGGCCACGGAACGTCGCTGGGCGGCGTGATCGTGGATTCGGGTGCGTTCGATTGGAAGGCGTCAGGGGCGCCATGACGCTATCGCCGAACCCAATCCGAGCTATCACGGCGTGTCGTTCGTGGACGCCGCGGGCCCTGCGGCTTTCGTCACCTATGTCCGCGCCATTCTGTTGCGCGATACGGGGGCGTCGATATCGCCGTTCAATGCGTTTTTGCTGCTGCAAAGGCACCGAGACGCTTTCGCTGCGTCTCGAACGCCACGCGGAAAACGCCAGGAAGACGGTCGAATTCCTTGCTGCACACCCGCAGGTCGTCAAGGTCAACCATCCTGCCCTTCCCGACCATCCCGACCATGCGCTGTATAAGAGGTATTTCCCGAACGGCGGGCGTCCATTTCACGTTCGAGATAGAAGGCGGCAAAGAGGCCGCATGGCGATTCATCGACAATCTGCAGCTGTTTCGCTGCTTGCCAACGTGGCCGACGTGAAATCGCTTGTGATCCATCCCGCCACGACCACGCATGGCCAGCTTTCCGGAGGCCGAGTCGGCCGCGCAGGGAATCACCCCGAGCACCATCCGCCTGTCTATCGGCACCGAGCATATCGACGACATCATCGCAGATCTCGAGCGCGGCTTCGCGGCGGCCTCGATAGGGGAGGGACATATCGGCTCGTATATACAAAGGCAATGTCTGACCTGGTCGGCGGCACGCCGCTCGTCAACTGGCGGTCCGAGGATCGAAGGCCTGAAGGCCGTCGTGCTGGCGAAGCTCGAATATTTCAATCCCGCAGGCAGCGTGAAAGACCGCATCGCCAAGGCGATGATTGAAGATGCCGAGGCCAAGGGGCTTCTTAGCGCAGGTTCGACGATAAATCGAGCCGACTTCCGGGGCACCGGCATCGCCTTGGCGTGGCGGCCGCCAAAGGGTATCGCCTGATCATAACCATGCCTGAAACGATGAGCGTCGAGCGGCGCAATATCATGAAGGCATATGGCGCGCAGCTGGTTTTTGACCGAGGGCGCCAAGGGCATGAGGGCGCGATCGCCAAAGCCGAAGGCTTGCGCGCGAGATTCAAACAGCTTCATTCGGGCAGTTCTCGAACCCCGCCAATCCCGCCGTTCATGCCGCCACGACGGGTCCTGAGATCTGGGAAGACACCGACGGTTGCCGTGGATATCTTCGTGGCGGCGTCGGAACCGGCGGCACGATCACGGGTGCGGGCGGATATCTGAAGCGGAAGAATCCCGAAATCCGCATCGTTGCCGTGGAGCCTGCGGATTCCCCCGTGCTTTCCGAGGGCAGAAGCGGCGTGCATAAAATTCAGGGAATCGGCGCGGGATTCGTGCCGGATGTGCTGGATGAGCAGGTGTATGACGAAGTGATCGCCGTTGGAAACGAGGACTTGCCCGCGTTCGCGGCGGCGAAAAGCGGCTGGCGAAAACGGACGGCATCTCCGTCGGCATTTCTTCCGGCACGGCGCTTCATGCGGCGATCGCATTGGCGAAGCGTTCGGAAAACGAGGGCAAGACGATTGTCGTCGTGCTGCCTGATTCGGGCGACCGCTACTATTCGACGCCGCTGTTCGCAGAATAGCGCCCCCGCGTCGTCCGTTTTTTTCGAGGAGGGGCGTCTTGCGTCTCCGGCCTGTCTCGGTGGCGCGCTCACGGCATCCTTTTCGGTATGTTTGCGCTCGGTCGCCCGCGTTCCTCTATGTCGCAACGGCGGTGGGGGCGCGGCGGCCGTTCGACCAGGGCGAATCGCGCTTCGGCGCGTTGTTGCGACGCATGGCAGGGGGTGTTCGATGTCGTCGATAAGAGGCGCAAGCCGGGCCGTTCGACCGCGTTCGGTCGTAAGCGTGGACGGCATGCAGGTGTCGGTGGTGCGCCGTGCGGGCCAGAAACGCGCCTATCTCAGGGTGAAGGCGCCCGACGGGCGCATCAGGTATGTCGGCGCCGATGCGCATGGGCGAGGCGGCAATCGCGACTGGTGCGCGAGCATGCCTGAATCGCGCAACGCCGCCAAAAAGCCGAGGCCGCCCGCGCCGAGGCCGCGCCGCCCACGCCCGAAAGCTCGAGCAATGGCGCGCGCCGTGGTGGCGGCATGCACGCCCGGCGCGCTCATCGAGAAATGGGCACTATCGCCATCATGGGCCGTTTCGCCCGGCAGGATCTATCGCAACATGGTGAGCCGATGGGGCGGCGCTGCAATGTGAAAAGCAGGGCGCATCTGCATCAACGTGCAGCCTGGCCACATCCGCCCGAATGCTTGGAATACGTCGTGGTGCACGAACTGTGCCATCTGCTTGAAGCGAGCCACGGCCCGCGTTTCAAGCGCGTTGATGGATGCGTTTCTGCCCGATTGGCGTGCCCGTGAGGCCAAGCTGCGCGGCGGTATCAGACGATAGCAAAAGGAAGCTGTTCGACCGGTCGAGGGTGATGTGCGGCGGCGTTTGCGGGCGGTGCGCGAGGTCGTTTTCATACGACCCTCCGGCGCCCGGATGTGCAGCGTTTTAGACGGCGAGCAATCCGTTTGCGCGCACGTGCCGTCGCGCAGCATACGCCGGTGGGTGTTCGGCTTGCGTTTCGGATATCGATTCGTGCGGTCGGGATTCTCGTTTTTGAAATTTCCGCCGATGAGAGCGTGACTGCATTCGATGAAGCTGCACGCCGCTTTGCTTTTTCAGAGTGAAACCCAGGTTATGCGCGAGTATGCGGCAGGAAGAAGCGCCCGCTGCCATCGCCGCCGAAATGGTGCATGCTGTCCGAGCCTACGGTGAAGACTCACATCAGGCGCGCTTATGCCAAGGCGGGCGTTCGTTCGCGTCAGGAATTCCTCGACGCGAACGAGCAGGTTGAATCGGACTGGTATCGCCGCGATTCGTGACGAAGGCATGCCTGCGAGTCGCGGCGAAACGCCGTTGTGGCGATTTTCATTCGGCGACCATGAGAGCTCTTTCGTTTGCGCCTGCTTTGCTGTTGTGCCGTGTGGGTGGGGCGCTGTCGTCTTCCGTCAAGTTTCGTTGGCAGACAAAAAGCCGCCTGTTTGGACTGAGCCCCGACAGCGTGTGCTTTTTGGGCTGGTCATTCAGGCGGCTCTACATTGTGCTTATGGCAGCTAGAATCCTGCAGAATCTTTCCAGGACTATCTTCCGAGCAAATTCCCCAGGAGGACCTTTGCGGCGCCTCGTGATAATTCCGATTGCTTTGCCTGGTTGTAGTAATTTGCTATGCATCCATAGCAGCATGTTTCATCGCCGCATCCGCAATGGCCATCGACTACCCTATGGGCTTCCTCGAAGAGATGCTCAATGTCCTCACCGAGTCTTTTCGCATGCCCCGCTCCTCCTGGGACATCGTCGTAAATCATAATTGACATTCCACCTGCTTCGTTGGCACGCATGGTTCCGCCAAGCTCGGTTTCGGGTGCTTCGAGGGATGCTCGTCATGCCGTAAACAATGCCCACAGTACTGATTCCCAGGCATTGTTTTCAAGGTTGGGAAGAGAGTCAAGATGAATCGACAGTTCAAGCACGTCGCTTACGAAAGTTGAAGCTCCTAATGCGCTGTATGATTTGATGAAAGGGTCTCCGGGTGTGTTCTTGCACCATTCCCAGTGCGTTGATGTCGTCGCCGAGGTTGCAGCAGCGTTGCATCTGCTGCAAACCTTGAATCCATTGAACGGCCTGTTAAGAATGCAGAGATGACCATTTCCTGCATATTTTTGGTCAACGGTTCCTCCGGCGAATCGGGTGGACAAGGCGGAAGGGGGTGTCTTCCAGCCCCTGAAGTAAACTTCCGACCGCCCCTTTCCGCGAGGCTTCCTTATTCGATTCCTTTCTTTTTTCTTTCTTTGCAGCAAATCCGTATGATGGAATGAGCACGTTGTTCTTGAGGTGGAATTCGGTATGGCATACGGGGCATTCGGTCTCTTCTTCGAAAGTTTTATCGGCCAAACGAAGGTTTTGCATTCGGGGCAGACGCCGAACCGACGCTCTTTCGAGCTCCCTTCCTCTTGGCTTGTATATGGCGAAGGATTTCAAAAGGGTTTTCCGGCAACGATTTCAGAACCTGGAGCATATTCCCTGATGGCCTGTCTCATTCCCTGGTGAGGGATAGGCGATTGTCTTGTGCTGTGCTGTTTTGGTCGGGAAGGTGTAATTCCACAAGGTCGGTGGGAAATCCGTATTTGGGCAAAACACCATTCTCGGCAAGGATGGCAATAGTCTGATCTTTCTTAAGGGCATCGCTTGTGCGTAAGAGGCTGGACGCTTTTGCGTCGTCGGACCCCCTGTTGCGATCTATGCCATCTTGAATCATCTGAAAGTCCGCATGCTTGAGTTCATGGGTTCTGACGAGTCGTCCTTCATTGCCAGGGTGGTTTGAGACAAGGTAGTCAACCCATTTCCAGTTGTCGATTTCCTCAATAGATGGACATTCCAATGCGGAGGGCAAGGTATTGTTGACTTGCATGGCGATGTCTGCGGGGTGTTTTGCCAGGTATTCGCGAAGGTCGTCCAGGCCTTCTGGGTTTTTCTGAAGCGAGGTCTAGAAAATCGTTGTAGCAGCAGTGGGAACAGTCAATTTGACCAGCGGTATCTCCGTTTCTGAAGTAGCTGGAAAGCGCAACGGCGAAAACATGGCGCAGGGCGATGGCGCTGTTGTCCATGTAGCAGACGGGGACTCTTGATGAGCCGGAGATGATGTTTTCGGGATTATTGAAAAAAGTTGATGTCATGGGGGCGTAGACGGGCGAACATCACGGCATATCCAGGTTTTCCGCTCGCCTTCCCACACGACCGGCTCTTTGCGTGTAATTGGCGACGGTCGGCGGTACGTTTCTCGTGAAAATACTCCCGAGGTCTCCAACGTCCACTCCCTAGTTCGAAAGTGGTTGTGCACGAAAGGACGTTTACGTCGCCGTCAATGAACTTGCTTTGTATTTCCGGGCTTTTTTGGAAGACAGCTGGGCCGTATGCTCCTCTATACGTAAAAAGGAAGGGCTTCTTCCTTGTATATATTTTTGTAAACCGGTCTTTATCTTTCGATTCGTTGATGGTTATGGGGGTAGGTTCGCCTGGGCATTTATAGGTCAGGCAAACGCCATTGGTGTCGATATGGGATTCGCAGCCGCAAATGGGGCACCGATATACGATGTCGGTGTCGCGTTGCTTATAAAACGTCCAAATTTTTTTATCAAGAGCGAATCGCTGCATCGTTCCGACAAGAAGCTTTCGATGGTTGAGGTATTGACCGGGAAAATCGAAGACGATCTGCAGGATTTCTTCGGCCTCTTTCCTATTCTGCAATGGAGCCGTGGGCTTTTCTTTTTGTACCGGCGAACGAATGAGCTGAATGCGTTTTCGGTTGTCGATATGCCGCTTCCCGAGAACGGAATCGAGTCTTTGCCGCCAGTCTGGCCTTCTCCGCCGAGAACCACCCAGTTTCCACGTTTTTCATGATTGTTCCTAAGCGTGCTTATGCCTTCGTCTACGAAGGTTGCGTTGCGCAATCGCAAAAGTTCTAGGCTTACTCGGCAAAAGAGGGAGAAATCGGCGCGAGATACCCATGACACTTCGTTGTGCTGCAGCTTGCTAACGAACATTGAAATTACACTTTGAATTTTGGGGTCTGCGAGGTCTTTCAAGAAGCGCGTCGGTTCGATTCTGATCGCGCCAAGGCCTTCGAGGCTATTGCGTGAGTCTTCGGCTGAAAGTTCGTCTAGAATCCATGCAAGCGCGAGGTCTGTCCGTCGTCGTCAGGGGATACGGATGTCTGGCTTCGTAGATTGATGCCACTTTTCGAATGACCTTCGATATTGGGCAGCCATCTTCCTCGTCCAGTGAATCGACGGCTTCGCGGATAATCTGACGCCTCATTATAGAATTGTAAGGTTCTTTCCATGGCGGGTGCAAAAAATGCTGCATCTTGTCGCTTGTCCGGAGAAGCAGATGATGCTGCCTGCGTGATGCGTCTGATCGTCGGCGTCTGCGAACCAATTGTCCTCTTCTGTTTCTTTTGGTTTTCGAACGGCGGTACATATCGTGCAAGGTCGTAGCAGACAAATGCTTCCTGCGGCTTCTGGAGATACTCGCATGGGTTGGATTGCCACGGGGAGCTGTATCCGCAATGCCTGCAGCGCGCCATTTTCTCGTTAGCTTGTTTTTCCTCTGATTCGTCAAGAGCAACGGGTAGGCGCTTTGCCGTTTCGTGCTGAAACAGGTGCGCTCTCCGCCTTCTGCGACACATACGGGATGACCCGCATACGGGGGCAAAGCCACTGTATTTCCTCGTTGGGGTCCTTTTGTCGGATTCGTTGTCGAGTATGCGGTAATATTTACTAGGGAATAAACTCGTCGTCGGCGTTGGTTCCCCACATGTTGCGGATTGAGCCAGGGGGTCGAGTTCTTCGATTCTTCTTGTCCCAGGATATATGCTTGCCCCACAATGGCGGCAAACTGCCGCTTCGTAAATCGGTGTCGAGTTTTTGTCGTCGCGAATCGTATCGCAGTTGCTTTATTCGATGCAAAGGTTTCTTTTTCAGCAAGGTTTATATAGATTCCCGGGAGCTCGGAGGAACGAATGGTAGGCGGCTCGAAAGGATGGGAACCCTTCCGATCTTTTGAGCTGCGCTGAGGACCTCCACCATGGCCGTCAAAACTCTGCACGCCTTCACGGTCGGCGGACAGTCCCTGTATGCCGAGTTTTTCGGATGGTCGCAATGTTTGTCAGGTCTAGGAGCTTGAGCATTGTCTTACGAGCCGCCCCGTAGATTCTTCTCCGAGAAGGACGCGGCCAAGACCAAGGAGCGGGTTTGATTCGTCGAGCCTGGAAAGAACTGAGGGAGTGACGCCTGCGGCCGAGAGGATGTTCGCGATTGACGTCGTCCCTTCGTCTTCGGTGAGCGCCAATCGCAAATCGAGCCAAGCGGATAAGGGGAGACGACCCCAGGGGTTTTCGTCGAGGGCATCTTGTGGAAGGCATCTTTCGCTCGTAATTACATCGAGGTCATGGATGTCGGAGCTAAACGGCTCGAACAAGTCGCTTGCAAAAGACGCGACTTTCGGCATGTCGTTTTCTGTTCCGATTGTCGCGGATGTCGCATAGCAGTGAAGATGCGGCTTTTGATCCTGTTTCGAATTCTATTCTCGATTTAAGCCTGCGTAGCAAGTAGGCAATTTCTGTGCCAAGCGTTCCCGAATAAAAATATGGGCTTCTGTCAATCGCCACATGTCTCCATTTCGATCCGAACGCATCGCCGAACAGCGGTGCATCTTTCGGGCGGCGTAAAAGGAGATAATTGGAGCATCGAGATCAGGGATTCGGAGTGGTTTTACGTATTTCTTCACGAGATTATTTCATTGAAAGCCTTTTTCTTCATGGGGTTTTTCTTCGGCCCATTTCAGGGTGGCTCTGCTCTCCTTCTCTTCCGTGTCTCCCGTGTATCGGCCGAAAGTGATATTTGTTCCAGCGAGCAGGGAGCGCAATCGTTTCACCTTGGTCGTTCGCAAGAGCGTTCATCGTAAAGAATCATTGCCCGAACTCCTGCCGACGGGCCGCTCTCTTCAATTCCGAGAAAATATCGTTAAGGGATGGGAAGCAGAAAGCACTCTGTTTTTCCCGAGCCGGTTCCAGTTACGACCGCGTAATTTCGTCCCGCAACGGCCTTGCGAATCGCTTTTTACTTGATGGGCGTAAAGTGGCCTTTCCGAATCGAATTGCTTACGGGGTCGCCATTGCCAAGGGAAAGCATGCTTTTGCAAGAACGCCGCATGCAAAGAGGTCGGCTACGCTTTGCGAGGGGGCGTAAGGAGGCGCGGCTTCTAGGAACGGACCCTTCGCAAGAAACCCGTCTTTTTGCAGAATCTCTTCAAGCTGGGATTGAAGGTTGGGTTCTGAGGGGAGTGGATGGTGGTCGCTATGTATTCACGATATGATTCTTCGATTCGTCGCGCTGCTTCTATGGGATTGAATTCTTTTGTTTTCGTCATTGCTGCTACCTCTAAGTTTGTATTCGACTGCATATTCCCGTGGGTCTCCGAAGAAGTGATTTCGGGGCGCATTTCAAAAGCGCATCTTTCTTTTTTCCTGGTCGATGAGCCTGAAAAGCTTCGTTCGGTATTTCTACGGAATCTGATCCCTGGTTACGTCCGATTCCAACCGCTCGGCCGCTTTTGTCCACCTTGAAAGTCACAAAGAGCCTCGCAGAAATCGATGGGTGAATCGAACCGAATGAAATGCTTGCCGTTTTGATTAAAGGATTCTTTGGGAAAGAAAAACCGTAGCCCTTCTGAAATACCCAAAAGTTGAATTGTTTCTGTTGTTGCCTTTGGGCTTCTAAAGTTTTGAGGAAAGCGCCGTTCCGCTAATGAATCGTAAGTGTAAGCGGCTCGACGGTCGGCGTTTTCATCAGTGTCTCGGCACAA
>VOFI01002528.1_pt1 | contig 13812 bp, 27 predicted proteins | sample 5384131 | NCBI WGS metagenome assembly VOFI01 (sample SAMN12384728, study PRJNA508395) | human gut metagenome | isolation source: healthy gut H | host: Homo sapiens
CTGATGCGGTCAGTTTTGCCCTGGGTTCTTCTTACATGGAAGATGATATACGGGCGGAGACGGATCACCCTTTTGCAGAAAGCACACCAAGATGATGTACGATTACGGCAATTATCTTGGAAATGCCTGGATTTTTTAAAAAACCAGGATGAAGTATTTACGGAACATTTTAAGGAAACAGTGGAAGCAGACGGTAAAAAGACTGGTTCTTCTAAGAGCGCCCTGTTTGGATGGATGAAAAAGGGGCCTTCTGGAAACGGGACGCCATCCGATAAGGAAAGCTGTTATATCTGCCAGAAGATAGACGATACGGCTATGAGCGGATCCGCAATACCTTTGTTCATCTGATGAAGAATGAGCCGGCGTTTCTTGATATGTTAAAAGGAGTCGAAAGGTTTTCTGCCTGCCGCATTTTTTACGACATTTTAAATAGCTGCAGGGAAAAATGCAGGCCAGAAGAGGCGCAGAATATGGAAGAGCTGCTGTGCAGTCTGATGGAACGGAATTGGCCAGAATCCAGGAAGATATTGACTGGTTTTGTGGAAAAATATGATTACCGCAATAAAGACGCAGATTGGAAAAACTCAAAAGACGCGGTGCCAAGAACTATGCAGAAAATTACCGGAGGCTATCCGGCAGATCCGGTATTTAAGCAAAAATAGGAAAGGCTGGTGGGCTTATGGAACTGTGGGATGTGTATGACAAAAACCGGAACAAAACCGGAAAAACCCATGTCAGGGGCGTGCCGATGGCAGAGGGAGTACCACATTGTAACAGATATCTGGACGATTAACCTGGAGGGAAAACTGCTTCTGACCCAGCGCCATCCGGATAAAACCTTTGGATTATGGTGGGAATGTACCGGAGGTTCGGCAAAAGTGGGGAAAGCAGTCTGGAAAGCGTGTTAAGGGAGCTTTCCGAAGAGGTAGGGATTCATCCTGCTCCAGAAGAAGTCAGTCTGATTCATTCTACCATGCGTCCGGATCGGTTTGTAGATACCTATGTGACAGTCCAGGATGTAAGGAGAGAGGATTTGTGTCTTCAGAAAGAAGAGGTCGTAGACGCCATGTTTGTGACCTTTGAAGAGGTCTGCCAGTTATGGGCACAGGGAAAATGCTTCCCAGGGAGCGGTTTCCCTGTATCGGGATGTGCTTTTTGCAGAAGGTGCGCGAGGTTTTAAAAGGGCAAAAAGAAATGACAGGAAGGAATGATTTGTTCGGCTGTCGGGTATACTGAAAGGGAAATCCAGGAAACAGCAAAAAAGGAGGAACCTTACATGACAGATTTAAAAAGAAGCAGAACAAAGGAGAATTTAATGCGGGCATTTGCCGGAGAGAGCCAGGCTAGAAACCGGTATACGTTTGCGGCAGGAATGGCAAAAGCAGAAACACCTTCCTGTGCTGCAGGAAATTTTTCTTTATACGGCAGATCAGGAAAAGAGCACGCAGAAATTTTTACAAGTTTCTGCAGGAGATGGACAAAGAGACGATTGAGATTACTGGCGGGTATCCGGTAGACCTGGGAGAAGAGATTCTGGATCAGCTAAAAAAAAGCCGCCCATAATGAAAAAAGAAGAACATGAGGTCATTTACCAGTCTTTTGGAGATATGGCAGAGCAGGAAGGCTTTCTGCAGATTGCCCAATCATTCCGGATGATTGGAAAGATAGAAAAAACCCACCAGGAGCGGTTTGAACAGCTTGCCAAATGGATGGAAGAAGGCAGGTTATTCGTATCTGATACAGAAGAGGGCTGGGTGTGTTTAAACTGCGGACATATTCACTACGGGAAAGAGGCGCCTGCCAAGTGTCCGGTGTGCAGCCACGAACAGGGGTATTTTATCCGCATGAGCCTGGCTCCCTGGACAAAGGCAGAGTAAACAGCAAAAGAAACGAGGAACAGTTAAGATGGGAAAAAGGTGTGACAGCAGCAGAACTTACTGTGGCAGGACTGGCAGCAGCAGGGCTGGGAACCGCGTTCTGGATCCGCTCAGAATATGAAAAGATTGTCTGTCTGTGGGAGACGGTTCCGGTGTTCTCTCCTAAGATCCGGAGCCGGAAAAAGCTGGTTTTTTTTATCCGATCTTCATAACAAGGGAGTTTGGTGAAAAAAAACCATCGGCTGCTGTCCGCCATTGACCAGGTAAAACCAGATGCAGTTTTAATTGGCGGAGATATGATGGTCAGCAAGGGGAATGCCCAGACTGAAGTTCCCTTACGGTTGATTTACAACCTTTCAAAGCGTTATCCGGTTTATTACGGCAATGGAAACCATGAAAACCGTATGGTCTGGGAGCGTCATATTTACAAAAATCAATATGAAACCTACCGAGAGAAGCTAAAAGCCATGGGGGTTGTGTACCTGGAAGATGATTCCAGCAGGTTTGGGGGACGACCTTGTGATCAGCGGTGTGGATTTAGGAAAACGGTATTACCGTAAGCTTTTTTTTGAAAAGCCGGAACCTCTTCCAAAACCTATTTCCAGAACCGGCTGGGAAAAGCCGACGAAAGCCGTTTCCAGATTCTGCTTCTTCATTCTCCCATGTATTTTAAAGAAGCAGCGGCATGGGGGAGCCGATTTAACCCTGGCCGGTCATTTTCATGGAGGGACAATCCGGATTCCGGTGCTTGGAGGGGTTATGACCCCCAGTACCAGTTTTTCCTGCCCTGGTGCGCCGGAACTTTTGAGAAGGATGGAAAAATGATGGCAGTCAGCCGTGGACTGGGAACCCATTCCATCAATATCCGATTCACAACAAACCCCAGCTGCTGGTATTGGACTTACAGCCAGAGGAAGCTGACAGGCGATTACAAAGGAGAACGGACAATGAGAGTAAAATACGAAGAGATGGTAAGCGAGTTTAAGCGGGTACTGGAAAAAGTATGGATTTGACGGAAACGTGCAGAAGAAGCGGCGGAGATTTTGCCCCAGAACTCTTTGGCAGGCGTATATTCCCATGGCTTAAACCGGTTTCCGAGAGTGGTCGAGTATTTGAAAAAAGGTGAGATCGACCCGAACATCCAGGCGGAATGCACCTTCCGGTTCGGGGCTTTTTGAGCGGTGGGACGGTCATCGCGGATTTTGGGCCTTAAATGCGCGTCGGGCGATGAAACGAGCAGTGGAACTGGCAAAAGAATCTGGGATCGGCATTGTGGCTCTGGGCAACAACAACCACTGGATGCGGGGAGGTACGTATGGATGGCAGGCTGCCGATGAAGGCTGTATCGGAATCTGCTGCGTCCAATACCTGTCCCAATATGCCGGCCTGGGGAGGAAAAGACTGCAAGCTGGGCAATAATCCGCTGATTATGGCGATTCCCAGGAGCAATGGCGAGCACGTAGTCGTAGACTGCGCTATGTCCCAGTTTTCTTATGGAAAAATGGAGGACTGCCGGTTAAAGGGACAAAAGCTTCCGGTTCCAGGTGGATATGACAGCGAGGGAAACTTAACGGACGATCCAGGAGAAATCGAACAGACAAGACGAGTACTTCCTATGGGCTACTGGAAGGGAAGCGGTATTTCCATTGCCCTGATTTAATTGCTACCATCCTTTCTGACGGAAATTCGGTGAAGACCATTGGAACCTTTTGAGGACGAAGTAGGACTGAACCAGATTATGATTGCAATCGACCCAGGAAAGGCGAACCCGTCAGAACTGACAGACAGCATTGTGGATCGGATTGTAGCAGATATAAAATCTTCCACTCCGGAAAAAGAAGGCGGAGAAGTCCTCTACCCTGAGAACGGGTCATTCGGAGTATCCGCGACAACAAAGAACATGGAATCCCAGTGATTGAAGAAAAGTGGAACCAGGTTCTTAATATGTAATAAAGCGAAAATCCAGAGCCAATCCTAAAACAGGAAGGTTCTGGATTTTGCTTTATAAGAACATTTACAGGCGCTGCCTTTTTAAGCCTGCCGATCCTCTACCACCAGGGTGCGGATGGCGTCCCTGGAAGAATTCCAGTTGAAAATATAAAGAGTATAAGACGTGTTTGGCCGCACATACAGAGACGAAGATACCAGGGAGTTTCCGCTGAAGGACGGATTGTTAAATACCTGAATCAGATAAGAACCCATGGGTAAGAATACGGCGCCGGTAATCTGCTTATAAGCCAGACCCTGGAAGGTCATATAATTGCGGTTTAAGGAAACGTTCAGACTTTGATTGGTAACAGACAGGTTGCAGGCTCTGAAACATCCGGAACCGGAACCAGCCTGGCAGGAATTGTCTGTGATTTCCATTAAGTCCAGTCCGGATGCAGTGTTAAAAATGGCGATGGTCATAGCCTGACCGGTGCGGACGGTAATGGATTTCTGGATGTATACATAACCATTCTGACCGGAAACGGTAACCGTCTGCCTTCCGGCAGAGACCCTGCCATACTGGCTGATTTCTGAATTGCCCAGAGAGTTGACAACCAGCTGGTTTCCGATATAGATAAGAAATGGATTATATCCAGAGGCAGCATTTAAGAAGCGGACAGTGCCATACTGGGTAGAATTGCAGAAGTAGCATGGAATAATGGGGCGGGGAATAACGGTAATAATCGATCCAAGGATACCTCCGGCAATGCCGCCGGTATTGTTATGATTGGGGAAGGAGGGGAGAGGCCCGCCTTCGCCTGGATTTGGCAGAGGGATAACCGGTACGTTTCCGTTATCCAGCTCTGGGCCTGGCCCTGGTTCCGGAGGAAAATCAAAATCAGGAACTGGTGCCTTCTCCTGGGTTTGGCAGAGGAGGTACCGGATATCCATCTCCAACAGCCATAGCTGTGTAAGTAGATTCAGCCATAGAAAGACCTCGCTTTAATAGATGTTATAATCTATCTTATTGGGAAAAAACGACTTGGTGCCTGTACGAAACGAAATTTGAAACCAGGAATCCGGAAAAACAGGTGGACAAACCAGAAAAAAGTCTGCTATATTAATATTTAATTAAATTAAATAAAAAATAGATCAACGGTTAAAAATGGAGGGGTTTTATGGTTGATTTATATGGAAATCCGTTTTATCTGGATGAGGAAGGGGTCTGTTGGGTAAAGGATACCATTCGGGGAATGACGCCGCATGAGAAGATTTTTGTCAGCTGTTTGCAGATCCGCTGATGGGGATGAGCAGGGAAGAATTGATTGGATTTTTTAGAAAAATACCCGATTGGAGGGATTCCGTTCCGCGCAGCCCTTTTTGGAAATGAAGAGGCACAGGAGATCATGGCGGATCTCCAGGAACGTGCAAAGATTCCGTATTTGTATGCCGGAAACTGTGAATCAGGGCCCTAACGGGGCGTTAAAAGGAGGGACGTTAGTAGCTTGCGGAGCCCAGGTACGGGCGTTAAGAGATCCGAACTATGCTTATGAAGTAGGCCGTATTACAGGAAAAGAAACTTCTGCGGTTGGATATAACTGGTCATTTGGTCCGGTAGGCGATATTTTTGCTGAACTGGAGAAACAGTTTAATTAACACCAGGGCCTATGGAGAAGACGCAGACTTTGTCAGCCAGTGCGTAGAAGAATATAACAGGGGATGTATGGAATACGGAGTGGCGCCCTGTTTAAAAACATTTTCCAGGAGATGGCTGGGAAGAACGGGATCAGCACCTGGCCATTGGAAACAACGGGCTGACTTGTGAAGAATGGGATAGCACCTATGGAAAAATTTACCGCAATGCCATTGAACAAGGGGTATTAAGCATTATGGTAGCTCATTTTACAATGCCGTCTTACCAGAGAAAGCTGAATCCGGATTTAGAAGACAAGGATATGCAGCCTGCCTGCACGTCCAAAGAACTGGTAGACGGGCTTTTGCGCAGACAGTTGGGATTTAACGGCCTTGCAGTAACGGATCAGACGAAGATGATGGGATATTACGGAATGAGCCGTTTCGATGCAATACCCTGTCGATTGCCTGCGGCTGCGATATGATATTGGGAATCAATGATATAGAAGAAGATTATCAGGCGATGAAACAGGGCATCGAATCCGGAATCATCTCTCCGCAGCGTCTGCAGGATGCCCTGGAACGGATTCTGGCCTGCAAAGCGGCCATTGGACTGCATAAAAAGAAACAGAATCATCAGTTTTATGCTGGAAAAGAGGCGCAGGTAATTGGCTGTCCGGAACATCAGGAAATTGCCAGAAAAGCGGCCGCAAAAGCAGTAACACTGGTTAAAAACACAAAGGGCCAGATTCCGCTTTTACCAGAACGGTATAAAAAAATCGGCGTGTTTGTCTTTCTGGGAATGTCGGAAACCAGAGAAGTATTTACGGCCAGGGCGTGCAGTCAGGAGGAAGCGGCGCTACAACGGGGCATATTCTGGAAGCACTGAAAAAATACGGGTATGAACCGAATTAATGGAATCTTCTATGAACAAAGGGCCGGTTAAAGCGTTAAAGAACAAATACGACGCCATTATGATTTTTGCAGACATCAGCGGATTTGCCCAGACCAATTCGGTCCGTCTTATGTGGCCGGATCCCATGTCCAGTTGTTATCCGTGGTATATCCATGACGTTCCGACGGTTTTACGTCTTTTAATTATACCAATCATTTGATTGACGTATCCAGAGTTCCGGCATTTATTAATGCCTATAACAACCGTCCGGATACCATCGAAGAAACTATAAAAAAGAATTGCAGGAATCGAGCCGTTTGAAGGGACATACGACGAAAGCGTTTGGTGCGGAACCTGGGATACCAGATTTTAGGAGGGAGAAAGTTGAGAAAACAACCCCATATTATTATCTTCAATCCTGATGAGATGCGCTGGGATACCATGGGACATATGGGAAATCCAGCGGCAGTTACTCCGTTTTTAGACGAATTTGCAGCCAGGGAAGGAGTTTCTTTTTCCAATGCTTTTTGTCAGAATCCCGTCTGTGTGCCCAGCCGGTGCAGCTTTTTTACCGGACTGTACCCCATGTCAATGGACACAGGACCATGAGCCACCTTCTTCATCCAGGAGAGAGCAATCTGTTTTCTGAATTAAGGGATGCCGGATATTATGTGTGGATGAATGCAAGAAACGACTTATTTGCCGGACAGATAGAAGGGTGGGCAGAAAGCAATGCGGATGAGATTTTTTTATGGGGGGAAACCGCGCCCAAGGCGCCTGGCCCCGTCCATCCGGCAGACCATCAGGGAAAAGATAAGTATTCCCACTTTGAAGGAAAGCTGGGGCTTGATCAAAATGGACGCAATTACAGCAGAGATGACGAAGACGTAGATGCCGCTGTCCGTAAGATTCAGGAATACCAGGGAGAACAGCCGCTGTGCCTGTTTCTGGGATTAAACGATCCCCATGTGCCTTATCAGATAGAAGAACCCTATATTTTTCGGCCATTGACCGGACGAAGCTTCCCAGATGGATTGATGCAAAGCAATGTACCGGAAAGGCGAAAATGCTGGATTTGATCCGCCAGTATCAAGATATGGGAGACTATACAGAAGAAGACTGGGGAGAACTTCGGGCAACGTATCTGGGAATGTGCACGAAAGTGGACAGCCAGTTTCGCCGCCTGTGCCAGGCGCTGGAAGAAAAGGGATTTATGACGACTGTCTGATTTTCTTTTTCAGCGACCATGGAGACTTTGCAGGAGATTACGGCCTGACGGAAAAGGCCCAGAATACCTTTGAAGACTGCCTGACCAGGATTCCGTTTTTGATAAAGCCGCCAAAAGAAGGAAGATCCCAAGCTGGCTCTGGGAGTCTGCAGCGCTCTTACCGAGCTGGTGGACTTTTATGCAACTGCCATTGATTATGCAGGAGCGGATCCAAAGAGAACGCATTTTTGGAAAAGCCTGCGGCCAATTCTGGAAAAGGAGACCTCTGAAAACCGTTCCTATGTGTTCTGCGAAGGAGGAGGCTTCCGGAAGAGACACATTGCGATGAATTTCACAGTTCGGATCGGATGGTCCGCCGGAATCCTTTTGTATACTGGCCGAAGATGAAAGCTCAGTCAGACGGAACGGCCCATGCAAAAGGAACCATGATTCGGGATAAACGGTATAAATATGTAAGCCGGATTACTGGGGAAGATGAATTTTTATGATATGGAACAGGATCCGGACGAAATGCACAACCAGATCCAGAATCCGGTCTATAAAGAAAACGGATGGAAATGCAGATAGAGCTGATGCGCTGGTATCAGCGGGACCTGCGATGTCGTTCCCCCACACATATGATAATCGGTTTACCAATGAAAATGCTCTGGGCCAGGGTAAAGACCCCTTTGCCCGCCGGAACATGAAGAAGAAGTGAAAGAAAAGATCCGCGGCGGCATCAAACAGGGAATTTTAATCAGTATCTGAAAACATTGAAAAGTAAAGACTGAGAACAAAAATCCGAACCGGAGTCCAGATAGAAACCAGTTCGGATTTTCAGATCAATCAATGGAGCATATGGGATTCGAACCCACGGCCTTTTGAATGCCATTCAAACGCGCTCTCCCAGCTGCGCCAATGCCCCACAACAGAATAACCAGATTATACCATAAAAGAAGAGAAATAGAAAGTACCCAAATGAAAAAAATTGCCAGTTAAGGAAATTGTAAGAGAATGTAAGAGGATAGAACCTTTTTTTTTTTAATTCGCCAGTATAATAGATACGATCGGTATGGGATGACCCAGAAGAAGAGAAAACATAAGGAGGCAGAATTGTGACAACAAGAATGATTACGAGGATGAAGACGGCAGTCTGGGTTGTTCTGGCAGCCGTATTGTGTCTGATTAACGCGGGAGCAGCTTATGCAGACACCGAAGGCGGCCAGGCAACGGAAAACGTACAGATTACCTCGTGTGAGATTACAGATGATGGAAATGTCCGGATTACCGCAGTGAATACAGGGACGATTTCAGGAGAGGACAATCACTTTTATCTGAAAGAGTTAAAACCCTATGAGGATTCTGTGGACCAGAGGATATGTACAGGCAGTGGACAAAGGAAATGAAGTGACATTTACGTTTCCATTAAATGCCGGTACAGCAGACAGCCGTCTGTATTCCAAGTTTGTGGTAACAGTATGGGACGGCTCCAATTACGTAGCGGTCAGCCAGCCGCATTACATTACCAATCCGGAAAAGATTGCAAAGAACCAGAATCCGTTTCACGATCCGTTAAAAAAAAAGGCCTGCTGATTGAGCACGATATGTTAAATGATGCCTTTGCCCTTGGCGTAAAGCATACCATTGTCAACATTCCGTTCCAGGCTATGCTGGGTACTGGTATTGACTATGAATATGAAGGCAAAAAAACCTATCATTTCAGCAAAGAGTTTTTGATATTTACGACAAGACAATTTTTGATTTCTCGGCAAAGGGGATTTCGGTTACCGCCGTTATTTTAAACAGCTGGAATGAGACGACTCCCGATTTAATTTATCCTGGAACCAAGAAAAATGCATCTGCAAATTATTATATGTTCAATGCCGCTACAGAGGCCGGTTATGAGGATATTAAGGCCATGGCTTCCTTCCTGGCAGAGCGTTATGACGGAACCTATGGAAAGATTTCCAACTGGATTATCGGCAACGAGATTAACAACCAGCAGTGGAATTACATCGGTCCTATGGACGTAACCAGTTATATGACAGAGTTTGAGCGGGCGTTCCGCGTATTCTATACTGCCATTAAGAGCACCAATGCCAATGACCGAGTATACTTTTCCCTGGATTACAACTGGAACAATGAGATTAACGGGACAACCAAGTATGGCGGAAAGGAAGTTGTGGACACGTTCAACAACTTGGTACAGGCAAAGGACAGATGGACTGGGGTCTGGCCTACCATCCATATTCGGTTCCGCTGACGGAGCCGGAATTCTGGGACGACAGCCAGACCGGACTGATTACCTGGGATTACAATTCTCCGATTATTAATTTTGCCAATCTGGAGCTTCTGACCAACTATTTCAGCCAGAGCCATCTGCTGGACAGCAAAGGAGAAGTTCGTCCGATTATCCTGTCGGAACAGGGATTTACTTCTAAGAGCGCCAGCAGAGAGAGAGTGCGAAGATCTGCAGGCCGCGGCATTCGCCTATGCCTACTACATTGCAGACAGCAATCCGCACATCGATGCGTTTATTATGAGCCGTCAGGTTGACGCAGTATCGGAAGCAGAGCTTTCCTGTGCGTTTGGGCTCTGGAGCTGCGATATGAAGGCTGGAAACCGAGTTGTGCCAACCGGCCAGAAAAAAGATCTGGGAAGTATACCGCTATATTGATAAAGTCAATAAGACCCTGAAGTAACCGATTTTTGTAAAAAAGACATTATCGGCATTCAAAATTGGCGACGTGATTCCGAACTTTTAAGTACCGGAATCAGGAAAAGCGCAGATAAAAAGAACGGTTTTTGTTAAAAGGGGAACGAAATGCCAAAAAGTGGCTTATTCAGAGGAAGAACGGGCAGATATCCGGAAAAATCTCATTGCGGCCGGATTGGGATCTGATGGCAAAGCAGGGGGATTCAGCATACCACCATTCAGCAGATTTATGAGAGGGTGGGAATTTCACGCAACGTTTTTCTATAATGTTTTTTTCAACAAAAGAAGAATTTGTTGTTGAAATGCTGTACGTCCAGCAGCCAAAAGATCATTGCGTATACGGAAACACTGATGCGATCCAAATTTAAGCTGGCGCGATGCAGTGAAGAAATTTCTGCATTCCTGCTGTTATGGCGAGAAAAACGGAATTGCAGTCCTGACGATAGAAGAACAGCAGCTGATATTTCGCCGGTTATCCAAAGACCAGGAACAGATCTTTAGGGGAAAAGCAGAGATGCCTGTTTGAAACATCCTGGAAAGCTTTTGGGATAAAAAAGCAGAACCGGAACGAATTGCCGTCTTTACCAATTTGTGCCTGACGGTGCTTGTAATCCGGAGGGCGATTCCCGATACGCTTCCATTGTTTGTTCCGGAAGCAGCAGACAAAACCATTGAGATTCAGATAGACGCCATTGTCGATACGTTAGAAGGGTTTCGAACACAATAAAATTATGTAAGTCCGTCTTATATGCAGCAGGGATTCATATCAGACGGACTTATCAACACAAAAAAAATAAAGACAAATTTTTTGAAATGTCTTTATATAAACAAATAGGAGGATAACACTATTTTTTTAGCAAACTTTTTAAGGGACCGGAACCAGACATGGAAAAAGCAGGGCCAATGCGGAAAAAAAATGAGGGCGTTATTTAACCAAAAGGTGGACAGAGGGGACGATTACCGGCTGATTTTTGATATACGGAGGATGTAAGCCGGTTTAATTATGGGTTTGTCCATGGCAGCAAAGACGAAAATCGGCAATCTGATTGTGGGATGGAAAGAAGCAGACCCAACGATTGTAGTGGTTCCGGACCGTTCCGGATCTTTTCAGGCTGCGGCGAGGCGGTTTTCTACCGCCGATCCGATATTTTAAAGGCATACGGAACAAATATCCTACCGATGCCTTTTGTCATTTATCCGGATAAAAAGGGCTATATCGGAATCAATGCCTATGAATGGCTGGAAGATGAAAAAGCTATATGTATATGTATCGCAGAAAAGAAGAACTGGAAGCTTTTACGTCCTTCTTTTAAATCAGTTTGCGAAAAAAGTAAGAACAGAATCCGTATAAAAAGTCTGCATATCATCTTGAAAAAAATACGAAATCTAGTATATGATATTAAATCGAAGCACAATATGTGGAGGTGGATATGCAGATTAAAAAAACAAAGCGGTATATATTGAGATTCTACGCCTCATAAGATAACAGAAACCATGGAAAAAGCCTTTGTCACTGCAGGAGGAACTTCGTAAATGAGCCTGCGGCGGCAGGGCTTTTGAAGGTTGTGGAAGACAGCGGATTAGAGGAGTGTCTGGCAGAAATCCAGAGGGAGTTTTTTGATCCATCCTTATATTCACTTTCATACGTTATCTGTCCGGCTTTCCGGTTTTATAAAAACCAGGTATGGAAATGGAAGAACGGGATTGCAGCGCTGACAAAGGCAGCCATTGAACTGACCAGCCCAGAGGCGCCGGATTGGGAAAAAAAAATTGCAGCCCGTTTTTTTGAATTATGGATTCCGCTGCCGTCTGGCAGTAGAACTGAACCGCCTGGAAATTGCTTTTATGTCGTTTTATGAAAAAAGAAGGGCTGTACGGGGGGATTATATTCAATTCCTATTCCAGGGAAGACCTGGAATTGGCGGCTTCTTTTTATAGAGGACAGCAGGGATCAGCAGTTTACCTGGTCGGCTCCGATCTCTTTAAAAACGCTATGTGATCCAGACACGTCAGCATGAACCGTTGGAAACGCCTAGGAAATGTTTTTTAGGAATTGCCTCCATCTTGCCATGAATGAGACAGCAGACCGGATGAAATGGGTTCGGAAATTCTACGATATGTTGCCTCGCAGCAGGTACTATGGCAACTCCCACCCTGTCCAATGCGAGAAAGCCGTATCATCAGCTGTCCAGCTGTTTCGGCTGGATATGGTGCCGGACAGCCTGGAGAGGGAATTTACCGCAGCATTGATAACTTTGCCAGGGTAAGCAAATTTGGCGGAGGCATGGGACTGTATTTTGAAAAGTCAGGGCAACCGGAAGCAGCATCCGAGGATTTGAAGGCGCCGCCGGAGGGGTTATCCGCTGGATTAAACTGGTAAAATGATACGGCAGTTGCAGTGGATCAGCTTGCGGCGTCGCGGCGCGGCAGCCGTATATCTTTGGATGCATGGCATAAGGATTTGCCGGAATTTTACAGCTTAGAACCAATAATGGCGATGACCGGATGAAGGCCTGGCGATATTTTTTCCGGCCGTATGCTGGCCGGATCTATTCTGAAACTGGCCCGCACGGATTTAGACGCTTCCTGGTATCTGATGTGTCCTCACGAGATTCTGACAGTGAAAGGGTACTCCTTAGAAGACTACTGGGGAGAGGAATGGGAAAAAGCGTTACTTAGCTGTGCAGAGGATCCCAGGATTACCAAACGAACCGTGACAGTGAAGAGATTGTCCGTCTGGTATTAAAAAAGCGCAGTAGAGACTGGAACGCCCTTTACCTTCAACAGAGATGCGGTCAACAGGGCCAATCCCAACGGCCACTGCGCGGATGATTTACTGTTCCAACCTGTGTACGGAAATCGCCCAGAATATGTCTCCCATTGAAACGGTAAGCACAGAAATCCAGACAGAAGAAGAAGGAGATACGGTGGTGGTTACCACTACCAGACCAGGGGAGATTTTGTAGTGTGCAATTTTGGCCAGCCTTTCTCTGGGAAATCTTCCAGTTGAAGAGGAAGAGTAATGGAAGACATAGTTGACACAGCCGTTCGGGCATTGGACAATGTTATTGATTTGAATTTTTATCCGCTTCCTTATGCCAAGATTACTAACCGGCGCTACCGCAGCATCGGTTTAGGGTCAGCGGTTACCACCATATGCTGGCAAACGCCGTATCCGCTGGGAGAGAGGAACATTTAACCTTTGTAGACAAGGTGTTTGCAGACCATCAATTATGCTGCGGGTTTCGGCAAGCTGCCGTCTGGAAAAGGGAGCATACAGTCTTTTTTCAGGAAGCGATTGGGAAACGGGACATATTTTGAAAAAAGAGGGTATGACAGTCCGGAATGGAAGAAGCTGGCAGAAGAAGTACGCCAGTATGGAATGAGAAACGCCTATCTTCTTGCAGTAGCGCCTACCAGCAGTACCAGTATTCTAGCAGGTACAACGGCAGGAATCGATCCGGTTATGAACAAATTTTTCCTGAAGAAAAACGGGGCGGTATAAGCTTCCAAGAGTGGTTCGATAGCAATACGTAACTTAAACGAAGTACAATGA
>VOFI01002220.1_pt1 | contig 13800 bp, 25 predicted proteins | sample 5384131 | NCBI WGS metagenome assembly VOFI01 (sample SAMN12384728, study PRJNA508395) | human gut metagenome | isolation source: healthy gut H | host: Homo sapiens
GCTGTCGTAATCGTATGTGTGTTCATCATTCTCGCACAGCGGGGTCTTCCTTTTACTGTACTGATCCAGCACGGTCTTACTTCCGTCCTCTGCCACATTATACGCTGTAACGGTAGCCTGGAAGCGGTCGGCGGTGACGTCGACATAGATGCTCTCGAAGTCGAGCGTGGCCTTTTCGAAGTGGAAGTCCTTATTATCCACGATGGAGTAGGACTTACCGCCGGTGGAGCCGCAGATGTAGTACACGGTGCCCTTTTTCCTCCACCTGACCGGCCGTCAAGGGAGCGGTGCGGGCGTAGCTGTGGTCATTGCCGGAGAAGTAGAAGTCGATCCCGGCTGCGTCGCAGGCTGCAGGCAGATACTGCTGATAGATCCCGCCGCCGCCGGTGGGGTTGGTGTAGTAAGCGGGCACATGGGTCACCAGCACCTTCCAGGTGCAGCTCGTCTTCGCAGCGTCCTCCCGATGAGCCACTGTGCGAACTGCTGCAGGGTGTCCTTGTCGGAGGTGTGGTTCAGGACGGCGATGTAGACGTCGCCGCGCTCCACGGAATACCAGTCAGCAGGCACGCCGAACACGCTCCTGGCAGCGATGGGCCGCTGCCGCTGTCGTCTGCCTCGTGGTTGCCGATGACGTGGAGCACATCGGTGTCGCGGATGCCGTCGAGCGTGAAGAGCGCTTCAGGGCGTCGTCCCACTGGTTGTAGTAGCGGACATTGTCCACGGCGTCGCCGAGCTGAACGCCGAAGGGATACTGCCCGGCCAGATGATCGGCGATGCGGACCATGCCCTCAAGGGCGGCCTCCTCCTGAATGTCCGCCAGCAGGAAGAAGCGGGTCTGCTTCCGGCTGCCGGGACGGTGAAGCTGCGGATGGCGGACCAGACTGTGCCGTCGCCGACGCGGTAGTAATACGTCGCGCCTGTGGTGAGGCCGCTCAGCGTCACGCCATTCACGCGGTTGATCTGCTTGCTGCCGGAGTAGGAGATCAGGCGGCTCGTGCCCTCGATCTGCGTGGCTTCGCTCAGATCTGCGCTGGTGGAAAGCTCTACTACGGCGGCAGCGGCGCTGTGGCGCGGGTCGCTCATCCAGGTGATGGTCTTGCCGTCTGCTGCAGGGGAGAGGGCGTAGATGATATTGTAGGGTGCGCCGGTCTCGTCGCCCACGGCGTTGTAGCTGAACAGGGTGATCTGATAGGAGCAGTTGCCCTCGGCGTCCTCGGCGCGCAGGTTCACACTGCCCTCGCTTGCCGTCAGGCCGGAGATGTCGATCCGGCCGTTCCCGTCGGTCTGACCCTGCAGGACGTCATTGGCATAGACGTTGACGCCGGCTGCCGCAGCGCCGTCGCGCACGACGGTCACGGTCGCGGTGGCCTTGCTGCCTGCTACGGCGGTCTCCGCCGTGATGCGGTACATGGCCTCGATCGGATAATTCGCGACGGCCGTGGTGAAGCCGGTCGCATATTGGTTCAGGTCGCTGATATCGAGGTTCTCCGTCTGCTTGCAGCCGTAGGAGCCCTTCGTGACCTGCACGTTGATGCTGCTGCCCTCTGTGACGGAGGTGGGGATGGAATGTCGACCGTGGCCAGCGCACCGGCCGTATACTTCGCGTGGTCAATGGTGGTGATCTCCACGGAGACGACGCCCTTGGAGGGATCGTAGCTCCAGCTGCCCGTCACGCCCTCGGGGAAGGTGACGTTCGCAACGGGATAGCTGCGCGTGACGGAGATGGCTGCTGTCAGGGATGTGACGGAAGCGGGATCATCGCTCTCCAGCGCCAGCTGCCACGTTTGCCGACGGTGGGAACATCCAGCGTGTTCAGCACAATGTTCGGCACGTCCGGCTTTTCGGCTTCGACGGTGAAGTAGCGGGTCTCGCGGGTGACGTTGCCGTAGCCGTCCTTCAGGTAGAACGTGATGGGTGCAGGCCGTTGCCGAAGTGCATCAGGCCGGAGGTGCTGCCGAGAATGTCACAATCGTACTTGCCGCGATAGGTGCCGTCAAAGTAGAAATAGGCGGATTCCACGCCGGTGGCGTAGGGATCGGTCTCCTCACTGTCGTGATAGGTGACGAAAAAGCGGAGCTTGTCGGAGTGGAGGGTCATGCCGTCCTCGAGCTCCGTCTTGGTGCCGTCGTCGTTGACGAGCTGGATGGAGGTCACGACCGGAGCCGTGACGTCCTGATTGTTTGCGCCGTAGACGACGCAGAAATTATCGAGAAGAATGTAGCCCTTCAGGTCGCCCTTGTCGAGCTTGACGCCGTCGGTGGTGTACCAGCCGATGCCGCCGGTAGTGACCATCGCACGGAACAGCATGCCGCTGTTGGCGCGGATCAGGGCACCGGCGTACTGAGTCAGATCAGCCTCAAGATACTGCCAGCCGGTCTTCAGCCCCTCGCCACCCCCGCGCTGCCATTGCTGAAATTGACATAGGCGTTCGTCCAGCTTTGGCCATTATTTGTACTGGTGGCGATCTGGGCACGCAGCCACGGGACAGGGACTCCCTCGGGAATATAGACCCAGACACCAAGCGCTGTCGGCGTGCCGTCAATGGCGAGATTGTCGCCAAGGCCGAGACAGGCACCATCGGTACCGGTGAGACCGGTCCAGTCATATTCCAGCTTGATGGCCTTATGACCGAAGCGGACGATGTCGGCATATTCCTCGGCGGTATCGGAGACGATGGAGCCATTGACGACGCCGCCGCGGCCGGCATAGTGATAGGTCGCGACTGCATTGGAGGCCATGCCGCCAAAGCTTTCGACGGTCGTGCCGATGGTGGAATAATCCCACGGGTCCTCATCGCCGCCGTCGAGGATCATGGTCGGCTCCATGCCGATATTCACGGTAACTGTGGCGCTCAGGTCGCCGCGCGTGGCGGTGACGGTCGGGCTGCCGAGTATTTCACGTTGCTCGTGACGGCGAACCGGTTGTTCGCAAACGAACCTGCATCCGGGTCGGAGATGGCCCAGTTGATGTCGCCGTCCTTGAGATGGACCTGCTCGGATTGATAGGTCGCCCGGAAGCCAAGGTCGCTGACGTCGTTATAGTTGAGGTTGACTTCACTCGACGCGAACGAAAGGGCGTCCGGCTCCTGCACATGCAGGATGGTCGAACCGACCGTCTTGCCGCCGCTGATTAGGTCGATTGTCACGTCGCCGGTCTTGCCGGACGAAGTGAACACGGCGGAAGCGCCGCTGCCATTGACAGTGGTCTCGCTCACAGTGCCCATGGCCGCATCGCTGACCGTGAAGACGGCGTCCGCGGGGAGCGCCTTTGCCGGAGCGCCGGAGAAGTCCCATGGCGCTGGCCGTCAGCTCGACCGAGGAAGCGGGTGTGTAGTATTCGCCGTCAGGCGTGACGGCGGCGTGGTCGAACTCGCCGGAGGCAGCCACGGTGGAGACGACAAGGATCGTGCCGGAGACCACGCGCTCGCTGCCACCTGCGGGTGTGTTGCGCATGGTCAGGTCGCTTTCGCCCCTCGCGTTGGGAGAGGTAGGTGGAGGAGCCGCCCTCGTCGAGCTGGATGGCCGCCACGCAGCCGAGCGCGACCATCATGCGGGCCTCTTCCTCGGCGGTGTAGCCGACGGAGCGGGGGCCATGGTGCCGTCTGCCTGGAACAGGACGACCGTGCCGTCGGCCTTGACGCCGACGCTGGTGCGCGGGTAATAGCCGCTGTTGCCGGACTGGGAGACAACGACCTTGCCATCCCAGACCATGGCGACGAGCGCGTCGACCGCTTTCGACGATCTGAACGGCCTTGCCCTGCTTTTCACTCTGGCTGGCCTCGGCCTGCGCAAGGGTCGTGCCCCTCGCGGAAGACGTTGACGGAGCCGTCGTCAAACGCGGCGAGGAAGGCGCGGCTGGAGTTATCGTGATGCACGACACCGTTCATCACGAGATAGCCGGAGGGCTCGCCGGTGTTGATGTTGAACCACGAGGCGTTGACGCCGCCGACGACGTTCAGGCCCGTCTCCCCTTTCGTAGACGTGCGCCTGCTCGGTCGTGGTCTTCAGCGTCCAGCCAAGCTCCTTCGGGTTGCGGTTGCCGTAACCGGCTACAATTCTCGCCCGTCCCTCATTCGGGTTGACCTGCATGACGTTGGCAACGGTTTGGGAGTTGCCCGCGTCGTTGTTCGTGATAATAACGGACTCGGAAATATCCGGCGCGATGGAGTAGTTTTTCTTGGAAATAACGTGGTAAGCGGTACCGGGAATTTCGCTGCCCTTATTCAATTCGGTACTCAAGGGCCGCTCGGTTCTACTGCTATCTTTTGCGATGGCATTCGCCGGGAGAAGCGATAGACACATCACGAATACGAGCAGTATAGAAATGGCTTTCCTCATGTTGTTTTTACCCCTCTCTGAAATAATTTGAATACATGTACCTTCGAAACTTAGCGAAATGTTACATCGATCACCCTCCTGCTTCTTTATCGAATACATTTTGTATGTATTTTGATTGACATAGTAGCTTGCTTGTCCAGATATTCAGTATAGGAATGCTCTAGGTCCAGAATTGCGGCATGTTCCTTACATTTACGCTCCTCTGGAGAGGGAATCCGATGGTAATCTCCATATAAATTTCGCAAAAGAGCGTCATAATGCCGTGAGATCGGGAACGTGAAATCCTCAAATTGGATTTCCATTGTGTTGTTGAGCCATTCCGGGGCAAAAAGGTTCTTTTTATAGCTTTTGGAAGCTGCCAGAAAGGAATGTACCATTTCTGTGCCTGCGTCCTTCCTGCGTATGCAGAATTCCTCAAGAGGACGGCGCGGCAAAAACGCGGCAAAACTGCATAAACAGCTTCTTTTTGCAATGCTGTTTGTTTTCATAGCCGCGGGCATACAGCGCTTTGGCGATGACAACTTTAGATGCAGCAAACTGAAGCCTTCGGATCAAGCCATTATTTGCCAGATTATCACATGGGAAAATGTCGATATAAACTCCTTGGTGTACCAATTTGTCCTTCGGATGATATTTTTCCATACAGGCAGTTCCGTTTCGCCGGAGCTTCGAAAATTGCATCGGCCAATGTGGGCTGTTATCTTTTTGAACATAATAGATCGATGGGTCAAAGTCGCCTGCAGCTTCCCAGAAGAAGCGTTCATACTCATCGCGCATGAGAATAACATCAATGTCATCATCCCACGGAATGAATCCCCCGTGTCTTACAGCGCCAAGTGCAGTTCCGGCAAATAACTGATAATGTATGTTATGATTTCGACAGACTTGGTCAAAATCATGCAGCATCTCCAACAGGAGTGTTTGGTGTTCTGTCAGATGTGTTTTCTGCTTTTCCACAGTTTGACCTCTTTGCTTTTCCAATTTATCTGCCATTAACGAAAGCGACGTATACTCAGCCTTATAGGCACGATACATATTCTCCATACTGAACCGTGCTGCAGCATCTGCGGCAATCGCCGCCCGGTCCGGGTGTGGCTTCCAACCGGCTGCGCAGGGCATGTTCCAGCGCGTCCAGATCGCCATATTCCACAAATTTGCAGCAGGATGGCGGCGCGATGCTCTCAGGTCCGCCTGCGCGGAAGCCGACGACCGGTGTGCCGCAGCAGAGGCTTTCGGCAGTTACCAGCGAGAAGGTCTCGCGTCGGCTCGTCAGCAGTGCGGCGTCCGCGGCGCTGTACCACGCTGCGAGCGCTGCCTGATCTTCCAACCGGCCGATATCCAGCACATTGTCCGGCACGTTCTGCAGCGGTTCGCGGTTTCCCACGACGGCGAATGTGACGTCCGGCATGCGCTTTGCAAGCGCAAGAACGTACCAGCCGCCCTTCAGGCTGCCCTGCGGGGGGAGAAGGACGCCGTCACATGGAGCACGAGCCTGCGTCTGGCGGATGTGTATCTTCGCCGCAGGTCAGCTGCAGCCACCGGATGGAATATCGCGGTCTCTACGCCGTTTCCAATGGTCACATGGTGCAGCCCGGCCAGAACGGGCGCCTGCTCCGCCCGGCCCCGAATCCAGGGCGAGACGGAAACGACGGTGCAGTTGGAAAACCCGGCGAATGCATCCCGCATCCGCTTCCATGCGGCTGCCGTTCGGTCAAACAGCAGGGGAGCCGGTCTGCGCCCGCAGCTGCGGGCAGCTGCCGCAGCCGGTGCGCCACTTTTTCGCAGTTCTGCCGCAATACCGCAGTTGGCGGTATAGGGGAACTCTGCGTGGAGCGTCAGCAGCGTTGGAATGCGGTGCCGTTTCAGCCAGCGGACAAGACGGAAAATATTGACGAAATAGCCGTTGATGCACTGAAGGTGGACGATATCCGGCGCCTCCCTGCCGAAGAATATGCAAGCAAGCGTGCGGTCGAGAGCACGCAGCCGCCGTAAACCAGTCCGGTCAGATCGGCCTCGGCATGCTGCGCCTGGCGTACAGCCCCCGCAGACCTTATGGACGTGCGGGTCTGTACTGCGAGGGCCGCGGCCGCAGCAGACAACGGATTTGACCCCCTCTGCCAGCAGACGGGTGTGGATCGCCTGCGTCAGGCGGCCGGTGCTCCCGGTTCCATAGACACAGTTGATCTGCAGAATTTTCATTTTGCTCCCTCCGCAGCCACGCGCTCCAGCAGCGCAGGCAGGCGCGCGCTGTTATCGGCCTCGCGTCTGGCAACTGCCGCGGCGCGCTCGACGAGGGCGCGACGGCATGGCTCCTGCATCAGAACGGCCTCTATGGCGGCGGGAAGCGCCTGACGGGAGCAGGCCAGCGCAGCGCAGTCGTTCCGGCGCAGATAGGCCATGGAGGCGACATCCTCCGGCCCGTAGCCAGCAGGGGCCTGCCGCTGGCAAGGCTCCGATGATCTTGGTGGAGACGGAATATCGGACGCGGTCCCGGTTCTCTTTTGTCAAAGGCCTCCACATGGAAAGGCATCGGCGCCGTCAAAGGCTGCCTGATATGCTTTCCCGGTGACAAAGCCGTGCATGCGGATCGCCGGGCAGGCCGCCAGACGCTCCAGCAGCTCCGGGTATTTGTGATCAGTATAGATCTCCAGCGTAAAATCGGTCCCTTCCTGCCGGTTCAGCGCGTCCAGCGTCTGCCCAAGCTCCAGCAGGGGGCTGGCCGCGGCCGCAGCCGAGGTTCCCCATGTAGGTCAGGGGGCAGCGGTGCAAAGCGTCGCGGCCCGGCTCCGTATAGGGATGAACGGCAAACGGCGGGCAGGTCATCACGTCCGTCACCTCTGCGCCGAAGCTCTCGTGGTATCGCGCCGCAAGCTCGGGACAGATCGTCACGGTCAGGGCAGTCTCCCTGCAGCAGGGGCTGCGATTTTGCGGCGCAGGCGCTTCTGCCGGAGCTTTTGCCTAAAAGGCATTTTGCCCCTGCAGGAAATAGAAATCGTCGCAGATATAGCTCACGATCGGGGATATGCCGCCTCGCGCGCAAGGGTCAGCGCGATGTCGTACAGCAGCTCCTGCTTGCCGGGCGCGACGAAAAAAGAACGTCGGGCCTTTCGCGGTCGAGCCATGCCTTCAGGCCGGGATGATCCCAGCGGCTGAGCCGCCAGATGAGAGGTCGCGGGCCAGACGCATGGGCTCGGAGCGGCTGCGGGCGAACGATAGGTTCGCTCCTCTTTTTCGCTGGTGAATTTGTCATGGCACGCCGAATCTGGGCTGATCTCCCCGCCGACGGCATGCCGGTCCCAGATGGAATGCAGGCGCTTCGCGATCCGTGAAGCGGTAGTAGCTGCCGCAGCAGGCCGTATCCGGTACGGCGGGGTAGAGGTAGAGCTGACAAAGCTCCTCCGGGCGGAATGCGGAAAAAAGGGACAGAAACGTCTTGCCCATGTTGTTATAGGTCGTGACCGGGTTGTGGGAGAGCAGAAGTACCTTCATCGTGCCCTCCTGCGCTTCCGCAGCGCATGGCAGGCATAGACTGCAAAAACGGCTGCGGATTTCCAAATTGACAGCTTTTCCACCCTGCGATAGATCAGCCAGCGGTTTTTTGCCGCATTTCGCTTGTCACTGGAGCGGGAGCCCTTTACCAAACGGTAATCCGCCAGCACCTCCGTGCAGGCGATTGCCCGGTATCCGGCCTTCAGAAGCCCGGAGCCAGAATACATAGTCTTCATGATAGTATTCCGTCGGAAAGCGCTGCCCGGCGAGGATCGAACGCGCAGCAGCACCGTGGAGCAGCTTAAAACACTTTCCCGCAGCATGGCCTCGTAGTCCGTCGACTCCGAACGAGAAAATCGGACAGGTGTTTGCCGCTCTCGTCTATCAGTGCATAGGAGCAGTAGAGAATATCACCGCGCGATGCAAGAGCAAGCTGCTTTTCCAGCTTGTCTGTATGCCATATATCGTCGCAGTCCAGCAGCGCGATCCATTCGCCCTGCGCCAGAGCAAAGCCGCGGGGTTGCGCGTCTGCGCCGCGCCCAGGTTCTTTGGATTGCGGAATAGGCGAATCCGGGGATCGGATTTTTCAAAGGCCTCTGCGATCTCCGCCGTTCGGTCGGCAGAGCCGTCGTCAGGATCAGCAGCTCCCAGCGCGCATAGCTCTGCGCGAGAACGGAGCGAATGGCAGCGCCGATATAGGGTTCTCCGTTAAAGGCAGGCATGATGATTGAAACGAGCGGCAGCGATGTTTCTGTGGCGTGCAATGGGCGTTCTTCTCTCAGCGTAGCTTCTTTTCCAGAAGCGTTTTGCATTTCTTCCAATCCCGGTAGCCGTCTCCAAGCATATGGATATCGCTCCCGAGGTATTTGACATAGCCGTTTTGGATCCATTCCAGATATCGTCTGCGTTTGATCGGCTTCGTCAGGCAGACGGCGTTGAGCTGAAGCGGGATGCCCTCCCGGATCAGCCTTTCGATATTTTCCTTCGGGTATCGGTCCGCATGGGCCAGAACGATGCGGACGTCCTGCCGCTCACACAGGGCGAACAGCGTATCCCACAGGGAGGACGGCCACGCGTAAAACGGCATTTCCAGCAGCAGCTCGTTCGTCCCCTCCAGACACAGGCGGGGAAGGTCGTCAAGCCGCTCCATGCCGTCGCAGATCAGGACCTCGCCAGCAGGATGCGCGGAAGCTCCGGGCCTGCGCGGCAGCGCCGCAGCGCAGCGCGCTCTGCGCTCCAGAAAGGCGGCGGCGTTCTCGCGTGCGGGTAGAAGTGCGGCGTGGCGCAGACGGTCCGGATCCCCTGCCTCGGCGGCCATGGCGAGCTGCCGCAGGACGTCCTCCACGCCGTCGCTGCCATGGTCGCAGCGAGGCAGAATGCGCGTGGTAGTCGAGCGTCGTCAGGATCACGGGGTCACTTTTTGTGCCATAGGACTCGCTGTAGGAATAGCGGTAGCCGTACTTATCACCGTATTTGTACTTGCTGGCGTATTTCACGGATTTCATGTTCAGACCGTTCAGCACGACGCCGCAGAGATTCCCGCCCGCGCGGCGAACGGCGGCAGTCGCGGCATTCAGCTCGTCCGCAGTCGTATTGCCGGAGCGTGCCACGAGCACGACGCCGTCGACAAAGGTCGAGATGATCTGCGCGTCGGCGACCGTTGATCGGGGGGCGTGTCGATGATGACGTAGAAACGTAGTAGTCCGCGCAGCTCTCTACAAAAGCTCTTCATGCGGTCGGAGGACAGCAGCCCGGACGGATCTGGCGGATCGCCGGTGCATTGATCCAGAGGGGCAGCCTGTGACCTTTGCCAGCCTCGGAGCTGCCGTGATCTTGGCGAGATAGTCGCACAGGCCCGTGGAAAGCTCGACCTTCCAGGAGGCGGCGCTGCGTCGGCTTGCGCATATCGGCATCGACCAGCAGGACGCGCTTGCCGAGCATGGCATAGCTGATGGCGATATTCGCGGCGGTCAGACTCTTGCCCCCTGGAGGGGCTTCTTGCACCGTGACGGCGAAGGTCTTGCAGGGCCGCGCCTTGTCCGCCGTCATGCAGAACATCAGGCTGGTGCGCAGCTTGACATAGGCCCCTTCATGGCGCGAAAGGGGGCGTCGTTATTCAGAAGCCTGCGGCGATTGACCGTGATAAGATAGCCTCAGCTGCTGCTTTATTATTACTCTTTTTCATTTTTAGCGGCACCTTCTTCCGTTACGGTCCAGTAAGCGGTTGTCATCGGTGGAATTGATGTCCGGGATCTGCCAGCACCGTGACGCCGGCCATAGTTTCATCCCCTCCGGCAGATAGATCGTCGTGTCGGCGAGCGTCCGCAGGATCACGATGACGGCGGCCACCATCACACCGATGATCACGCCGGATCGCGGTGTCGAAGACGGTGCGCGGGGGAGGCCTTGTCCGTCGGTATCTCCGGCTGGTCAACGATCTCGACGCCGCCGGCCTTCGTGATGCGGACGATCTCGGTCGGCGCGACCTTGGCGAAGGCCCCTGCGACCCGGCAGGCAAAGGCCGGGTCCCGTCGAGGTTATGACGACCTCGAGCAGTATCTGTGATAACAGATACCGAAACCATGCCGCTGGAGGTCTTTGCGCGATACATCCGGGCCAATCCTGCAGCACGGTGTCGAGGATCGAATTGCTGGCCAGGATCTTGAATAGGTCGTGGCAGGTCTCGGCGGCCTGCAGGTCTATACACATAGAAGCTGACGCGGGATTCATAGCTCGGCGTGATCAGAAAGGTCGTGACCAGAAAGACGCAGGCGCCTGCGAGAACGCCGGCAAGCAGCAGCCAGTAGCTCTTGGAGAGCAGCAGCTTCAGAATATCCAGAAGCGTGACCTCGACCTTCCCGCTGCCTGCCTGCGGGGACTGTGTATCGTTCATGTATGTTCCTCCGATCCTCATCGTGTTTTTCTCAGCGTGCACCATCGTGGGTAAAAATGAGAAGCGCCGTTTTACGATACATTGCAGATCGAGCCGGATCGACCGGCGGGCAATGTACTCCATGTCATATACGATCTTTTCCTCGGGTGCGAGCTCGTAGCCGCCGTTGACCTGCGCGTAGCCGGTCAGGCCCGGCATGACGACCAGCCGGTTGGAAAAGCCGACGATGTACTTTTCAAACTGCTCGTAGAAGTATTTCCGTTCCGGGCGCGGGCCGACAAAGCTCATCTCACCCTTGAGAATGTTCCAGAGCTGCGGCAGCTCGTCCAGCCGAGTCTTGCGCAGGAGGGCGCCGAAGCGTGTGCAGCGGTCGTCGCTGCGTTCGGCCCATTTTTGGCCTGTCCTTTTCCGCATCCATGCGCATGGAGCGGAACTTGCAGATCAAAAAAGGTTTGCCGTCTTTCCCGAGGCGCTCCCTGCCGGTAGATCGGCCTGCCCGGAGAATCCAGCGCGATGATCGCGGCGATGATCCCCATGGGGGACGGCCAGCACGATCAGCGCGAGCAGTGCAAAGGTAAAATCAAAACAGCGCTTGAAGACCAGATAGCCCCGGCGCGTCTGTACCTGGGTGGAAGCGCGATGTATATCGTGCACGGTTCATCGGCTGCTTCCGCGACCGGCCGGGAAAGTGTTGCCGCCATGCTGCGTCATCTCCATCGTTCTCTTTCTCTCGTTTTCAGCCCCTGTGCGTATTCTGAATAACGGATCGTGCGATCCGTTCCTTGCAAAGACCCTGCCGCGGCGCTTCCGCAGTTTCGCAGAGTATGCCACTCAGTGAAAGAAAATTGCAGGATTTTCGGCAAACTTCTGCAAAATCAGCCGATAGTGTGTCACTGCATTTCCGATGCGGTTCAAATCTCCGGCATGGCGAGCTTATTCATATTCGTGCGTTTCATCTCTAAGGTGGAATGCACATAGCGCTCCATCGTGATAGCTGTTGTAGCGTGTCCGAGAACCTCGGAGAGAGATTTTAACTCAAAGCCCGACTCGATGGCCCTTGTGGCGAAGGTATGCCGAAGCGTGTGGGGCATGAACGCCCTCCAGTCCGCAGGCGGCAGTATAGCGCTTGAGCCGGTATTGCAGCGTCCGCGGCTCCATATAGGCCGGGCCTCCGGTCAGGACATGGGCCTCCGGGTCCGCAGGCTGCATATGCCTGCACAGCACCGCGATCTGCGCCGGAAGCGGGATCGTCCGAGCGAGGGAATCGCTCTTGGCGCGTTAATCACGATCCGCGTGCCTTCTCCGGTCCCGCCGAGCCGCTGCATCGTAGCCGCAATGCGGATGGTCTGCTCACGAAGGTCGATGCAGCTCCAGCGCAGCGCGCAGAGCTCGCCGATGCGCAGGCCGGTATACAGCGCCAGGAGCAGGCCGAATTTGCAGCTGTCCGTGGGGTGCAGCAGATATGCAACGAGCCTTTTCTGCTCCTCAATGGTCTGCACGCGCATCTCCCGGCGCTTGCCCTTCGGATAACGGATCTGACCGCCAGAGCGCCAGCCGGCCGCCTTGCCTCCGTATCCTTCAGAACACTGTGCAGGACCGACAGGATGTCATGCACGGTCTTGACAGACAGCCCGTCCGTTTCAAGCAGTTCCCGCGTGAAGGCATCGACCGACGCGGTGCAGATGCGCCCAATCTGCGGCTGCCCAGCCGCGGCTTGATATGCCGCTCCAGGATCGCCCGGTATTTGATGTAGCTTTGATTCCCGAATTTCGTCTCGCTTCCGCAGGAGCCAGGCATCGCACAGCGCAGAAAAGCAGGGTTGCTCCGTATTGGCGCATCTTACCCGGAGCCGCACGTTCGGCTTGCATTTCGGGCCGGGACTGCTCCCGAGGGACGGCCGTTCTTCTTCTGCTTGCGGATCCATTCGCAGTTGATCATGTTGCTTCCTCCGATCAAAAGATTCGTTTTCCCTTGCGGGTACTTCTATTTTAACGGATCCGAAAGTCGATTCCTGTGCCCGACCCGGCTCCGTCTCCGGCAGCGGAGTATGGCGCTGCACAAGGAATAACCTGTTATAATTTAAAATCAGTTCGCTTTTTGGTGAAAATTGCCAAAAGAGCGGCTTTGTATTGATTTATTGAGTTCATCGTTTTATAATATTTGCGTTAAAAACTTGGCAGCATTCTCGTAGAGTGGCATACTCTGCGAAATTTTCCTCGAATTTCAACAAGAGATGACACAAAATGCAGAATTTCTTCCGCGGCAGTGCCGGATTTCGACGAAAAAAACCGCAATGCAGGACCGACAATCCTGCCCGGGGCAGTGCAATGCACCGCCCGGAGCGGGAAATTTAATTGCTTTTACAGCGCCTCAAAATGATAGCGCGGCTTGCCGCGGCTCTTCCTGCCGTACTCGATGGCCTCCGCGGGGCAGCGGCAGATGCAGGCCATGCAGGTGCAGCTGCCGCCCCAGAGGGGCCTGCCGTTCTGCAGGGGAAATATTGTTGGTAGGGCAGCGCTTTGCACAGAGGCCGCAGCCTGTGCAGGCCGGGCCTGCAGTGAAGGCACGATCCTGACGAAGCAGGCGTAGAAGATCGGGTTCACCGCCGCTCATCAGGCGGTCATAGAGGTTGTTCCGGGTCGGCGGAAGGGAAGACCTCCTGAGGGCGGCACGGCGCGGTCACGTCCGGCTCGGCCTTCAATGATCCTGCGCGCGCTTCATCTAACGCCTGCGGACGCCGAACATGGCGATATAATTTTCGGGCATGACGATCTCGTGCCGTGCCCATGCAGGAAAGCCCCTTCACGCGGCAGAGCTCACGGTTATAACGATCGGCGCTGCCGATCTCGCTGCCGCAGGTCATGACGAACCACGCCTGCCTGCGCCCCGAAGCTCCGTCTGCAGCAGCCAGTCGCGGACGAGGCGGGGAATGCGCCAGGCATAGGTCGGCGACGATGACAAGGCGCTCGCCGGTCTCCACGGTGGCGGTGTCGTGGGCCTTGATGCGGTCGTTCATGCAGAGAGCAGCGGCTCGTTCAGCGCTTCCGCCATGCGCTGCGCAGCATATTTTGCTGTTGCCGG
>VOFI01002249.1_pt1 | contig 13798 bp, 13 predicted proteins | sample 5384131 | NCBI WGS metagenome assembly VOFI01 (sample SAMN12384728, study PRJNA508395) | human gut metagenome | isolation source: healthy gut H | host: Homo sapiens
TTATTGTTATACATTAAAAATGACCGTCTCTTTATGGAGGCGGTCATTTTTATTTCAGGCAGCGGATGGCCCGCAAGGCAAGGCTCGCTGCCTGAACTGTTTGCTGCATTATCTGTTGGAACTGCCGGATACTATGGCAGCATTTATTGACACATTTTTTCAATGGAGGCAGAAAGCTCCGAAAGCCAGGGGGCATCCAGCGCCTCGATTTCACCTAAATCGCAGGCCGCCGCAATGGCAGGATTTACAGGAAGCTTTGCAACTGCGGAAATATTGTGTTTGGCGGCGACTTCTTCGATATGGCTTTCTCCGAAGATGCTGTGTCTGCTGTGGCAGTCGGGACATTCGTAATACGACATATTTTCCACGATGCCAAGAACAGGTATATTCATCATCTCCGCCATTTTTACAGCTTTTTCCACAATAACGGATACCAGCTCCTGGGGAGAAGTTACCACAATGATTCCTTTCAGGGGAAGGGATTGGAAAACCGTCAAAGGAACGTCCCCGGTTCCGGGAGGCATGTCCACAAACATATAGTCTACATTGTCCCAGATAACCTCGCTCCAGAACTGGCTTACCGCTCCGGCAATTACCGGGCCGCGCCACAGGACGGGATCGGTATCATTATCCAAAAGAAGGTTGATGGACATGATATCAATCCCTCCCCGGGTTTTTACGGGAATCAGTCCCATTTCATTGGCATAGGCTTTTTCATGCATTCCGAAAGCTTTGGGGATGGAGGGGCCGGTAATATCGGCGTCCATAATGGCGGTATGATATCCCTTTTTCTGCATGGAGGAGGCCATAAGGGAGGTGACCAGGGATTTTCCCACGCCTCCTTTGCCGCTGACTACCGCGATGACATTTTTAATGCTGGACATTTCATGGGGCTCCTGAAGAAGGCTTTTGGGATCCCGATCATTGCAGGATTCCTTGCAGGAGGAGCAATTATGGCTGCAGTTTTCACTCATTTGATTGATTCCTTTCACATGTGCTTAGTATTGTTGCGATACCCGGGCATATGGCCGGGGTATCGGAATAACCGGTTATAACGATCGGAAAGCTCACAAAGCGGCTGCTTTGTGAGCTTTGGATTCCTTTCCGGACAGGCCTGGAAGGAAATAAAATTACAGTTCGGTTTTCCACAAACCGTGAAGATTACAGTAAGCATATACGGCAACAGGCTTTGCACCGCCGGTATGGAAGGCTGCTTCGGGAGCTTCTCCGGGAACCAGATCCTTACGGAATCCGCCGTTTTCCAGCTCCAGATAAATCCATTCAATGTGATGCTCTTCCAGCATGGGATGAACGGCGCTGCCTACCTGAACCTTTACCAGTTCTCCCTCAACGGTTACGGCAGGAACGTGTTTTTCTGCGCTGGCGTCTACGGTATTTGCTTTCAGTTCTTCCATTTTCTCACCGCAGCAGATAACAGGAACTCCTGCGTCATGAATCATTTCCACCAGGTTGCCGCAATGTCTGCAGATATAAAATTTTACTTTACTCATATTCTTTTCTCCTTTTCTTTCCGGTTTACCGGATGCAAAATTAATGGTTTTTTATTTTTAAATGCATCTTGTATTAAAAAGATGTCATTCCTTTGCAGTTCTGTTTTCCTGCTCCTGAAGGTTCTGGGGGCAATTCTTCCTCCTGCGGCATTCACCCGCGGGGCAGCAGCCGTTTCCGTCACACAGCCGGAAGGATCCGCCTTTTATATGAAGAAGTTTTCCGTTTACGAGGGAATCTGCCATTTTTTTCCGGGCTTCATTGTATATCATCTGTACGGTGGAGCGTGCGATGGACATTCTCTTCGCGCATTCCTCCTGATTGCATCCAAGCAGATCAATCAGCCGGATACATTCATATTCATCAATGGTCATGCAGATGCATTCTTTTTCGCTGCAGCTGTGGTTTACGGGTCCGAAGGTAGAGGACTTTGGCATGCAGCAGATATTCCGTTCCTTAGTTGGCCGGGGCATATCATCACCTCGCATTTCCGGCTTGTGTAATTGGCATATGCTGTTTACATCTTCATTATACATAAATGAGAAAAGATGTCAATAGAAAATGATAATAATTATTGTTTTTATTTTGCGAGGGGTGATCGTGGGAGGGCGGATAAATGCATCCGTCACAGGGGCTTTGGTTCCCTGGCGTCATGGCGATGGCCTGGCGTTTGTCTCCGGCCCGGGGGCGTTTGGGGGTGTGGTTGGGGATCCAGCCTCAAAAAAGGGGTGTTTCTAAATGTTCCGTTCCGCCGGGAGTCTGCCAACGCGGCAAAACTCCTCGCCTAAGCGGGCTTCGCCGCTTCGGCTCGTCAGACATGCCGCTAAGAACGGCAGTCTCCCGGCAGAACGGAACATTAAGAAACATCACCGTTTTTTCTGATGGATCTCCAACCACATCCCCAAACGCCCCCGGGCCGGAGACAAACGCCAGGCCATCGCCATGACGCCAGGGAACGAAGCCCCTGTGACGGATGCATTTATCCTGGGGATTGTGTGTGGAGGGGGCAAAAAGGGAAATGAGAATTATGGGGGAGGGAAAAGAGGGGGGATTTTTTTTAAGGTTTTTTTAAATTGGTAAAGAAATATTGTAAGTGAGGTGGGTATCGTTTATAGTGGGTAGTGTAGGTGGCGCCCGGGGGACGGGCGGTATAATATGGATAGGTAAGGAGAAGGGATTATGTATCAGCATCATGAAGAGTCTTTGAAAATACTGGAGGATATGTTCCGGGGGAGGGAGGAGGTAATCGCTCTTGTTTTCGGGGGATCTGTGGCTAAGGGGATGGAGCGGCCGGATTCGGATCTGGATGCGATGGTGATTGTTACGCAGGAGTATTTTGAACAGTGTATGAAGGAGAATCGGACGGCGGAGTGTCTTTCGGGGTGTACTTATGAGGGCGGTTATTTTGATATTAAGTATATGACGAAGGATTTTCTGGAGCAGGCGGCTTTGAAGGGGAGTGAGCCTACGAGGAATTCGTTTGTTAAGTCGAGGGTGCTTTTTTCGAGGGATCCGGAAATTGAGGGGCTTGTGGCGGCTATTCCTGTTTTTCAGGAGAAGGAGAGGGAGGAGAAGCTGCTTTCGTTTTTCAGTGATCTGGAGCTGAATTATAATTATTTTTGGAAGTGCTGTAAACCGGACGGGTATATGAAGATGCGGACGGGGAGTGAGATTGTGTATGCTTTGTATCGTCTGATTCTGCAGGAGAAGAGGGTGCTTTTTCCCTGTAACCGGAGGCTGGAGGCTGCTGTGGAGGGGATTGAGGATAAGCCGGAGGGATTTGTGGAGAAGTGCAGGGAATTCTGTGAGAGTATGGATTCTGATCTGCTGGATGAGATTGTGGAGAGTTATTTTGCATGGACGTCGTATGATTATCCTAAGGATCATAATATCTGTTGTTCCCAGTATTGTCTGGATTTTGAAAAGTGGTGGCTTTTCCCAAGGCCGTTGATCGCGGAATGGTAAGAAGTATTCTTTTTAGTAGGTAATATGAGATTTGTGATATAGGATAAGGCATTTTTTTGTGGTATTATGTCTGCGGCAGAAAGAAAAGAAAACAGGATTTAAAAGGAGGAGGCGGCAAATGGAGAAAAAATTGCCTGAATCGTTGCAGAAGCTGATTAAGAAGGTGGAGGAGGCTTTCCCGGAGGATCCCAGGATGGTGCAGCTGTTTATAAACTGTTTTACCAATACTCTGGATACTACGGTGAAGCGGCTTGAGGACGGGACTACTTATATTATTACCGGGGATATACCGGCTATGTGGCTGCGGGACAGTGTGGCGCAGATCCGGCCTTATCTCATGGCGGCGGGAGAGGATAAGGAGATTGCGGACATGCTGGTGGGGCTTGTTCGGAAGCAGTTCTTTTATGTGAATCTGGATCCTTATGCGAATGCTTTTAATCAGGAGGCTAACGGCAACTGCTGGGAGCATGATGAGACGGATATGCTGCCGTGGATATGGGAGCGGAAGTATGAGCTGGATTCTTTGTGTTATCCGATTCAGCTGGCTTATCTGGTGTGGAAAAATACGGGGCGTACGGATCATTTTGATGAAACCTTTGTGAAGGGGGTACGCAGGATCCTGGAGGTCTGGCGTACGGAACAGCATCATGAGGAGCGGTCGCCGTATCATTTTGTGCGTAAGAACTGTTATTTTACGGATACGCTTTCCCGGGGAGGGAAGGGTGCTCTGGTTAAGTCGGGGACGGGGCTGATTTGGTCAGGCTTCCGGCCGAGTGATGATTCCTGTGTCTATGGTTATCTGATTCCTTCGAATATGTTTGCTGTGGTGGTGCTGGGATATCTGGCGGAGATAGCAAATCAGGTGCTGGGGGATGAAGCGCTTGCGGCGGAGGCGGAAGCTTTCCGGATGGAAGTGAAGGAGGCCATTGAAACGCTGGCCGTGGTGAAGAATGAGTATTATGGAAGGATTTATGCCTATGAAACAGATGGGTACGGGCAGTTCCTTCTGATGGATGACGCCAACGTGCCCAGTCTTCTTTCGATGGAATATCTGGGTTATGATGGAGATCGGGAAGTGATGGAGAATACACGGCGTTTCATACTCAGTGAAGGGAATCCTTATTATTTTAAGGGAAAAGCGGCAGGAGGAATCGGAAGTCCCCATGTGCCTCCTTATTATATCTGGCATATCGGGCTGGCCGTTCAGGGAATGACGGAGTCTTCCAAAGAAGAGAAGCTTCGTATTCTGCAGCTGATGCGTGATACGGACGGCGGGACGGGAATGATGCATGAAGGTTTTCATGTGGATGATCCCACCAAATTCACAAGGGAGTGGTTTTCCTGGGCGAATGCGGTGTTCTGTGAGCTGGTTCTGGATTACTGCGGTGTTCGTGTGGTACGGTAAAGACGGGTTGAAGGAGAGGCTTCAATCTTAATAAATGGGTTTGTGAGGGATACACAGACAGGAGGGTATAAGAATGGGAACATTTTATTTGTTACCGAAAGAAGGAACTTTTTATAAAGCAAATCTGCACTGCCATACGGTGGTCTCCGACGGGGATCTGACGCCGGAGCAGGTGAAGGAAGCATATATGGGTCAGGGCTATTCTATTGTTGCTTTTACGGATCACAACAAATACTGCAAGCATGAGGAGCTGAACGACGAGGGATTCCTGAGTATTGCGGCATACGAAGCGAATATTGACCAGTTTTCGCCTCATGAGGATGCCTGGCCGAACCTGAAGGTTTATCATTTTAATTTTTATGATAAATATCCGGAAAGAAGGGAAAAGGAAGAAAAGATTCCCATGCCCTTACGCCGCTATAATGATATAGAGTACATTAACGGTTATATTGATTTGATGAAGACGGAGGGCTTTCTGGCCTGTTATAACCATCCTTACTGGTCTTTGCAGAATTATGAGGATTATAAGGATTTAAGAGGGCTGTGGGGAATGGAGATTTATAACCATGGCTGCGAGCATGACGGGCTGTATGGTTTTAATCCCCAGTCCTATGATGAAATGCTTCGTACGGGGCAGCGGATCTTCACGGTTGCCACGGATGATAATCATAACAGGGAGCCTTTTGATTCTCCGCTGTGTGATTCCTTTGGCGGGTTCGTTATGGTGAAGGCGGGAAGCCTGGATTATTCGGCGGTGATGGAAGCGCTGGAAAAAGGTGATTTTTATTTCTCCATGGGGCCTGAAATCAAAGAAGCCTACATACGGGATAACAGGCTTGTGGTGAAAACCTCGCCGGTGGAGAAGATTTTTGTGATTCAGGAGGGGCGTGACTGCTATAAGAAGCTGGCGCCCATAGGAGAAAGTATCACGGAAGCGGAATTTGAGATCACCGGCAGGGAAGGGTATATCCGTGTGGAAATCCGGGACGGAAAAGGTCTTTATGCCGGAACCAATGCTTTCTGGATGGATAAAGTCATGTCGGCGCTGGCTGAGTCTGAATAGTCCGGAAAAAGAAAGTCCTGTGCCGGGGTGCCGAGTACAGAAAAGGTATCAATATAAAAAAAGCTCCGCCTGTTCCCTTATGTGGAAACGGGCGGGGCTTTTTGGATTCCGGCCATGGGGTTAATGGAAGGTATCCACGGAATAGTCATGATAGTGAAAGCCGAACCATCTTCCGGGCATGTCTCCGGGGAAACGGGGCGGAGGCGTCGTTTTAAACCAGAGGGATGAGGAACCGTCCGGGGAAGTGCTTTCCTCCAGAACCTGGGGAGCTGTTTCCTTTACGTGTTCCAGCAGAAGGGCGATGAGCTCCTGCTTTTTATCCTGCCATGCAGGATCTTCGGACAGATCGGTCTGTTCCATCGGATCGTCCTTCAGGTGGAACAGAAGCATATGGTCTCCGCAGGTGGTATATACAAGCTTGACCTGACTGCGCATCACGCAGAAATTCGTATGAAGGCTGTCTCCGTAAAATATCCGATCCTCGGCAAGCGCATCCGGCTTCAGCAGGCTCCGGCCTGTGATGTCTTCCGGGACGGAATGCCGGCCATTTCCAGGATGGTGGGGTAAATATCTGCGATTTCTGTCGGCCTGTCAACGGTAAGGTTATGGGGGATTCCTCTTCCGGCGGGCGGTACAATAAACAGCGGAATATGGGCGGAGCCTTCAAAGAACAGGTTTTTCTGGGACATGTGGTGATCTCCCAGCATTTCCCCATGATCGAGGTGAAAATGATCCAGGTGTTCCGGAACAAGATCGTTTTCCCGGAGCGCGCCGAACAGGCGGCCCAGTTCATAATCAACCTGGGTGATGCAGGCATAATAGGCCCTGCGGGATGCGGCAACCTGTTCGGGTCCGAACAGATGCATATTGGTGTTTTCATAGGCGCCCGCGAGGAAGCCCTGAGGCGCTTTCTCCAAATCCCGGGACCAGTCACCGTAGACAGGGGCGGGCATGGGGATATTCTCGTAGAGAGACCAGAAATCCCGGCAGGGGTCAAAAGGCGGATGGGGCTTGGTAAAGCTGGTCCAGAGGAAGAAGGGGCGGGTGGTGTCTCTTGTTTCCAGAAAATCAATGGACTGATCGGTGATCCAGGTAGTGATGTTGTCTTTTACATCGACGGTGGAAAGAACCGGTTCCATTTCACATTCACCGATTCCGTGGGCCTTCGGGCGTGCGGATTCCGATTTCCTGTCATATTGGCGCATGTAGTCCAAAGGAAGGGTCATCTGTTCAAAGCCATAACAGGCCCGGGCCGGTTCGAAATGCATCTTCCCCTTGGCGCAGGTCTGATAGCCGGCGTCGGTGAGAAGGGCGGGCAGGGTGTGGCGCAGTTTTGTCTGACGGCGCATTTCGGTTTCATGGGTGGCGTTGGATACTACGCCGCTTTCATATCCGTGGCGGCCGGTCATAATGGTGGTTCGGGACGGGACGCAGATGGGGCAGCAGGCATAGCAGCTGCGGAAGCTGGTTCCCATTGCGGCCATGTAATTAAGGTGGGGTGTGAAAATACTGGTGTTTCCCCAGGCGTTGATGGTGTCGAAACGCTGCTGGTCGGTGGTAATTAGCAGAATGTTATCCTGCGTCATGGCAAGTCCTCCTCCAAATTGGTTGTGCTGCGGCAGCTGCCGCCATCCTTCGGCCTCCGGTTTTCCGGCTCCCGGCTCGTGGCTGCTCTCAGACCGGCGGCGCGGTTACTGTTTACAGGTTTGTATTTATAATCAGTATAGATAGGGGAAAAAGGGTTGTCTATAGCAAAAACGTTAGATGTAGTATATAAAATGTTACACAAAAAGGATATAAGGAAATTAGTAGGGTATTCTGTATAATTTGTGAAAGGTGCACAAATTAAAATCACGTTTTTTTACTTTTGAGATAATGTTTTTAGACTACTATATAAGAAATGTTAGATAGAAATAGCGAAATGCATAGTTTATAATTGAGTCATAAAGCGGTCGGAAAAAAGCAGAAGAACAAGCGTACGCATTCCGGCTGTGGCTCTCCGGCAGGCCGGCTGACGGAGGGAAATTTATCCGGGGTCTGTATATAGATTATAGATAACCGGAAAGACGGCAGACGTGTTTTCAGACCTCTGAGGCCGTTTAGTAAAGAGAAAGGGAGGTTTAAAATGGCTGTAAAGGAAAGTAGTATAAAAAAGAAAAGGCGCTGGACCCGTGATGATACGGAGCTTACCATGCTGGCGCTTCCAACCACAATCTGGTATTTCCTGTTTGCTTTTCTGCCTATGTTCGGTATTATTATCGCATTTAAAAAGTACCAGATTAACGGAGGATTCCTGAACAGTATTATAACCAGTGACTGGATCGGCCTGGATAACTTTAAATTCCTGTTTTCCGCCGGAGATATCTGGATTATTCTGCGGAATACCATTCTGTATAACATTGCATTTATCATATTGAACATTGTGGTTCCGGTTGCGATGGCGCTGCTCATAGGGCAGCTGCATAACAAGAGAATGGCAAAGGTATATCAGACAGCGATGTTCATGCCCTATTTCCTGTCCTGGGTTGTTGTAACCGCGTTGATTTGGGCGTTCCTGAGTTTTGATAAGGGACTGCTCAACAGCCTGCTTGAGTTCTTCGGGAAGGATCCCCATCAGTGGTATATGGAGCCGAAGCTTTGGCCGCCGTTTTTGATATTCATGTATATGTGGAAAAACCTGGGCTACAGCATGGTGGTTTATCTGGCAACAATAACGGGCATTGACAAGACCTATTATGAAGCGGCGGGAATTGACGGCGCTACGGTATGGCAGCAGATGAGATATGTGACGCTGCCTCTTATGAAGACTGTAATCATCATGATGTTTATCATGGCGGTAGGACGTATTTTCTATTCCGATTTCGGACTGTTCTATCAGGTACCCCGTGATTCCAATTCCCTGTACAATGTATCCTATACACTGGATGTATTTGTATTCAAGCAATTGAAATCTTCCACGACGGGAATGGCATCTGCAGCGGCATTTGTACAATCGGTGGCCGGCTGTATAACTATCCTCACAGCCAATGCCGTGGTACGTAAGGTTGACCGCGACAGTGCGATGATTTAAGGAGGTGCGGGATGGCTGAAACAATAAAAAGGAAAAAGAAAAATGAGCCCGATGGATTTGACCGCTTCAACAGAGTGTCCAATACGGCAAACGTCCTGCTGAATGTCATGTTTCTGCTGATGGCGCTGGTTTGTATAATCCCGGTGCTGCTGGTCATTGCAATATCCCTTTCGGCAGAAGCATCAATTACGGAATACGGTTATCGCTTCATCCCCAAGATCTTCTCTCTTGAGGGCTACACATTCCTGGCTTCTCAGAGCACGATGCTGCTGAGAGCACTGGGGTGTCTCTCTGTTTTTGTAACGATCGTTGGCACGGTTCTGGGTGTTATGCTGACAACTCTGATGGGCTATGTACTTTCCCGTCCGGCTATAAGCTGAACGGGTTCCTGACAATGGTGGTATTCATCCCCATGGTATTCAACGGCGGCCTTGTATCCACTTATTTTATCACTTCTCAGTTTTTAAATCTGAAGGATTCGGTATGGGCGCTCATATTGCCTCTGGCAGTTTCGTCCTTTAATGTAGTTATATGCAGAACCTTTTTTAAGACAACAGTTCCGGAAGAGCTGATCGAATCCGCGAAGATGGACGGGGCGAGGCAGTTCACCGATTTTTCAGCAGAATTGTGCTTCCGATTTCGCTGCCGGTGCTTGCCACCATCGGCCTGTTCCTTTGCTTCGCATACTGGAATGACTGGTATCAGTCCATGCTGTATATTGATAACACCAAGCTCCTTTCCCTGCAGGCTCTGTTAAACCAGATCCTGACCAATATCCAGATGCTGGTACAGAATGCAGCAACACTGGGTGCATCTGCAGCAGAAATGCTTGCAAAGATGCCGAAGGAAGCGGCTCGTATGTCTATCGTAGTTATTATCGTATTGCCTATCGCCTGCGCATATCCGTTCTTCCAGCAGTACTTCATTTCCGGTCTGACGGTTGGTGCGGTTAAGGGCTGATATTCCCTATATTATCTGTGTGTTTTAATTTGATATCCTGCCGGAAGAACCGGCTGTGGTATAGAAACGGGCTCTCTGCATACAGGGAGCCCGATTTTAAGGAGGAGACATTATGAAAAACAAGAGCATGAACAAGATTCTTGCCCTGGGCGTTGTTGCCGCTATGACAGCTGGAATGCTGGCAGGCTGTGGCAGCTCTGCGTCCACAACTGACGGCGGCTGCAGCCGGAACAGAAGCTGCTTCTAATTCTGCAGCAAGCAATGGTGAAGTGCCTACCCTGGTATGGTGGACTGTAGGCGGAACACCTGCAGACGATTTCGATCAGGCTGTATCTCAGATCAGCGATTACGCAGAAGAAAAGATCGGCGTAAGAATCGATGTTAAGATTGCAGGCTGGGCAGATTACGACACCAAGATGAACAACATCATCAACACCGGCGAATATTTCGACCTGATGTTTGTAAATAATACAAACTACAGCAAGTTCGTTAACCTGAACGCTCTGGAGAACATCACAGACCTTGTTCAGTCTGAGACACCGGATCTGTACAACTTCATCCCTGCAGACCTGTGGGAAGGTGCCAAGATTCACGGTAATGTATATGCAGTACCGACCTACAAGGATTCTTCCCTGACACAGTTCTGGATGCTGGATGATACTTATGTACAGAAGTACGGCATTGATGTAGACAGCATCAAAAGATTAGCGCAACCTTAAATGATTCTCTGCAGACCATCAAAGAGGGCGAGGGCAAATCGTATATCCGATGCAGCTGGCTCAGGGTTCTACCTTCAACGGCTTCTTCAACAATATGACGGTCTTGCTTCCGGTCTGCAGCCTATCGGCGTAAGATCGATGACGATGCAAGAACCGTAGTTTGTACACTGGAGCAGGATGATATCATGGACGGCTTAAACTGGCTGCACAAATGGTATCAGGACGGCATAATCAATCCGGATGCCAACGTTCTTACCGAAGTTCCCAAGAAGCTTCCTTTCTCATCCGCACAGGGATGGCCCAGTGCAGCAGCTACATGGGACATTCAACCAGGGTATTGATGTATTCAAAGTGTTCGGACCTCTGTATTCCACAGAAACCATCCAGGGCTCCATGAATGCCGTTTCCGTTAACTCCAAATACAAAGAGGAATGTCTGAAGGTTCTGGATCTGGTTAACAGCGATTCCAAATTCCGTGATATGCTGGCTTATGGTGTGGAAGGAAATACCTTTGAATACGTAGGCGACGGCGTTATTAAGAAGCTGAGAGACGACTGGCCGCTGGCTGCTTACACACAGGGAACATTCTTCAACATGTCCATTACGGAAGACGCAGATCCCGAGCAGTGGGAGCAGGTTAAGAAACAGAATGAAGAAGCAGCTTCCTCTGTATGTCTTGGATTTGCACTGGATATAACCAATATCCAGAATGAAGTTGCCAACTGCCAGGCAGTTTGGGACAAATATAAATATGATATGTTAGTAGGCGCATCGGATCCGGAAACCACGGTTCCCAAATGTATTGAGGAATTAAAGAATTCCGGTCTTGATACCATCATTGAAGAAACACAGAAACAGATTAATGAGTTCTTTAAATAAAGTGAAATCGTGTACTTGCGGTGACCTTTAGAAACCAGCCTCCTGGCGTGAACTTCGGACTCCCAATGTTCACGTCAGGGGGTTTTTCCTTGTTGACGGATACAAATATGGGTATAATGGGAGTGAAGGCAGAAGGAAGATTCTGGCTGAGTAAGGCATAAAAAGGAGTCCGCTATGAGAAAAAACAGCATATCTTTCCTGAAAATAAAGGTTTACAGGAGAAAGTTCCTGGGAACAACCATTGCTATTTTGCTTCTGTGTACCATATGCTTTATCGGTGTGACCACATTTTTTACCAATATATGGGCGGGCCAGCAGCGGCAGGAGGCCCAGGACGCTTTTTCCGTGATTGAGAGGAAAATAGGCACTATTAAGGATCAGCTGAATGAATATATTGAGGGCTGTTATGCCAGCCGCACCATGATGCAGGATGCCATGGCGCTGTTTGCCGCCGGATCGGAGGAGGAGTATCTGGAAAAAAGGCTTGCCAACAGCCGTTCCACTTCCGCCCAGATTTCTTATATGCCGGGGGACATGAAGAAGCTGTTTATCAACAACCGGACGCAGATAAGGGGGGCCACCTTTATTTCAGAGAGCGGAATTAAAGCGGTATGGCAGGACAGAGTGTCCGGTGATATGCATGTTACTTTTGATCTGGATCGGGAAGAGTCGGCTCTGGGGATCCCGGGATTCGGGGACATGATACTCGCTTCTTATGAAATCCGTGATCCGGATTCCATCGGCCGTCAGCTGGGACGCCTTACCTTCTGGGTGGATCGGGACGATTTATTCCGCGGGGTAAACCCATCCGGAGCCTGGGCCGTTATGCAGGAGGGAAAGCCTCTTCATACGGATTATACCATGGAGAAGGAATGGAACTGGATCCGGGCGGCGGAAAACCTGGAGGAGAGTCAGGGAGCCTTTTTCGGAAGCGGCTACGATCGGATATTTTATACTGTTTTTCCGTCCAGCCAATATAATTTTTCCTATATTTGTGTGATTAACAGTAAGATGCTCTGGCGGCTGAACCGATCGGCGCTGATCGGGATCAGTTTTGTCCTGATCATTCTGGCAGGGGGCGCTGTCCTGGTATCCTTTGTGGGAATCCGGAATGATGCCAGGTTCCTTTCCTATATCATGCAGATGCTGGGAGCTATGGAAAACGGTGACTTTTCCGTGGCTAAAAATCTGGAAATCCATACGGAGCATAAAAATGAATATGGAAGGATAGCCATCGCTCTGAAGGATGTGAGCCAGAAGCTGGAGGGGTATATCCGGACGGAGTATGTGATGAAGCTGAAGCAGCAGGAGGCGGCCATGCGTGCCCTGAAGCATCAGATTAACCCTCATTTTCTTTATAACACACTGGAGAGTATACGATCCAAGGCGCTGGTGTGCGGGGATGAGGAGACGGCGGAGGCCATTACCCAATTGGGCAGCCTTTACCGGAAAATTGTCCATTGTCCGGATGTGATAACCATGAAGGAAGAAAAAGATCTGCTGGAATTATATCTGCGCCTCATGTCACTCCGGTTTGCGGGAAATTTTGTGTATCAGCTGGAGCTGGAAAAGGATCTGGAGGGCGTCCGAACCCCGGGGTTCTGGCTGCAGCCGCTGGCGGAAAACTTTTTTTCCCATGGTTTTGACAGAAATAATGAATTCAACCTTCTGATTCTGGAAATACGTTCTGAAGGAGGCGGCGTAAGAGCCCTCATGACGGATAACGGGCTGGGGATTGCAAGGGAGCAGCTTGAAGCGATAAGAAAAAATATGCATGAAGGAAGCGACGATCCGGACGCGGATATCGGGCTCCGGAATGTATATATGAGACTGCAGTATTTTTACGGGGAGGATTTACACAATGGGATCCAGAAGAACAATCGGAGGGAGGAGCCAGGATTTGTTGTTACGATTGTGGATGATGAGCCAAACATCCTGGAGGGAATCAAACGGCTTCTGGACTGGAAAAGCCTGGGAGTGGGCAGGATAGAAACCGCCCGCAGTTCTCTGGAGGTAATGTCCAATATCCTTGACTGGAGGCCGGATATCTGTCTGATGGATGTCTGTATTGGAAACGATAAAGGGTATGAGGTGATCAATTGCCTGAATAACCTGGGGGTGCGTTCCAATTATGTGATGATGAGCGGTTATGATGAATTCAGCTATGCCTGCGAGGCTATCCGCTGCGGCGCGCTGGATTACCTGCTTAAGCCCGTGGAGAAAAAGAA